>Ga0247727_10004483_pt1 | contig 29566 bp, 30 predicted proteins | sample WisWelCaveWW1625_FD_202498 | JGI IMG/M metagenome (GOLD analysis project Ga0247727, IMG submission 202498) | Biofilm microbial communities from Wishing Well Cave, Virginia, United States - WW16-25 | ecosystem: Environmental > Aquatic > Deep subsurface > Groundwater > Cave microbial mat | place...
TCTTAAGTTCGCCAATGCTTGTTTGAGAACAGGCAAAAGTTGGTGAATCCAATCATTGGCACGGGATTGACTTATCCCGAACAATTCACCGATCAAGGCTTGGAGCGGATAGGTTTTTTGATAGACCAAGGCAAACAATAACTTCTGTTCAACGCCGTGTAAATTGCCTTTACGTCCTCCGCCCGCCTTCCGCTTGCGCGCTTTGCCTGCACGCGTCTTCTTGGACGGATATTTTCGTCCATACACCCGCTCGAAAGCGGGCAACAGGCGTGTGGACTCTTTTGGCGTGAGGCCAGTCAGCGCGAGAAACTTGCGCTGGTTTTTCTTAAGCTTGTTGTAGGTGAGCATTCATAGAATATAATCATTATTTCGGATAAAGTCTAGTAATCAGTGAACAGTTACCAGTAACAAGCAACGAGTACTCCGTCGATCCAGAAATCCAGAAATCCAACGATCCAACAATCCAGCGATCCATCAATCCAGAGAACCATCCATCCAGCGACGACGACATCATCCTCATCGTCGAAGACAACGCCGATATGCGCGCTTATATTCGGCGAGAGCTTGAGCGGGAGTACAAAATTGTTGAAGCGCAAAACGGTTGGGAGGGGGTGGAAAGGGCGATGGAACTTATTCCGGATTTGGTGATCTCAGACGTGATGATGCCGGTGCTGGACGGCTATGCGCTTTGTGACCGCTTGAAAACGGATGAGAAAACCAGCCACATTCCGATCATCCTGCTCACCGCGAGAGCTGGACGGGAAGACAAGCTGGAAGGCCTGGAGACTGGCGCGGATGATTATTTGACCAAGCCCGCGGAGCTGCAGATTCGGGTCAAAAATCTGATCGCGTTGCGGCGCAAGCTGCAGGAAAAGTTCAAACAACAAATGGTGCTGCGCCCGAGCGAGATCAGCATCACCTCGGTGGATGAAGCTTTTCTCCAAAAGGCGGTGGCGCTGGTGGAAGCGCATCTTGAAGACGAGGCTTTTTCGCCCGATGATCTGGCGCGCGAAGTGGGCATGAGCCGCGCCCAGTTTTATCGCAAGCTGCGCGCTTTGACCGACCAGCCGGCCGGTCTGTTCATTCGCTCCATCCGCCTGCAGCGCGCCGCGGACTTGCTCAAGCAGGGCGCCGGAAACGTCACTGAGATTGCCTACAAAGTCGGTTTTAGCAGCCACTCTTATTTCACCAAATGTTTTCGCGAACATTTCGGCATGTCGCCGAAGGAATATAAGGAGCAAAACGCCTAAGGTTGATTAAAAAAAATCATTGATTTTAATTGCGACAAATGGTATATTTGACCGGACAGCAAAAAAGAAAGGTCATGCTATGGAAATACAGCTTTCAGGAAAAGCCGAAGAGATCGTGAAGGCAAAAGTGACATCCGGAGTGTATGCGGATGCAGCGGCTTTTGTCGCGGACATCGTTCTACACGCCGCGGAATTTGACCGACTTAAACTTGAAAGGCTTCGCCGGGAAATACAACTTGGCCTCGATCAGCTCAATCGTGGCGAAGGCATACCATTTGATATGGACGAAATAAACCGAGCCGTAGATAAAGAACTCGGATACACGAAATGATGCCGCATATTATAATCTCTCCCAATGCCAGGAGGGACTTGATCGGCATCGGTACCTATACGGAAAAGCAATGGGGAAAACAACAGCGCAAGAAATATCTCAGTCAATTAAAGTCCAGAATTCAAAGATTAGCGAAGAATCCCACCCAGGGGCAACAACACCATGAGTTGCCCGAAGCCCCACACGGATATCATGAAGGCCGGCACGTTATTTTCTACCGTCCTGTTGTTAATGGCATCGAGATAATCAGAATCCTGCATGATGCGATGGACTTTGCCAGGCATTTCGATTAGAACAGCTTGCCGTTTTATTTTAAAGCTCCTCCATTTAGATCGTTTCTTGAAACATGCCTTCCGGGGCGGACGCAAGCACTCTTTCTCTTTCTTCCTCGGAAAAAGGTTCCAACCTGGCTTTTACCTTATCCGCCTGAGTAGAGCCGTAAGAAGGTGATGCAATCAACACCAACCCAACTCTTTTGTCTTTGAACTGAGCCCAATTGCTCTCGAGCAAATAACGAACTACAATTCCGCCAGTGCTATGACAGACAAATACTATACTGTTTCGAGACATAGGTGCGTCCCTCAATTTTTCGTCAGGCCGATTCAAAGCTGCGAAGAGTTCATCAGCACAGTTTCTAATTTCATATGGTCCACTGTCGATAGCAGTGTAATATCTTCCCAAATAGAGGAACACCTCGTTAAATCGAGAATCATGGCGAACGAGGTCGGGCCAAAACGTATTTTTAACCTCGTTCTGGTAGAACCAACAACTCCTGCTATCGGAAAGGACGCCATGGACGAATATTATTACGCTCTCGGAGTTGTTGTATTCATACCATAGATTATTCTGTCCAGCCTCCAAATCTTCCCGACTAAGAGAATTTTGTTCGTTCACAATGAACGATGTTTCTTGCATTTTCTAAGAGCGCTTCCTGTAACCCCAAAACAAACGCCACGACTGTTGTCCCCAAATCGTCCTTTCCCTATTTTACAAGAGAAAATACAACTTCTGACGCCATTTTACAAGAAATTTTTCTGATTTGCAACAGGTAAGTATTATGTGATGAAGAAACTTTTATCGCGTCGCACGAATTCTTAAATCGTTAGACGTTTGATTGAGCGGCAATCTTGCCTTGCAGCATGAATTTCTCTATCTGCCGCCGGTGCCGCAGGATGTGGACGATAGCGTGCTCCAGCAATTGCTCAAGATTGTATGTCACTTCCCACCCCGAATGGATGGTTATGCTCTCAATCTCCTCGTCCGTCATTTCCCACCTGCCCTCCAACGTTTGCGCCGTGTATTCGAGCATGGACTCAAGCTGCGCCATTGATTCGTGATGCGAAAGCAGCCGCTTCGGAGGGCGGGTTGATGAAATGGAGAATGACTGCCTGATGTAATCGGCATAGCCATATCCGGCACTCACCACATGAGCCATGATGGTTTGAACAGAACGGCAGTTCTCGTCACTCGTTTGCGGGTCAACAATCCGGACAAATTCATCTTCAGGGATTTGCTCAACCAAAATCTTTAACTCCGAGGCAGCACGCTCATACTCATCCATCATCGCGCCGAGAGCGCCTTTTCGATATGCTTTTTTCATCACGCGGTCTCCAGTTGCGGTTGCAAATCTTTTAACTTCTGGTCTGCCCTGGCTTCTCGACAAAGCGGTAGCTCGCGTGGCAGTCGTAGTCGATGGCGTGCTTCGTTTTCAGTTGCTGAATATATCTGAGCTGGCTCTTGGTATGTGGGCTGGGGACGTCGTCGCCGAGCGGCTCACAGGTGTGCAGCAGGATTTCTTCGAGACAACTCGTCAAGCTCATCGGCGTCGTCGCCGACGACGAAATACATCGCGCAGCCCTGGGGCTTGGGTGTGCCCTGTTCCAGGAATATCTGCACCTGATCCAGATTGACACCCGCCATGGTCGGCGGGTCGCCCCATGTGAAGCCCGGCCTGAAGCCGAGTTTGTTGGTGTAGAAGTCGACGGCGGCAAGGACGTCGCTGAGGTACAACGAGGTGTGGTGTCGCTCGCAGTCGACCCGCGGCGTGGCGGAAGTCGTCATAAATTTCCTTTCCTGCAAAATGTGGCGTTACATTTTCGGCAGCCAGCGATTCACGGCATTCTTATAGTCACGGTAGCTGGAACCAAACCGTTGTTCCAATCCGGGCTCTTCCACCCAAAGCACAAACAAATGAAAAAGCAAGGCCAGCAACAAAGCCAGCGCCAGCATGGACACGGAGTGATGATACAAACCAAAACCGCTCAACAAGATGAAACCTCCCACATACATCGGATTGCGAACATATTGGTAAGGGCCAAGCGCCACAAATTCCTGGGGTGGATCAAAGATTGCCGGTGTTCCTCGGCCACGAGCGACAAAGACGCCGACACAGATGAGCACCAGCACACTGCCGATCATCATCAAGATGATTCCTATCGCTCTTGTCCACGCGGGCAGAGCCATACTGATGGTTTGATCATAGGCACGCACGCCGAGGGCAAGCCAGCCAAAGAAAAGTATGAAGCTGGGCACATAGATGAGCGTGCGGAGGGTGATAAAAAATGTTCGCATTGCAATGTTCACAAATTAGACGTGAATAAGACTGGGATCGTACCATCTCGCAGCACGCGGTCAGAGTTCACCGCGCCGGTCGCGTGATCTGCGCGGATACCGCCTTCCAATCGTCGCCGAAGCGCACGTAAACGTCGATGTAGCGGCTCATTCCGGGTGTGCCGTTCTTCGCGGTCCACGAACCGGTGGCCCGCACCAGCGCCACTTCGCCATAGAAGCGAATATCGACTTCGTCGAGCCGATATTCCGCAAGATCAGAACCTTTGGCGGTCATTTGCAGAAAAGCGTTTTTGTCGAGCACGGAGCCGTCCGAGTCAATGCAGACAAATTCGTCGGCGAGATGTGTGCGATACCACTCAACATCACCGGCCAGCACGCTCGGACGTATTGCTCGTTCAATTTGCGTAAACGTTCTTCGTGAGACATAAGCTCCTCCTGTTGATGAGAGTAAAAATACAATTAATGAAAAAATCATCCATGTGGTCGATCGGGTTGTACCGTTTGGCGCGCCGGGGATCGCATCGAATGGCTGGCGGTCTCCTTTCTTTACACCCGTTTAGAAAGCGTGGTGCTTAAAATCAGCGCTCTGCCCGAATTGGCATTCGTCAATCGAAGAAGCCCCAACGACCTGTTACGATTTAAATTCGATAAACTGGCCGCGGCGGTGAAACGAATTGTATCCGGAGCGCGGCTCGATGAAACGATCGCTTTTCCGCTTGCCTTGTGACAAATGCTTTTACCGCTAACCGATGCTGCCCTCATAACCGCGGCGCGAGCCTAAAAACGGGGGATCGTCAGTTGGCAGAAAAATAAACGGCAAGACCCGCCAAGTTGCTGCAGAGCAACCGGACGAGCCTTTTTGCGGTAGCCAAGAAGAAAAAAAGCAAACGGCAAAGAGCAAACAGCAAAATAATCTCAGCTCATTCTTTTGCGCAAAAACGCGGGGACTTCATAATCATCCACCGATTGCGTTTCGACGACAACTTCTTCTTCATACGGGCGAATGATCGGCTCGTGCGCGCCGTTGCCGTTGTGCGAATGGCCGTTCGGATGGCCATTGCCATTAACGGTTTTGCGCTGATACGTGGGAATATCCAGCTCCGTCAAGGTCGTATCAAAAAAACGCGTCGGTCGCGCCAAACGGCCGGTAACGGGGGCGCGACCATTATTTTTGTGAAAGCCGGTCGCAATCACCGTAACGCGGATTTGATCACCCAAGGCTTTGTCGATCACCGCGCCGAAAATAATATTCGCCTCTGGACCCGCCGCTTCACAGATCACGGTGGTGGCATCGTTGACTTCGTGCAGCGTCAGATCCTCGCCGCCGGTGATATTCACCAGCACGCCGAGCGCGCCGGAAATCGAAACATCTTCCAGCAGCGGGCTGGAGATGGCACGTTGCGCGGCCTGTAGCGCACGTTCGTCGCCGCTCGCCATACCAGCGCCCATCAACGCGTCGCCCATTTCCGACATCACAGTTTTAACATCGGCAAAATCCAAATTCACCAACCCCGGCACTGAGATCAAATCCGAAATGCCTTTGGTCGCATGCAACAAAACTTCATCGGCCTGACGAAATGCTTCCAGCAGCGGTGTGCCTTTGGGCACGACCGAAAGCAGGCGTTGATTGGGAATCACGATCAGTGTGTCAACGCGTTCTTTCAATGCGAGAATGCCTTCTTCGGCGCGCTTCGAGCGTTTATTGCCCTCGAAGATAAACGGCTTCGTCACCACGCCAACCGTTAACGCGCCAAGATCTTTGGCAATTTCGGCGATAACAGGCGCCGCGCCCGTGCCGGTACCGCCGCCCATGCCGCAAGTCACGAAAACCATGTCGCTTTCACCAAGCACATCAGCGACGGCTTCGCGATCTTCCTCAATGGCTTTACGGCCGACTTCAGGATCAGCGCCAGCCCCGAGGCCGCGCGTCGTGGTTTTGCCAATTTGCAAACGTATCGTTGATTTTGAAGTTTCCAACGCCTGAATATCGGTGTTCATGGCAACAAAATCAACGCCGCGCAGACCCGCGTCAATCATGCGGTTGACCGCATTACAACCAGCGCCGCCAACACCGACGACTTTAATGCGGGCCGCCAATAAACTGGCTTCGTCGAAATTGAGTCGAAGATTCATAAGGAACTCCTGTTAGGCGGTTGGACTGTTAGACGGTTGGACTGTTTGTCGGTTTTTGCAGTTAACTGGCAAACGGTCCAACCGCCCAATGGTCTAACACATTAATGAAAATGAGAAGCTCTGTCAATTTTTTTTCACGCGCGTCCAACGCCGCCAAACCAGCGTTTCATGCGCTCGGCAATTTTATCAAACAAATGCGTCTCACTTTCAGCGAGCAGGTGATTGGCCGTCGCTTTATTATGAAACCCGTACAAAATCAATCCGACGCCGGTCGCGTGATTGGGCTTGTAAACTTCATCCGTCACCGACTTCACGCTGTTCGGTTTGCCGAGCTTGACCGGAATGTTGAAAATTTCTTCCGCCAACTCCACCAAGCCCGGCAACATGGCGCAGCCGCCGGTGAGCACCGCGCCGGACGTCATCAAATGCACGTAATCGGATTTTTTGATTTCGTTGTAAGCGAGACTGAGAATTTCTTCGGCGCGCGGCTGAATGATATCGACGAGCACGTTGCGCGAAATTTTGCGCGGCACGCGGCCACCAACGCCCGGCACGTCAAAAACTTCTTCGCGTTCGTGCTCCAGATGAATCGCACTGCCATGCGCAATTTTGATCGATTCGGCCTGATCGAGCGGCGTGCGCAGGCCGTGCGCCAGGTCGTTGGTCACGTTTCTGCCGCCGAGGCCGACGATGGCGGTATGGCGAATGCAACCTTCATAAAACATCGCAATGTCGGTGGTGCCGCCGCCGATATCGAGCACCGCAACGCCGAGATTTTTCTCGTCATCAGTCAGCGTTGAAAAACTCGAGGCCAGCGGCTCGAGCACCAGATCGTGCACGCCCATGCCGGCGCGTTCGATGCAGCGGCAAATATTTTGCGCGGAAGTAACGGCCCCGGTGACGATGTGCACCTCGGCTTCGAGGCGCACGCCGCTCATGCCGACGGGATCATCGATGCCGCGCTGATCGTCGACGATGAATTCTTGCGGCAAAATATGAATGATCTCGCGATCGAACGGCAGCGCCACGGCTTTGGCCGCTTCGATGACGCGGCGCTTGTCTTCGGGCGAAATGATGTGATCTTCGCCGGAAACCGCGACAACGCCGCGGCCGTTCACGCTGCGAATGTGATCGCCCGCAATGCCGGCGTAAACCGATTTGATCTCGACGCCGGCCATCCGTTCGGCTTCTTCTTTGGCGCGCAAAATCGATTGTACCGTGCGATCAAGATTGATCACGACGCCACGGCGCAAGCCCTCGGAGGGCGCATTGCCCATGCCGATAATCTTGATTTGATTATGCTCATCGACTTCGCCGATCAGCGCGCAGATTTTTGTCGTGCCGATATCGAGGGCACAAATATAATCAACGACCATGTTGACCTCCTTTATAAAAGCGTTAACCGGTTTGCTGGTTGAACAGTTGACAGACTAACCGGCAAACAGACCAGCCGGCTACCCTTCTCTTGTCACAATTTGATTTTCATATCTTAAATCAATGGTTAAAAATTTTCCCGAAGCCGGCTTGACATGCTGCAAAAAAATAAACAGCTGCTCGCATTTTTCCATCCAGTTATTCGCGCCGAGATAAACCGGCACGCCGCCATCCATCAAATAGAAAGTGAGATGACCCTTGGCATTCACATTCAGCTCGGAAATGCCGTGATAGAGCATGGCATTGCTGGCGCGCAATTCAGTCAAAAACTCAATAATGTGGCGATTGGTGTTCTTGAGTTCTTTGCTCTCGCCACTTTTTGCAAAGGTGGCGCCGGAAAGTATCGGCGTGTCGTAATGGAGCGGCGTATTCGTGCGGCGGTTGGATTGTAGGCGCGGCAAGATCACGCCTTCCGCATCCACCGGCCATAAGCCGCCGTGATTAATCAGCGCCAGCGGTTTGCGCTCTTCAACCGCAATGACGATGGTTGAAGGAAAAACGCGCGAGACTTGCACGTTCTGCACAAACGGCAGCGTTTCCACACGTTGGGCAATCGGCGCGAACTCAACGTCAAAAATCGAGCGTGCCATCGGCACTTTCGCCGCGGCGAGAACATCCGCGTCCGTCAACGCCTGGCAGCCGGTGACCACGATTTTTTGCACGCGAAAGCCGGCGTCGCGATTGACCCAATTACCCAGTTGCAAACCCCCGAGAGCAAACGTGGTGGAGAAGAAAAAAACTTTGCCGTATTTTTTGATCGCCATGATAAAACTCCGTGTGGCGAAGTCCGACTTGCGCTCAAAAATTTTCTAATTTAGCACAAGCTCGCAGCGCAAGTCGGACTTCCTACGCTTTTCTTTTTTATTTCAACAACGCCAAACAATTTTCAACAATTTCACTCGCCGCTTGTGGGCGCGCCATTTTTTTAGCGGCGGCCGACATTCGTTGCCGCAATTCGGCATGCGCCGCCAATTCCTGAATATGGCTAAACAATTTTTCCGCGGTCAATTCTTTTTCAACAAGCAAGCGCGCGGCGCCGGCTTGTTCCAGCACGCGCGCGTTGAACGTCTGATGATCGGCGGTGGCAAAAGGAAACGGCACGAGCAGCGACGGCAAGCCATAATGCGCCAATTCAAAAATTGTCGAAGCGCCGGCGCGGCAGAGCACAAAATCCGCCAACGAAAATGCCGACGCCATGTCATCGATGTACGGGATGATTTTAATCCCCCGAGCTTCGCCGGCGCGCCGGACCACGTCATCAAAATTTTGCGCGCCGGTTGCCCACAACACTTGCACTTTTTCCAGCGTTTGCAATTGCGGCAAGAGCGTTAGGATCAGCTCATTTATTTTCCGCGCGCCCTGGCTGCCGCCAAACACCAGCAGCGTGGCGCGGTTCGCTTGCAATTCCCACTTTTTTGCCGCGCGGTCGCGATTTTCTTGATTAAAATTCAGCCGCACCGGATTGCCAACAATGCGCAAATGTTCCTGGCGGCTAAAAAACTTCCGGCTTTCCGCAAAACTCAAGAACACGAGGTTGGCGCGTTCGCCCCACCAACGATTGACCAATCCGGGAAAACTATTTTGCTCCTGCACGACAAATTTTCGCCGGCTTAACCACGCCGCGAGCAACGCCGGGCCGCTGACATAGCCGCCGGTGCCGATGATCAAATCCGGCTTAATTTGGCGAAACAAACGCAAACACTGCCTAATACTTTTTATGAGATAAAACGGCACCAGTAAATTGCGCCACGTTACTTGGCGCAACAATCCGCGCACCGCCACCAACTCCAAGCGATAACTCAGCTTCGGAATGACGCGCGCTTCAATGCCGCGCGCCGTGCCGACGAAAACACATTGAAAATTTTGTACGCGCCGCTGAAATTCTTCAGCAATGGCAATCGCCGGATAAAGATGGCCGCCGGTGCCGCCACCGGCAAAAACGACGCGCAAGGTGCTCATAAATCCCGCCGTTAAATTGGCAACTAAAAATTCAAGTTAGTTCATTCTGCAAGTAGTATTGACATGTCATCGTGGAACGATCTTGTTTATTATCAAGCACTGTGCTTATTTTGAACAGGATGCTTCCAGCATGACATTTTTTTAAAATTATTTTTTACAAATCGCGTTCGTCAACCCTTCGCGCGTTGGCGTTCTTTGAACCATTTGACGCCGGCGACCGGGATCATATTCACGCGGTTCTTGTTCGCGGTGCGATTGCCGGTGAATTGTGAAATATTTAACAGCACACCGATGCCGAACAAATTCATCATCAGCGCCGAGCCGCCGTAGCTGATGAACGGCAACGGAATGCCGGTGGTCGGCAACGTATGGGTGACGACGCCGGCATTGACCAGCGCATACAAACCGATGGCGGAGGTAATGCCGATCGCCGCCAATTTGCCGGCGCGATCGGTGGCGCGATGCGCAATATGAAAGCCGCGCCAGATGATGATAAAAAACATGAGAACCACTGCCAGCGTGCCGATCAACCCGAGCTCTTCGCCGATAATCGCCATGATGAAATCGGTAAACGGATCGGGCAGAAAAAGCAGTTTCTGTTTGCTCTGGCCGAGGCCGACGCCAAACAACCCGCCGTTGCCCAGCGAGATCAGCGATTGGCGTACTTGCCATGCCGGCTCGGCATCGCCAAACATCGAAGCTAAAAACGACTCGACGCGGCCGCGCTGATAGGCAACACGCCACAGCATGGAAACGGCAGTGAGCGCCGCGCCAAAAAGCAGAAGGAATAAATGGCCGAGTTTCGCGCCGGCGATGAACAACATGATGAACGCGATGGTCGCGATCGACAACGCCGTGCCAAAATCCGGCTCCAAGGCGACGCTCAATACCACCGCGCCGATGAGAATCAATTGCGGCAAAAGCCCGTCAACAAAATTTTCCGGATCAAGCTCAGGTTTGGTCAAATTGCCCGCGAGATAAAAAATCAGCGCGTATTTGGCAAAATCCGACGGCTGGAATTGCAACGGGCCGAGCATGATCCAGCGCCGCGAGCCGCGAATCATCCAGCTTTCCGGCGCGAACAGCAGGAACACCAGCAGCGCCAGCGCCAGCCAGTAAGCCGGCGGCGAATATAACAACACGCGATGATAATCCACGCGGATCAGGCAGAACATCACCACGAGGGCGATGAGCACGCGCACAAATTGTCGTTTGAGAAAGAACGCGCTGTCTTCATATAATCGTTCGGCGCGAATCGAGCTGGCCGTGTAAATAAAAAAAATGCTAAAGAGCAACAACACCATGACGGTGGTGAGCAAAGTCAAATCGATCTCCGCGAGCTGGAGTCGTTTAGCTGGCGAAAATTTTAGATCTTTGATGGGCATCGAAAAATTTCAGCTTCTTCAGATAAGCTGGATACGAAACGGTTTTGTCAATAAAAATTTTCATCGCGCCACAAATTCAAATATTATTTATTAGCATTGACCGGTCGCTGTGAGCGACCGGTCAATTTGATCACCTTTACCCAAAGTTTCAAGAACCCAGACCGGCGGTCTGGGCTACGTTACGTCAACGAATCTTAAACGTGCTCAAGCTCAACAGCGCCAGCAGGATGCCGATGATCCAAAACCTGACGACGACCTGCGGCTCGCTCCAGCCTTTCAATTCAAAATGATGATGCAACGGCGCCATGCGAAAAATGCGTTTGCCGCCGGTGCGCTTGAAATACCAGACTTGTATGATCACCGACAAGGTTTCGGCGACAAAGACGCCGCCGATGATAACGAGCAGCAATTCTTTTTTTAGCAAAATCGCGAGCGCACCCAACGCGCTGCCCAGCGCCAGCGATCCGGTATCGCCCATAAAAACCTGCGCGGGATGCGCGTTGAACCACAAGAAGCCCAGCGCCGCGCCGCTCAAAGCCGCGCAAAAGATGGTTAACTCACCGGCGCCCTGCAAAAAAGGGATATCCAAATAACTGCTGAAATCGGTGCGACCGGAAACATAACTGATCACTCCCCACACCGTCGCTGAAATTGCGACCAAGCCCACCGCCAATCCATCCAGACCATCCGTCAGGTTCACCGAGTTGCTCGTGGCCGTGATGATGAACACCACGAGCAAGATGTACGGAATGCAATTGAGCGGATAACTTAACGTCAACCCTAAATCCAATTGAAAATTTTTGATAAATGGTATCGTGGTCAACGTTGAGACGTCTTTAAACTGCGGCGCAAAAAAAATGATCGCGCCAAGCACCAGCCCGAACGAAACCTGCCCGACAATTTTGTAACGGCCATATAGGCCTTTCGGCAATTTCTTAATTACTTTCAAATAATCATCGATGAATCCCACGACGCCCATCCAGATCGTTGCCAAAAGCACCAAGGCCACGTAAATCTTCGCTTGCGCCCACAGCAAGGTCGGCACAATCGTCGCCGCCAGAATAATCAAACCGCCCATGGTGGGCGTACCCTGTTTTTTCAAATGCGTTTGCGGGCCGTCTTTGCGGACTTCCTGGCCGATTTGTTTTTCGCGCAGCAGCCGGATGATGCGCGGCCCGACAAAAAAGCTGATGAGCAACGCCGTAATCGCCGCAAACGCGGCGCGAAACGAAATGTACTGGAACAGATTAAAGCCGGAGACATACTTGTGCAACGGATACAGCAGATAGTAGAGCATACTTGCTCCTTTTTCCAAACGCTAAGTCTTCTCTGGCGCCAAGCGAGAGAATCAGGATATATCACCGGGCAACTGTTCAACAACCTCTTCCATCGCCATGCCGCGGCTGCCTTTCAGCAAAATCACGTCACCGGGGCGAACGGAGCGGCTCACTTCCTCACTGAGGCGTTTTTTGTTTTCAAAATGTTCCGCCCATTTCGTTGTCCCCATGGCCTGCACGAGATGTTGCATGTGCGGGCCGTATGCAAAAACTGCGTCAATCGGCAGACGGTTGATCAACGCGCCGATTTCGGCATGAGCGGCCGGCGCGGCTTCGCCGAGCTCGAGCATGTCACCTAAAACCGCGAGGCGATGGCCTTTGCCGGGCATCGGCAGCGTCGCCAAAAATTCCAAGGCGGCGCGCATCGATTCGGGATTGGCGTTGTACGCGTCGTTGATGATCGTTACCGCGCCGCGTTTAAAAACCTGCATTCGTTTCGCCGCTGGCAGTGTGCCGGCGAGCGCGGCGCGAATCTGCTCCGGCGCCATGCCGAAATATTCACCGACGGCAACTGCCGCGAGTGCGTTGATGGCATTGTGGATGCCGGGAATCGCCAGTAGAATATTTTGATTTTTCCACGCGAGCGTGACGCAACCGTTTTCATCAACGCCGGCGATTTTTCCCTGCACTTGCGCCGCTTGCGCTATGCCATACGTAATGGCTTTCGTGCCCGAGGGCAAAACCGTTTTTAATTTCGCATCGTCGGCATTCAAAAAGGCGATGCCGTCGCGGCGGCGCAAGTATTCAAAAAGCTCGCCTTTGGCGCGCGCGACGCCATCGAGCGTTTTGAAAAATTCAATGTGGGCGCGGCCGACGTTGGTGATCAAACCGAAATTGGGCGCGGCCATCTCGCAGAGCTGCGCGATTTCACCGTCATGATTCATGCCCATTTCAATCACGGCGAAATCATGGCTATGTTGTAACGCCGCGAGGGTCAGCGGCACGCCGATATGATTGTTCAAATTCCCCGCGGTTTTCAGCACAAACTTATTTTGCGCCAACACGCTCGCGACCATTTCTTTGGTCGTGGTTTTGCCATTGCTGCCGGTGATCGCCAGCGCCGTCTTTCCCCAGCGCCGCCGAATCGTTTGCCCGATTTTTTGCAGCGCCGGCAACGCCTCATCGACGACAATAAAATTTCCCGCGCGATTTGCGTGCGACTCAAACCAGCTTTTTTCAACGACGGCGGCTAACGCGCCGGCGCTTAAAACTTTCTCCGCAAATTGATGGCCGTCAAATTTTTCGCCGCGCAAGGCGACAAAAATTTCGCCGGCCTGGCATTGACGCGAATCCGTGGAAATACCAAGCGGGCGTTGTGTGAGCTTGGTCGCATCGCCGGCAAAACGCGCAACGTTGCCGCAAGCAATTTGCAATTCGCCAAGGGTTAGTATTAATGCCATCTGACTGCTGGTTTCTGGTCGTTGGTTTCTGGTCGTTGGTTTCTGGTTGCTCGTCACATACGCTCACCAGCAATCAGTAAGCAGCAACAAGCGCCAAACTTCAATGCACCACGGCAGCTTTAACCGCGGGGATCGTGACCTGGCATTCAATTTCGCAGCGCATGCCCGGTGCGACATGGGCGCCGGCGCCGGGATATTGACGGACGACGCGGCCGTTGCCGCGAATCGTCACGTCGAGATTGAGCTGCGTGATTTTTTGCAACGCCTCACGCGCCGCCAGCCCGAAGAGATTCGGCATTTTCGTCGCGGCGAGCGCCGACGATCTTTCGATTTCAAATAAATTGAGCGTAATCGTTGCATGCGGCTCGACGCGTTCGCCGGGCGCGGGATTTTGCTCCACAACAAAATCACCTTTGCCCTCGCGCTCGACATCAAGCCCAAGTTTTTCCAAAATTGCGGCGCTGATGGCAGCCGAGCGACCGGTGACATCCGGCACGACCACCAAGCGCGTATCGGTCATTGGCATATCCGTTATTTCCTCCGCCTCGTTTGAAGTTTCCTTTCCAGACGACGTGTTGATTATACGTTGCGCCATTTTTTTAAACGTGGGCGCGGCGACGAGGCCGCCCCAATACGTGGCGCGCGGATTTTCCAGCAAAACGAAAATTAAAAAACGCGGCGCCTTAGCCGGAAAAAAACCCACGAACGACGCAATATAATCGTTGCGCGCGTAACCGCGTCCGGCGGCCAACGGTTTATGCGCAGTGCCGGTTTTACCTGCAATACGCACGTTGGGAATCGCAGCATTTTTTGCGGTGCCGTGCTCGCCAAGCACACCTTCCAACAACGTGGCCATCAAATTCGCCGTGGATTTCGAGATCACGCGCCGCACCACTTCCATCTCGCCCAAACGTTGGACTTCGCCGGTCGGCTCCATCCAGCCGAATAAAATTCGGGGTTTCAATAATAAACCGCCGTTTGCCAGCGCGCCGTAAGCCATCGCCATTTGCAGCGGCGTGACAGCGACTTCATAACCTTGCGCCATTGCCGCGAGCGAGAAGCCCGACCATTCCACGGGATTTTTGAGCACGCCGTTCACTTCACCATCCAACTCCAAACCCGTGCTCATGCCGAAACCGAAGTCGCGGGCGTATTTGAAAAAATTTTCTTTGCCCAGCAGGCGCGCGATTTTGACCGTGCCGATATTGCTCGACACCGCGAGCACGTCGCGCACGGGAATTTTGCCGTGCGGTTCATGATCACGCACGAACTCGCCGGCAACTTTATAGATGCCGTTTTCGCAAAAGATCGCGTCTTCCGGTTTCGCTTTTTTCTCCTGCAAAACGCCGGAGAAGGTCACGAGCTTGAACGTCGAGCCGGGTTCGATGAGATCGGTGATGGCGCGGTTGCGGCGCGCGTTGTCCGAATACAACGACGGCGCGTTCGGGTTAAAACTCGGCTCGTTGGCCATCGCCAAAATTTCACCGGTGTTCGGTTCGGTCACGATGGCGATGCCGGCGCTGGCGTCGAACTGGTTGATGGCAGCGCGCAGTTCTTCCTGGGCAATCGTTTGAATAATGTAATCGATCGTGAGCACCAACGCTTTGCCGTTGATCGGCGGCAGATCGGGTGTGCTCACTTCGGGCATCGCATTGCCAATTGCATCGCGCTGCATCACCTTGCGGCCGGCGGCGCCGCGCAACAGCGAGTCGCAAACCATTTCAATGCCGGCGATGCCGCGATTGTCAACGTCGGTGAAACCGATCACGTGCGCGGCGCTCTCATCGTGCGGATAACGCCGGCGCGAGTCTTTTTCCAGGCGCACGCCGGGCAATTTCAGCGCTTTGATCTTCTGCGCGAGATCGGGATCGAGGCGGCGGCGCAGCCAAACGAAATTGCGGTCGCCCTCCATTTTCTCGCGCAGCGCCGCGGCGGATTCGTTCAGCACCGGCGCCAATTTTTCCGCGTGGGCCGCGCGGCTTTTCACCTGGCGCAATTCCAAGCCCACCGAAAAGCTGGCCTCGTTGACCGCGAGAATATTTTGATGGCGGTCGTAAATCGCACCCCGCTGCGCCGGCAGCGGAATCATGGCCTGATGTTGCACTTTGGCGAGGCGCTGATATTTTTCACGCTGCCAAACCTGGATGTACATCAACCGCAAAACGATAACCGCGCCGAAACCGAGAAAAAAAATTTCGAGCGCCAACATGCGCCAATCGCGGCCACGGTTTTTTGCCTTCGCCGCGCGCGTTTTTTTCAGCGCGCCAATATTTGGCGTTGTTTTGGGTATGGGCATTCAGTGTGAAAGTAAATTAACAAGTCATGTTGAGCGGAATCGAACCACCCTTCGACTTCGCTCAGGGTGACAGTAGTAAATTAGGTAGCGCCATACGACGTTACTCATCAGCAACAATGATCGCCTGCTGCGGCACAGCGATGAGACCGAGACGCTGCGTCGCCAGACGCGAAATGCGGCCGTAGCCGGAAAGTTGCTCAACCTCGTTTTTTAATTTGACATTGTGCTCCGCCAACTGATTGCGTTGGGTTTCCAACTGCGCGATCGCCGTCGCCAATTCGCGCACTTTGACGCGCTCCCAGATCAAAATTAAACCAAAAAACAAAAACACCGAAAAGGGCAGCAACACGACAAGACTGCGTTTAATAACTGCCGAGTTGAGTTCTGCTCGACCTGAGTTTGCTGAAGAACTTTTCGGTTTGTGCGCGCTGCTTTTGTGCTTTGGCGCAGCAGCAGGCGCGCGACGAACAGGCAAAGCCATTATTTTCGATGGCGCCGGTGAAATTTTCGGAATTCGTTTGTTCATCTTTTTTGCGCCGCCCGCAGTCGCGCGCTGCGGCTGCGAGGATTGTGTTTAATTTCTTCCGCGTCCGGCGTCACCGGTTTGCCGGTGAGCAAACGCAATTGCGCTTGTTTGCCGCAAACGCAAATCGGAAATTCCGGCGGACAGGTACAACCTTTTTCGCGCCGCCTGAAAAACTGTTTGACGATACGATCTTCGAGTGAGTGATAGCTGATCACCACCAGCCGGCCGCCGGGATGCAACAACGGCAAAGCGCTTTCTAAAAATTCCGCCAGCGCGGCCAGTTCATCATTAACCGCGATGCGCAACGCCTGAAAAATCCGCGCCAGCGATTTGACCCGCTGCGGGCCTTTCACAATGTTTTCGACGATCTGGCGTAAATCACTCGTACGTTGCAGCGGACGTTGCGCGCGCTGCCGAACGATGGTGCGGGCAATCGGACCGGAAAAATTCTCTTCGCCGTAATCACGAAAAATTTTCTTTAATGCTTCAGCTTCGAGCGTCGCGAGCAAATCTGCGGCGGTGCCAGGCAGATTGGGATTCATTCTCATATCCAACGGCCCGTCTTCCGCGTAGCTAAATCCGCGTTCCGGCCGATCAATCTGCCTGGAACTCACGCCGAGATCCGCCAAAATTCCATCCACGCCGCTCACGCCAAGAGATCCCAACAGCGCTGTCAATGACCGAAAGTTGCCCTGCACCAATTCGCAGCGCGACGCGACATTTTGCAAACGCACCCGCGCTGCTTCCAACGCTTCCGTGTCGGCGTCAAGGCCGATCACCCGCAACGCTGCTCCTCCCTTCGCGAGCAGCGCCGCGGTGTGGCCGCCGCCGCCGAGTGTCGCATCGACGATGACTGGCGCGTTTTCTGTTAGCAAGAACGATAGCACCGGCTCAACCAAAACCGGCGCATGGTAAGAGGTGGCAAATTCATTCACAAAGTCACAGGTTTGCAAAAGGCATTTCGCGAGGTGTATGGTGTTTGCTCACGCCAAGCGCTATGCTCTAAGCGCCAGGCGTTTTTCCCTCCGCACTCCGTCCCGCCATTACAAACTGATTGTTCGCTTCCGGATTCCAGAGATCAAAAAAATCGCCCATGCCGACGTAGCGCACTTCTTTTTGAATTTGCGTTGTTTCCAAAAATTCCGTGGGGATGTTGACGCGGCCTTGCGCATCCAAACGCAGTTGCTGACATGACGCGAGAATATTTTGCATGTGATAGATCCCTTCTTCGCTCTCTTCGTTAAATTGCGAAGCCATCGGCAGGATTTTGTCGCGGAAATAAGTGGCGGGGTAAGCCCGAATAAAACGCGCATTCGGCTTTTCGAAGAGTCGCAACACCAGCGTCTGCATGTCACGCAGTTGCATGATTTCCCGAATTTTCGCCGGGATGGCAGTGCGGCCTTTTTCATCCAACGTCAGATGATAGCGGCCATAAAATTTTGGAATTGATTCGCCTATGTCAACCACGGCCTTTTTCCTTACAGGCGTTACCTAGGTAGTGATGAAAACTCCAAATTCTCCCACTCTTCACTACTTTTCACCACTTTTATCCATATAATACCATTTTTCATATTTAAAGTCAAGTATTTTTTTCAATTTTTGTGATTTATTTTGGTTAGAAATATTAAAATTGTTAAATGTGTTATTATGTTCACCTTTAATTGTCTTAAATGGAGTACACTTGTTATCCAAAAATAAAAATCCAACAGAAAAAACCTTTCTGTGGGATTAAAACTTTAGTTGTTGAAGATTGAAGTTCAAAAGCGAGACAGCATCAAAACAAAAAGCTTTTGAACCTGCCACTTATTTCATTCTGGCAAATAACCTCGAACTTCGCACCAAACACCTCTTATCACCTTTCCGCTGCCACCGCTGCTTCTCTCTTCACCACGTTACATTTGACTCTGAATTTCCGTTGCATCTCATCGGCAAAGTTGCGCGCGAGATTGCGATCTGAAAAATCACCGGCTAACACTTTGTAAATGGTTTTTCGGCCTTTTGTTTCTTCTTTGATGGCGGTAGGATACCCTGCTTTGGAAAAGGCCGCTTGATGGTTGGTTGCTTTGGGGCGGTTGTCAAATGTTCCGACTTCCACGGTATAAAGGCCCTGGATTTTTTGCACCGGCTCAGCCGCTTTCTTTTCTTTGCCGCGGGGCAGCGGCCCTTGCAATTTTTCCAAATCGTCGGCGGCAAATTTGGCGATCCACGTGCCGGGATATTTCTCCACGCAGCGCGACAGTTCATCGCGCGCCTGCGGCAACGTGCCGACGATGAGCAAAGATTTGGCGGCGTAATAACTCGCTTCCGAAGCGAGCCGCGAGCGCGGGTATTGCTGCATCAAGTCGGTAAAATATTGCCGCGCGCGATTGTAAGTACCCTCGGCGAAATGATATTGCCCCAACCGAAACAACGCACGCTCCGCGTAAACCGTTTCGCGAAACCGCGCGGCGACGTCTTGAAAAAGCTTGTTCGCGGCCTCACCGTTCTCTTCCAGCATCGCATGAAAATAAGCCGCCACGGCGGAATTAGGATACTGGCGGTACACTTGATTGATGCGCGCCCGCGCGACAGCCAGTTCCTGCCGCTCCAGCAGCGATAAAATTTCATCTTCAGAAATTTGGCCGAAAGTGGCAAAAGCAAGAAGGCAGTTCGCCGTTGCCACTATCATTCTGATTCGTTGCATCTCCATCCATCCCTTTAAACGGTGGCGCTTATTGTCCCCAAAGCACTTTCTGAAGGCTGGCATCGCCGGAGTCGATCGCGATGATCAAATCACCGCCACGTTGTCCGATGTACTCTTTTGGCCCATAATTAATCTGCCAAAACGTGCTGCCATTCAAAAGGCATTGTGTAATCGTGATGAGAGTTTGCAGCACATCAATACCCAGCTCTCGCGCGCGTTTATTGGCAGCCGCCATGGAGCGAGCTAGTGAAACCACAACATCATCTTCAAATACTTCGGCGGCAAGAGCCGTGTTCATGATTGACCTCCGTCATGGAACGCACCTTTCAAATCCGGATCATCGCGAACCGAACGTTTATCGGTTGCGCTCGGTTCTTGAAGATAATCAGTTCCAGTATTCGGGGGTGTATGAAATGTGGCAACAATATCACTCTCGCCAAAGTTACATTGCCGATGTGGCGGCAAGATAATCCGATTATGTTCGCCCTTCGGCCAGCGAACTACGCTCAACTCGCTCGCGGTACTCAACAAAATAAATCCACCTTCTTCGTGCCCACTTTCAACACCGGGCTGAGAGTCTTCCCACGCTTGCTCGAGCGCGGCGCGAATCACAAGATTATTCAGTAAAGTAAACCGTTGTTGTGCCATTACATGTCGACTCGACAGTTCTTCTCACAGCACCTGCATTTCTGAAGATAGCACAAATTCTAAATAATGCAACTTTTGTTTTTTGTGGAAAATTGGTAACTGGAGACCTCATCCTTATCCATTCTTCTAAAAGAAAAGGCGGGTTGACAAACATTTCTGTCAACCCGCCGATTCATCACAACATTAGAACATTACGCCAGCACCTCGGCAGCCACGGCTTCCATCGCGGGAATCGCTGCCGGCGCGGGCGCCGGTTTGGATTCGTTCAACGCGATTTCGTCTGCAGCGGCTTGCTCTTCCGGCGTCAGCTTCACTTCGGCAGGGCCGGCTTCACCAGCGCGACCTTTGCCTTTTTTCTTCTTTTCGCCTTGCGGCTCTTTCGTCAGCTTCTCGGAAAGAATGATCTTTTTGTTTTCCTTGTTGAACTCGATCACGACCAATTCGAGATCATCGCCCACCGCATAACCGTCGGCGGGTTTCGCGAGATTCGCTTTGGCGAGATGCGACAGCGGCACAAAGCCATCCACCATCGACGGCAGCTCGACGATCACGCCTTTGTCGATCATCCGCAACACTTTGCCGCCGGTTTTGGTGTGGACTTTATACGCATCTTCAAACTCGTCCCACGGATTGTCCTTCGTCTGCTTGTAGCCGAGCGAGATGCGGCGATTGCCTTTGTCAACGTTCAACACGATCACGTCGATCTCTTCCGCTTTCTTCACCACTTCGCCCGGATGGCGAATCTTCTTCGTCCACGACAGGTCGGAGATGTGAATCAGGCCATCGATGCCTTCTTCCAGCTCGACGAACGCGCCGAAGTTGGTGAGATTGCGCACGATGCCTTTCTGGCGCGAGTTGATCGGGTATTTCAGCTCAATGCCGTCCCACGGATCAGGCTCGAGCTGCTTGAGGCCGAGCGAAATCTTGCGCTCTTCGAGATCGATGCTGAGCACTCTGGCGTCGATCATTTCGCCGACCGAAAGAATTTTGCTCGGATGGCGAATGTGCTGCGTCCAGCTCATCTCGGAGATGTGAATGAGACCTTCGACGCCCTTCTCCAACTCGACAAACGCGCCGTAATCGGAGATGCTCACGACTTTGCCGCGAATCGTGGCGCCGACCGGATATTTCTTGTCAACTTCGATCCACGGATGCGGCATCAACTGTTTCAAGCCGAGCGAGATCCGGTCTTTGGCTTCGTTGAAATCCAAAACCATGACTTTGATCTTCTGATCGAGTTGCACGGTTTCCGAAGGATGGTTGACGCGGCCCCACGACAGATCGTTGATATGCAACAAGCCGTCCACGCCGCCGAGATCAATGAAGACGCCGAAATCGGTGATGTTCTTCACCATGCCTTCGAGCACCTGATTTTTCGCGAGGTTGGCAAGAATGCGCTGGCGCTGCTCGGACATCAACTCTTCCACGAGCACGCGATGCGAGACCACGATATTTTTACGCAGCTCGTTGACTTTGACGACTTTGAAATCCATCATCTTGCCGATGTAAATATCGAAATCGCGAATCGGCTTGACGTCGATCTGCGAGCCCGGCAAAAACGCATCGATGCCCATCAAATCCACGACGATGCCGCCTTTGATGCGGCGCGTGCATTTGCCGGCAATAATCTCGCCGGTGGTATGAGCGTTGAGCACGCGCTCCCACACGCGCAGAAAATCGGCTTTCTTCTTCGAAAGCACGAGCTGGCCTTCTTTGTCTTCGACATTGTCGAGAAAAACCTCGATGTCGTCACCGATTTTGATGGACTTGGGATCCATAAACTCGTCGAGCGCCACCACGCCTTCACTCTTAAAGCCGATGTCGATCGCCACTTCCTTCTCGTTGATCGCCGAAATTTTTCCGGTGACGAGCTGGCCTTCGACAAAATCCGAAAGCGTGTCTTGATAGAGCCGCTCAAAATTCGACAAATCTTCGTCGGAATATTCGCGCTCTTCTTTCAGATCCTCAAGATTCACGACCTTCACGGCGCCAAGTTTACCGTTAACAAGAGAGCCCTTTTTGGCGAGTACATCACCTCCAATCTGAGGGGTATGACCCACGCTGGTTTCCGCTGCTGCTGCGGATGTTAATTGATCTGGCTGAAACATGGTTAAGTTAAACCTCCTACGGGGTTATTTATAAGCCCTCGCGCGGCTGGCGCGAGAACACGAGTCCCGCGCTTTCCTTTTGCATTTTAAAAAAGGAAACGTGGGATTATCGCCACAGTACACTACTATACAATTTCCCCAACGCGGATAAACCGCAAACAAACGAGAAAAATTTCACCCGCTGCACTTACGACGCGCGCATTTTTTTCTCCAACTCGCGCACGATGAAATCGACCTGCTGGTCAATCGTCATCTGCGTCGTGTCGAGCAAAACCGCATCCGCGGCGCGTAACAACGGCGCGTGTTTGCGGCTGGTATCCTTTTCATCACGCTCGGCAATTTCAACTTTAAGCGTGGCAAAATCACGCGTGATGCCCATCGCCGCCAATTCTTCCTGCCGCCGCCGGGCGCGCGCTTCCAGCGAGGCCTGCATAAAAATTTTCAAATCCGCGTCGGGAAAGACCACCGTGCCGATGTCGCGGCCTTCCATCACCACACCGCCGTTGCGGCCGATGGCGCGCTGTTTTTCCACCATCAGGGCGCGCACTTGCGGATTAGCGGCAATCGGCGCGACCGCATTGGTGACGCGCGGCTCGCGAATCATGTTCGTCACCTCGCGGCCGTCCAGCCAGATGCGATTTTTATCTTCGTGCGACTGCAATTCAATCTGGGTGGCTTCTGCCAGTTGCAAAATGCCGGCGGCATCTTCCGGAGACACACCAGATTCCAACACTTTGAGCGTAAGGGCGCGATAAAACGCACCGGTATCTATGTACGCATAGCCCAACTGCTTCGCAAGCAAGCGCGTTGTCGTACTCTTACCGGAACCAGCCGGCCCATCAATGGCGATAATCAATCGTTGTTCTCTCAAGGATAGCCCTTATTTATAACTTGTCTCGCTCCATCGCTTTGCTAGTCGTTCGCTGCGTCCGAGGTTGAGCTAACGATTTCTATTTTACATCAGTAGCAAGTATCAACAGACAATCGCTTCCCTTCACCCCACCTTCTTTTGACTTATGTGCCAAACTACTTTATGTTGACCGATACACTGAGTTAGGTTTCGTCGCTTACGAGTTCTGACATTAAGATTTTTAAGTCTTCCTCAAACTCTCGCTTCGTTACATTGCGTTTCCTCATCTGAGAATAAACAGTGAGCCGTTCATCTACTCGTCCCAAATCCTGTTCAACTAATCCCCTAATAGTATCTACTTGAGAATGAAGCTCTGGTATTCGCAAGCAGCAAATCAGTTCGGTGGTTCGGGCTAATACTTTGGTTCGGTATTCTTCCCTTCGGACAGACTCATCTTTTGCATATTGTCTTACTTTTTGGAAAAAACCTTGGACGTTATCACCCTCATTTAACTCATGACACATCTCGGCAAAACCAAAAAGGCCCCATTTGTCATCCTGAACCTCTCCATAAACTTTCTTGGCACTTGAAAAAAAGTGCAAAGCTTCTTTTTGGTTACCTTCATTTTTCGCCTGATGACCCGCTTGACTTAAAACATTACCAACAGTAACAGCAATTCTTCGTTTGTATGCAGCATGTTCATCCTTATTGCTTTCCTCGTTAATACGTTCCAAAAGGTTTTGAAATGGCATCACAAGGCTTTTTGAATTTTTCTTTTCTTTAAAGAACCGTGATTCCAATAATATTCGCTGAAGCTCGTACCTTCTTGCACCCGAAGACAGTCGTAGTGCATTATCAAAACTACTCTCAGCCTCAGCGAACTCATTCAGATTATTCTTTTCATAGCCAATCCAATACCAAGCCAAGCTTTGTAAAGAAGAGTCGTCCTTAGCTTCCAGAGCTACGTCTCGCCAAGTGTTTATTGCCTCATCAAAATGTTGCTCCAAGTGATGTTCCATTGCACGAATAAACATAGCGGGCGGCGTAAGGCGAATATCGTCTGGCAGAACAAAACGATTTATTTCAAATCCTGCAATTCTCTGCGCAAGAGTACGCAGCTTAGATCGCGCAGCAGATGTTGCAATCAGTGCTCTATCGTCATCTTTAGGAACACTCTCTAATAAAGACTTGCTATCTCTGTCAAGTTTTTCAATAAGCTCCTTTGCTTTTCTGTTCATTATATTAGCAGCACGCTCACTTGCTTCCTTTGCTAGCTGCAATGTAGAATTGACTAATTCAAGAGTTTCTCTAGAACCGCCAAGAAAGTCCTGATGGACTTGAGCCGCTCTTACCTGCGAATCTTTCTCTCCTGAAATGGCCAGAACAAATGCCTGTTTAGCTCTCTGCTCATTTAGGAACCAACTATAAACAGAGAAACCAGTACCCAAAGCGAAAATGACTCCAAGAAAAGAGCCGGCAATCTCAAGCCAAGTATTAGTAGTTTCAATCTTAGCTTTCAATTCAGCTATCTCTATTCCATTTTTAGTTGAATCGATCTTAGCTTTTAATTCAGCTATCTCAATATCTTTTTTGTCTATACTATTTTTAAGCTCATCCACTTTTTCCGTAAGCTTAGAAAGTTGACCTTCGATACGTTGAAGCTCAGTCTGTTTGACAATAGCTTGACCCTGTGGCTGGTTTTGGGCTAATAAAAACCTCGCACCCAAATCATTAAAAATGCTAAAGAATATAATAAAGAATGAAAAATAAAACCACATTTAAGCTTATCCTCCCCGAGAAAGTTCAACTTTCTCGATCTATCTCTTAATTATAATCGTTTGCTGTGTCCGCGGTTGAGCCAACAACGTTGTATTTAAACCGACAATTCCTCGCGGAAATTAATTAACCGCAAACTCCGAATGCTGCCGTCGTTCTTCGGGCATGAAACCAAGAACAATCTGTTCGCGCGGAATACCGCGATCCCGCAACTCTCTGGCAATGCCATATTCGGTGCCGTCATATTCAATCCACGCTTTATTGCCTACAACATCGACGTGAACAACACTGCCATGCACGCGCAAATCATCGCTCCACCCGGCGTACATCAATTCATAATGGCCCAACTGATCGTCAAAAATCTTTTCAATCTTCATTTCGCCGTAAGAAGGTTCATCCTTCGCGTAATCAGTAATAGCGGCTTTAATCGTTTCGATTAACTTTTCGCGGGTAACCATTCTTTGATCTCCTTTTTCTTGGGGCTGAAAACGAGCAAATTCAACGCTTCGTTTCGGCGAATCATATCCCCGAAAGGATCGGTAAAAACATCGGCAAACGCGTCGGCTGGCATCGCTAAAAACAGGGCGCGATCTTTTTCCAGCTCGTTCAGCAAATGCAAATAAATCCGATATTGTCCCAGCGCGTGCTCTAAATCATCGATAGCCGAACCGCCGACAAAACTTTTGATCTCGACGGCAATTTTTTCTTTTCCTTTTTCGGCGGCAATAAGACGTTCGGCGCCGATATCGGCATAAACCTTTCGCACGCCGAAAGCCAAAAACAACGGATCATGCGTGATCGTCCAGCCATCTTTAATCAACAATTCTTTGACCAGATCGTGGTAGATATCTTTTGCCATAATCTTGCGTAAGTTTACGCCTCCACCATTTTCACGGCTTCTTGCAAACTTTTTATTTCTTTATCCGTCAAATACCGCCACGAGCCGAGCTTCAATTTTCCCAACAGCAGCGGCCCGGTTTGAATGCGCTGCAAGGCTTTGACGCGATAGCCGAGCGCCGTAAACATTTTGCGTACCTGCCGGTTGCGCCCTTCGAAGATCGTGACCTCACAAAGCCGCTGATCTTTCAGATTCGGAAACTTCAACTCGCCGCGCACGCGATGCGTTTCGTCGATCACCACGCCGTCGCGAAACCGTTGCGCGTCGGCAGTGCGCAGAACTTCATTGAGCAACACGCGGTAAATTTTCGACACTTTGAAACGCGGATGCGTCAAACGATATGTCAATTCGCCGTCGTTCGTCAACAGCAGCAGGCCTTCGCTTTCCTGATCGAGGCGCCCGACCGGGAAAATGCGCACCGGCTGCTTAACGAGATCAAAAACCGTTTTGCGTCCCGCTTCATCTTTCGCCGTGGTGATGTAGCCCGCGGGCTTGTTCAGCATCACGTAAGTCGGCACCATCACCGGCCGCACGCTGTCGCCGCGCACCACCACTTCATCGCGGCGCCAATCCACCTGCGTCGCCAAATCATGGATACGCTGGCCGTTGATTTTCACCTCGCCGCGCGTGATGAGCTTTTCCACTTCCCGCCGCGAACCGAGGCCGCTTTGCGCGAGATAGCGATTCAGCCGCATCGTGTCGGCCGCAAGCGTTCCGATTTTTTGGGGACTCCGCGCCGGCTTCATTCTCTTTCACCTGTCGCGCCAATCAATGTCAGCAATTTATTGAACGTTCGTTTAAACCAGCCCATCACCCGCGCGCGTAAAGTAGCGGCAAGGTTGTCATCAACTTCCGGCAGCGCACGGCTGGCGGATTTTGTATTCGCTTGTGCAATTGCGTCATCCGCATCAACGGTAATAACCGGCGTTGCGGCAAACTCGTTTTCAAAGTGAGTGATCGAAACGGCTTCCGGCCGGGCTTCCACTGCCGGCAAATTTAGCGATGTAATTTCCTCAGCGCGCCAACGCTGCGCCGCGTTTACAAACTCCGGTGTCGCGCCCACTGCATCTGCTCTTGCAAATTCATCAGACGCCACTCCCGCCGGCGCCGCGCCAATAGCGCGCGGTTCAAACTCCTCGCTCGTAGCCGCTTCATCGTCAATGGCCGGCACTATTGGCGGCAATGACTCAATGATTGTCGGCTCCGGCAAATCAACGACGGCAATATTGCCGAACGGCTCCGGCGAAGCTTCATTGATTTCCGCAATACTTATCGCTTCGGTTAAATTCGGCGTCTCTCGTTCCGGCAGAATCGCCTCGGCTTCCGTCGCTATCGTAAAACTATTCTCCATTTCCAGCGCTGTCTCCAAAAGAACATCGTCGGCAACAGACGCCAATTCGGCATCGGAAACAACAATAGGCTCGGCTTCCGTTAATGCCGTTGGCATATCCGCCTCGAGCGCAGCCCTCAAATCAATCGCCGGTTGCGGTTCGGCTTCTAAAAAAAAATCCCCGGATTTTTTGATAAAATCCGGTTCCGCGATTTCTTCTTGCAAGACTTCTTCCGCCAGCCACCCATCGACTTCCGTAACGAGGTCATTTTGTTCCGTCGGCGGCGATTCAATAGCGGTTAAACCGACGTCGTAGGATTCAACCACCTGCACCTCCACTACCGGAGATTCAGCGACCATCGCCACCACTTCATCAACACTAGCGACAAATGAGTCCGTCACCTCGCCCGTCACCGTATCCGCGCGCGCCAGATCATCGGCCATTTCTTCGGTCAGCGCTTCAAGCGCGGTCAGCTTGTTTTCGGCTACATCATTTTCATCTGCAACCACGATGGTGTTGGAAACGACTTCCTCAATGTTCGCAAAGGTCGGCAGTTCATCCGTTGTTTCAGCGAGCGTCTCCAGCGCAAATTCGTTGACCGCCGGTTGTTCCATCATCGGCTCGGCGGCGACTTCGGTGACGCTGGCAAATGCCGCCAAGTCATTGGCGGTTGCGGGCAATTCATCAATCGCGGTTTCATTGGCCGGCGTTTGTGTTTCTGCTTGTTCCCGAACAACTTCTGCAACATCGGCAAATTCATTATCGGTTTCGGCGAGATCATCAACGGCAGGCTCGTTGTTTGCGGCGGTTTCGACAGTCGGTTCAACCGCGCTATCCATGCTGATCCAAGCAATTTCGTTTTCGCCCGAAAGTTCAATCGCCGGCACCGCTGCAACATGGTGCGCGGTTTCGAGCTGCGTCACCACTTTTTCGTTAATATCAACATCAGCAATTGCCGGCGCCGCGGTCGCCGTCTCAGCGTCGCCAGACACGGAATCAACCACAGGTGTGTCGCCGCTTTCCGCAACCGGACTGTCTTCGCTTTCCGCCGGTGCTTCAGTTGCGGCAGGTGGGGAAATTATAGCCGGTGCTGGGCGAGCACCAATTTTATTTTCCGCCTCTTCCGGCGCCGCATCGGCATTAATCGGCAGGCTGAGTTGCGCGTCGGTTTGACTCAAAGCTTGCAGCAACTCTTCGGGCATGCCCTCTTTGCTGAACAATTCTTCGATCTCGCGCGGTTTCGGCAAGTCGGTGATATCGTTGATGCCAAAATATTTGAGAAACTCCGGCGTCGTGCTGTAAAGCAGCGGCCGGCCCACGGCCTCGGAGCGGCCGCTGATGGTAATAAGTTTGCGCTCAAGCAGCGTGCCAATCACACCGTCGGAATTGACGCCGCGAATTTGCCCAATATCGACGCGGCTGATCGGCTGCTTGAAAGCGATGAGCGCCAACGTTTCCAGCGCGGCGTGCGACAAACGATTTTTCTGGCGGCCGAGATAAAGTTTTTTAATCCAGCTCGCGTAGTTCTGCTGCGTGACGATTTGATAGCCACCGGCAATTTTACGAATTGTGAACACGCGGCCGCTGTTTTGATATTCTTGATTCAGCGTGTCGATCAAAACGTTAAAGTCGAAACCGTTTTCCAACTCGAGGGTTTCTCTGATGCGCGCTTCGCTCAACGGCTCGTCCGCCGCGAAGATCAGCGCTTCCACAATGCTTTTGAGTTCTTGGGTTTCCATTAAATCTTCGTAATCCAAATTTCTCCGTACGGGCCGGATTGCGTCGCCGTTGCCAGCCCGCGTTTGAGCAACTCCAGCAGGGCGATGAACGTGACGATCATATACATCTTGCTCGGCAATTTCTGCAGCACCGCGATGAACAGCAATTGTTTGTTGATCTGCAATTCCTGCTGCAAATATTCGATCTGCTCGTCGATGCCGATCGGAATGCGCTCGATCGTGTGCTGAATGTTTTTGGGCACGCGCATCAACACTTGTTTGAACACCGCCATCAGATCGAACAGCGTCACCTCGCCTTTGGCATAATCCATCCAGTCGCTGAAATCATGGTCGTCGAAATTCAAATCGAGATGGCCGCGACCATAAAAAAAGCGCTCGTTGGCTTCGAAGACGGAAAGATGCTCGGCCACTTCTTTGTAACGCTGATACTCCAACAACCGGCGCACCAACTCCTGCCGGGGATCTTCCTCCTCCTCTTCCTCGGCTTCCGGAGATTTGGGCAGCAACATTTGCGCTTTGATGCGAATCAGCGTGGCCGCTAAAAGAATAAAATCGCCGGCCCCCTCGAGATCCAGCATTTGCAGGATCGCCACGTACTCAAGATACTGCTGGGTGACGGAAGCAATCGGAATGTCGTAAATATCCACCTCGCTCTTTTTGATCAGAAACAACAAAAGATCGAGCGGCCCTTCAAAATTCGTGAGTCTAACGCGATATGCCATGAGATGCTTTAACTATTCCTTTTTCCGTTTGGCTCAATAAACTTCTTAAGCTGCTTAAAGTTTTTAGCCAACAGCAACTCCTCGCCAATGTATTCAAGGCGAGCCACATCATTGATTTTCTCAATTTGACGGCGCACGGCGACCGGAACCACGCCAAAACGTTGCGCCATTTGTTTTAAAAGCAAACGA
>Ga0247727_10004484_pt1 | contig 29559 bp, 32 predicted proteins | sample WisWelCaveWW1625_FD_202498 | JGI IMG/M metagenome (GOLD analysis project Ga0247727, IMG submission 202498) | Biofilm microbial communities from Wishing Well Cave, Virginia, United States - WW16-25 | ecosystem: Environmental > Aquatic > Deep subsurface > Groundwater > Cave microbial mat | place...
GTGGCGCCGCATTATCATTTTATCTGCGAAACCTGCGGCGAAATTTCCGATCTCGAGCTGCCGCACGACGCCGCGTTGAATGGCAAAGTGCAAAAGCTGACCAAAGGCCGCGTCAATTATCATCGCCTGGAATTTTACGGCACGTGCGCGAAATGTTTGTCGACGCGACAAGAATATGCTTCGCGCATGGAAACGAGGTTAAATTAATTAATGAGCACCGAATTAACCACGATCGAACGGCTCACGAAGAGCGAGTACAAATACGGCTTTACCACCGATATCGCCACCGACGTCGCTCCCAAAGGCTTGAATGAAGATATCGTTCGTTTGATCTCTGCGAAAAAGAACGAGCCGGAGTTTATGCTGGCATGGCGGCTGAAGGCCTTTCGTTATTGGCAGAAAATGATAGAGCCGAAATGGCCGAATGTGCATTATCCGCCGATCGATTATCAGAACACGATTTATTACGCCGCGCCGAAATCCAGCCAAAAGCTCGATAGTCTGGATCAAGTGGATCCCAAGCTGCGCGCGACTTTTGAAAAACTGGGCATTTCGCTGGATGAGCAAAAGCGCCTTTCCGGCGTCGCGGTTGATGCGGTGATGGATAGTGTTTCCGTTGCCACCACTTTTAAAAAAGAACTGGCGCAGCTCGGCATCATCTTTTGTTCCTTTTCAGACGCCGTGCAAAATCATCCGGAGCTGGTGCGAAAGCATCTCGGCTCCGTGGTGCCGTACACGGATAATTATTTTGCCGCGCTGAATTCCGCGGTTTTTAGCGACGGCTCGTTTTGCTATATTCCCAAAGGCGTGCGTTGTCCGATGGAGTTGTCGACTTACTTCCGCATCAATACCGCGAACACCGGCCAATTTGAGCGCACGTTGATCGTCGCGGAAGAGGGCAGTTATGTGAGCTATTTGGAAGGCTGCACCGCGCCGATGCGTGACGAAAATCAATTGCACGCCGCGGTGGTGGAGTTGGTGGCGCATAAAAATTCGCAGATCAAATACTCCACCGTGCAGAACTGGTATCCCGGCGATGTCAACGGCAAAGGCGGAATTTATAATTTCGTGACCAAGCGCGGCATCTGCCTGGAAGAAAATGCGAAGATTTCGTGGACGCAGGTCGAAACCGGTTCGTCGATTACCTGGAAATATCCCGGCGTCATTTTGAAGGGTGATAATTCTGTCGGCGAGTTTTATTCGGTGGCGGTGACCAACAATTGCCAACAGGCGGATACCGGCACGAAGATGATTCACCTCGGCAAAAATACCAAGAGCACCATCGTTTCAAAAGGCATCTCGGCGGGCCGCGGCAACAACTCTTATCGCGGCCTGGTCAAAGTCAGCCCCAAAGCGGACGGCGCGAGAAATTTTTCCCAATGTGATTCGCTGTTGATCGGGGATAAATGCGGCGCGCACACGTTTCCCTATTTGGAAGTCGCCAATAAAACAGCCAAAATCGAGCACGAAGCGACGACGTCCAAAATCGGAGAAGATCAATTGTTCTATTGCAAACAGCGCGGCATTTCCACCGAAGACGCGATCGGACTGATCGTCAATGGTTACTGCAAAGAAGTCTTTCGCGAATTGCCGATGGAGTTTGCCGTCGAAGCGCAGAAATTGTTGGCGATAAGCCTCGAAGGCAGCGTCGGGTAAAAACACGGCTGGATATTGAAAGGCAAAACTATTTAGGGCAAAACGATTAACAGCTTTTTTAATCGCCTTGTCGTAACGCAACTTTAGCCGCAACCAAAACTGCACCACAAAGAGCACAAAGTACACAAAGATTTTTCTTTGTGGCCTTTGTGTTCTTTGTGGTAAAAAAATCTTCGCAGTTATGCCTGCCCTGCCGCAGGCCAGGGATAATTTTTCAGGGTAATATAATCATCTTGTCTTTTTAATGAAGCTTTAATAGTTTTGCCCCAAATAGTTTTGCCTTGATTTTTCCTTATTTTGTCATGAAATGAGAAAGTGAAGATATGTTAGAAATCAGAGGATTGGAAGTATCCGTCGCCGGCCAAAAGATTCTTCGCGGCGTCGATCTAAAAGTTAAAGCTGGCGAGATTCACGCGATTATGGGGCCGAACGGCTCCGGCAAAAGCACGCTGGCGAATGTGCTCGCCGGACGAGAAGGCTATGAGGTCGACGCCGGTGAAATTATTTATGCCGGCCAAAACCTTTTGGAAATGGCGCCCGAAGATCGCGCGCGCGAAGGCGTCTTCATGGCCTTTCAATATCCCGTCGAGATTCCCGGGGTGAGCATTGCCAACTTTCTCAAGGCCGCTTTCAATGCGGTTCGCGAGCATCGCGGCCAGGAAAAGATGGATACGATGGAATTTCTCACGCTGATGAAAGAGAAGATGCGTTTCGTCGGCATGGATGAAAAGCTGTTGAGCCGTTCGGTGAACGCGGGCTTTTCCGGCGGCGAAAAGAAAAGAAATGAGATTTTTCAAATGGCCTTGCTGTCCCCCGGGTTGGCGATTTTAGATGAAACCGATTCCGGCCTCGATATTGACGCTTTGCGCGTGGTGGCCAACGGCGTGAATAAGTTGAGCAATAAAGATAATGCGGTTATCGTCGTTACCCACTATCAACGGTTATTGAATCATATTGTCCCGGATTACGTCCACGTTCTCGTTAAAGGAAAAATCGTTGAGTCTGGCGACAAAGAATTGGCTTTAAAGCTTGAAGAACACGGCTACGATTGGGTCAAAGAAGAGTTCGCGGCGCGGGCGGCGGCGTGATTTTGCATCGATCATGTCATCGTGGAACGATCTTTTCTGTTATCAAGTACAGTGCTTGTAAGGATGCAAAATGTATTCAACAAGTAAGTGGAGGTTTCACCCATGATACCCAAAGAATATACCTGGCTGTTGATGCACCCGGAAATAGAAAACCAATACGCCGGAGAGTACATCGCTATAATTGGAGAATCCATAGTAGGGCATGGCAAAGATTTCCCAAAAGTCCTGAAAGAAGCGGAAATATACGGGAAGGAACCTTTCATACATAAAGCTTTTTCTTCAGACAAGGAATTGATTGTATGATTGAATTCCAGAGAATTTGAAAACAAGATCATTGTGAAACATCAAAGCGAGTTTGTAGCGAGAGAAAAAGACCATGTGGACTGATCCGATTGTTGAGGAAATTCATAAAATACGCCAGGAGCGCGCAGCAAAGTTCAATTACGATGTACGGGCGATAGTGCGAGATTATCAAAGACGACAGAAACTAAGTGGCAAAAAGATAGTCTCGTTTATCAGAAAAAGCGAATCTCAGAATCATGGCTTTCAGCGACTACAGAAACATTTCTCAGGTTCAGAAAGAGTTCAAGATTAGATACCACGAAGAGAGGTTCATAACTGCTCAAGACATCGAACCCCCGACATTCTTTCTGAAAGAATTCCAGTTTAGTCTGGAAAATATAGATGTGTATAAGAATGACTTTGAGCAAGGCTGGGGACAATGCCTGGTGGAATTGGTCGCGGCGCAGAAAATCAATGACGAGGCGAGTTTGGCGGTGTATGGAATAGTTACCGATGGAAAACTCTGGGAATTTGGCAAGTTGCTGGGAGACACCTTCACGAAGAATACCGAAGGATTTACCGTTGACAACTTGGCTAGACTATTTGGGGTATTGAACGTTATTTTTCAGTCAATTTCGCGAGGCAACGAAGTCGGGATGGCCTAACACACAATTCGGTGAAAGTTGAAACACAAAGTTGTAGTTTATGATGAAAAAAGGTTACGCTAATTTGACTCTTACGCTCTCCATTATTGCAGCCATTCTGGCATTCTCCGCTGCTCTTGTTGGGTATGTCCGACATGGAGAGATTAGAATTTTTTTAATTGCAGCAGGGATATTTCTGCTTGCGTTTGGTTTCGGGGCAAAGAGCAGAATGATGCCCAGCAAGTAATTTGCTCAACGTGGTGCGTCGTTTGCATTTTAGAAATTTGCAATTTTAAAATGAGGAACAGCGTGAGTGATCAACATTCCAAGCGAGAAGCCAATACGCCAGGGCGCAAAGCCGAGGCCTTGCCCGACGAGAGGCTGGAATCGCGGGCGAGGAAGAAACGCACAGTTCTCTTGCATGCCGGCGATCTCTTCCATGTGGCCACGCGGTATCCGCGAAAACCCAAGATGGCAAAGGTTGATCGCCTGGCGGGCATTTTACGGAAAGGATTGATGGCGCCGGCCTGCTGCGAGGACGGTTCGGTCTTTTCCGATCTTAATATAGTGGTAACCGGCGCCCCCGTGCCCTACGATAGTCTGGTCTTTCTGCATCGATGCGGTCCTGAATCCTCTCTCTACACGATTATTGAGCCGGGCCGGTTTATGGTCTTTGTTGATCCGGCGCTTCCCGCGTTGACGCCCAAAGACATGGGGCGCAATTGGGCAATCTTATGCCGGGACGAAGTCTACGTGCGGGACCGCATTGCGCCGGAGAGCTTGACCGGTGTTGCCGTGCATCCCGCGGATGCCGACTCGGTTATGAGTGATTTGATGGCCGATTTCCGGCGCGTTGGCATTCCTCTCTACGACTATGATGGAAATGTCCTTTGGCAGAAGAGATAATCAGAATTATTTCTCTAAGAAAGGCGCTTACTCATGAGCGCAAATCAGTGAAAAAATGACTGGCGCTATTTTGATGATGGCCGCTCTCACTTTGGTGATTTTTATTTTTGTGGTGATCCCAGAGTTATTGCGGCGAAAAAGAGAACGGCAAGGGCAATAACTTGCACCGCCTTTATCGCAACTAGTCAGCTTATGAAGGCAAAATTATTTTAATGAGAAAACATGCCTTGCGTTAGTCGATTTTACGGTATTGGCATTTACATGTACCATAACGACCATTTACCGCTTCACTTTCACGCTGAATACAGCGGCGATGAAGCATTGTACGAAATCGACACTTTGCGCATACATATTGGCAAACTTCCACGCCGCGTCCACAATATGGTTATCGAATGGGCTGATCTCCATCGTGACGAATTGCGGAAAAATTGGGCGCTGGCGCGGCGGGGTGAAGATTTGAATGATATTGAGCCGCTCGATTAGAAAGGAGACCACGATGAAATTTGAACGACTTGTCCGCATCAAATCCGTTGAGGTGCTGAAAGATTTTTGGGTACGGTTGGAGTTTACTGATGGCACGCAACGGGATATTGATCTTGAGCCTTACTTGCGCGGCCCTATTTTCGAGCCGATACGAAATAATCCAATGATGTTTCGTTCGGTCAAAGTTGATAAGCGTATGGGCACGATTGTTTGGGATAATCGCGCCGATATCGATCCGGACGTGCTTTATCACGGCTTAAAGCCGGCATGGATGGAAATGGAGCCAGAAACGGAACGCGAAGTGGAAGAACATAAAGATGAGCTGGTGGCACGGGCCGCAGCTTGATTTTGCATATTGGCAAATTATCATGTCATCGTGGAACGATCTTTTTTGTTATCAAGTACAGTGCTTGTAGTGAAAAAGATGCTTCCAGCATGACACATTACTTGGAAGCTTCAGAAGGGAAAATTATTTTATAACTTTTGATTGGGCTAAGCTTATCACACTCAAATTCGCGCTGAACAGAGTTGCCTTATGCGACATGTGATAGTTAGCAGGAGAAAGTATTCTGATGAACACGATGAAGCAAACGCCGGGAAAAGCAATGAACAGAGATGAAATAATACTTTTTCTGCGCCGCTTTAAAGAAAAATATGATGCAAAATATAGTATTATAAAAATCGGGATTTTTGGTTCAGCGGCCAGAGATAGTATGAATGATAGAAGCGATATTGATGTTGTGGTAAATTTAGGCAGGCCAGACTTTTTTGACCTCATCGGCATAAAACAGGCATTGGAGGAACAACTCCACTATCCAGTGGATATTGTACGGTACCGGGATAACATGAACAAATATCTAAAGCAGAGAATAGATAGAGAAGCCATTTATGTATGAAGGAATGCGAGACATTATCAGCCATCATTATTTTGATGTAGATGCTGAAGTTATTTTTGATGTTTGCAAAAATCATATTGATGACCTGGCGAAGACGATAAACCAAATTATCAAAGATATATCACAATGACGCGTGGACTTCGTTCTTTTTTAAAGATTAAAGCGCGCACGCCATGCCAAATTAACTTTTGAAGGCAAAATTATTTTATGGCAATTGGCCAAGTTTATCACACTCAAATTCGCGCCGAACTGAGTGGTCTTCTGCGACACGTGATTGAGCTGTCGCTCACGACATAGTTAGCCAGCACTGCCCATGATGGCACTTGATTCGGTGTTATCAGGTTCTTCGGACCAAGGAGCATAACCCCGTGAACAATCCTAAGATGCGTACTTACGCTACTGTGCTCGCCCTCGTTGTTGCCGCCTGCCAGCCAGCTATTCAGCCGACTGATCCGGCGGAGATCCAGCAGCAGTACGATGCATACAACAGAGCGTTCAATGCGCAAGACTTGAACGCCATCGCCGCATTCTACACAAGCGACGCAGTCCGCATGCCAAACGATGGAACAGCTCAGACGGGCACGGCCATTCGCGACTCGCTTGCCAGTTTTTGGCAATTGAACACGTACGCTGCAGACACCGTCAGTGCACCTGAGGTCCAGGTCGCCGGCGACCTTGCGGTTACCTTCTCCACCTTCACCGAGCATTGGACTCCCAGAGCGGGCGGCGCCACGACGCGTCAGACCGGGCGCTGGCTGCTGGTCTGGCGACACCAATCCGACGGCAGTTGGAAGATCAGCAAGGAGATGTGGACGGTGCAGCGCGTTCCCTAGCGAGACTGCAGTGCTGACTTAAGAATTCGTGCTGCGGACTCGGCGAGCCGAGGATGAGTTTCTGTTTGGTGGTAGATTGAAAGCTTGTCTTTCAAACAAACTTTGCCCGTAACTATCCAGCTTCTGAAGGCAAAATTATTTTATAACTTTTGGTTGGGCCAAGTTTATCACACTCAAATACGCGCCGAGTTGAGTTGTCTTATGCGACACGTGATTGAGCTGTCGCTAACGGCATCGACGCAGGTCGGGAGAAAGATGAGAAAGATCATGACTGCAGAAGAGATTTTGGAACAACTCAAACCGCTGGGCAAGGACACCTATAAAAAGGTGCTGCAAAACCACGGCGTCAAAGAACCCTTCTTTGGAGTGAAGATTGAGGACCTGAAGAAGTTCCTAAAACGCATCAAGAAAGATTACCGGCTGGCGCTTGATCTTTACGACACCGGCGTTTATGACGCAATGTATCTGGCTGGACTGATCGCCGACGACCCCAAGATGACGAAGAAGGATCTTCGTCATTGGGCGGAAAAGGCAAGTAGCGCTGCGCTCAGCGAATATACCGTGCCGTGGGTTGCAGCGGAGAGCTTGCATGGTCACGAACTCGCCCTGGAATGGATCGAGTCCAAGAAGGAAAGCATCGCGGCTTCAGGTTGGGCGACCCTCAGCGGTTTGATGGCAATCAAGGATGACGCCGAGCTTGATCTGGCCGAGTTGAAGCAACTCTTGCAGCGCGTGCAGAAGACGATTCACCAGCAGCCAAATCGCGTGCGTTCTGTCATGAACAACTTTGTGATCGCGACCGGCAGTTACGTTCAGACGCTAACGGACTTGGCTTTACAGACCGCGGCGAAGATCGGCCCAGTTACGGTGGACATGGGCGGCACCGCGTGCAAAGTGCCGTCCGCGGTGGAATACATTCAGAAAGTCCAGAAACACGGCGCCATCGGTAAGAAGCGCAAGACGGTGAAATGTTGAGTGGCGACTGCCGTTCTTGATTCGTATAAAGTCAGAACAGAAAGAATATACAAATGGAAAAAGCAGGCAACGAAAACCTCGACATAAAAAACTGGTATCTATCCAATTTCGACTTTTTTGAGAGCAAGCTGAACGGTCGTGGCGCGATTCCGTTTCACGAAACCCGCCGGGCGGCGATATCCAGATTTTCCGCATTGGGTTTTCCAACGCCCCGCAATGAGGAATGGAAATACACCAACGTCGCGCCGCTCTTAAGGCATAAATTCAAATTGGCGCATGAGCCGGTCCATTTAACCAAAGCTACGCTGGTGGAATTTGCTTTCGCCGGATTGCCGCAAAATCTCCTGGTGTTTGTCAATGGCCGCTTTGCAAAAGAACTGTCGCATGTCGAGTCGCGCGTCCAGGGGCTGGTGATTGATAGCCTGGCTCAGGTTTTACAGCGCGGCGACGAAATCACCGGCAAATACCTCGGGCGCTACGCGGATTATGAGAACGAGGCTTTTATCGCTTTGAATACGGCATTTGCTGATGATGGCGCCTTTGTTCGTGTCCCGCGCCACATCGTGCTGGACGAGCCGATTCACTTGCTGCATATATCGGACTCCGGCAAAATGCCTTTTCTCGCTCACCCGCGAAATCTTCTCATCATCGGAGAAGGCAGCCAGGTCCAAATCATCGAGAGCTATCACCATCTCTCGAGTGAGGCTTATTTTAATAACGTCGTCACGGAGATGGTATTAGAGGAAAATGCCCTTGTCGATCATGTGAGGATTCAAAACGAAAGCCGGCAAGCTTATCACGTGGCGGCGCGGGAAGTGCATCAGGAAAAAGGCAGCGTGTATTCTTCCATCAGCATCGACCTGGGCGGCGCGCTGGTGCGCAACAATTTCAATTTGCGATTGCAGGCGGAAAATTGCGAAGGCAATTTATTCGGTTTCTACATGGCCGCCGGACAGCAGCACGTCGATAATCATACGTTGATCGATCACGCTATGCCACATTGCAACAGCAAGGAACATTATAAGGGAATCCTGGATGATAAAGCTCATGGCGTCTTCAACGGCAAGGTTATGGTCAGGCCGGACGCCCAAAAAACGAATGCGTATCAATCCAATCAATGCCTGCTGCTGAGCAATGAGGCGGTGATCAATGCGAAGCCGCAATTGGAGATTTTTGCGGACGACGTCAAATGCAGCCATGGCGCTGCCATCGGCCAGCTTGATGAAGACGCCGCCTTTTATCTGCGTTCGCGCGGGATCGGCGAAGAAGAAGCGAATTCGATGTTGCGCTATGCTTATGCCAGCGAGGTGCTGGATCACATCAAAATCGAACCGGTGCGAGAGCGCCTGGATAAGATGGTCAATGCCGGGTTTAAGGAAAAGCAAAGATAACTTTAATTGCTAACGCATTCAAACTCAAAATAAAATTCTGAAAGTTCTTTAACTGACAAACAGTTTTTTGCCACTAAGACACGAAGGCACGAAAAAAACAAAAGGCCATATCATAAAGCTTTTCTTAGTGTCTTTGTGTCTTCGTGGTGGTTTAAAAATTAGTCGGGTTCAATGCTGTCCATAAAAAGCTGCCAACTGATTTTATTGAAAGGCAAAATGATTACTGGCAAAACAATTCGATAATCATTTTGCTATTAATTGTTTTTATCCGTTGGTCGCCTTTCATCCGTTGGCAATTGTTTTTTAAACTTGTTTGGTTGTCCCGCTTCACGGGATCCGCGTTAGGAAAAATCAATGATACCTTTAGTAGACAATCCAGTGATTGAGCAGCCGCCGGTCAAATCTGTTAACGGCTTCGACGTGGAGAAAATCCGGGAAGATTTCCCCATCCTTCGCCAAAAAGTGCGTGGCAAGCCGCTGGTCTATCTTGATAGCGCCGCGACCTCGCAAAAACCGCAAGTGGTGATCGAGGCGCTCAGCCATTATTATCAAGCGGAGAATGCCAACATTCATCGCGGCGTCTATTATTTAAGCGAGCTCGCGACCAATGCCTACGAAGGCACGCGCCTGAAAGTCAAGGAAACGATCAACGCGAATTCGATCAAAGAAATTGTTTTTGTCCGCGGCACCACCGAGGGCATCAATCTGGTCGCTTCTTCTTATGGCAGAAAGAACGTCGCGGAAGGCGACGAGATCGTCATCTCGGCGATGGAGCACCATTCCAATATCGTGCCGTGGCAAATGCTGTGTGAAGAAACCGGCGCGAAATTGCGCGTCATTCCGATCAATGACGAGGGTGAATTGATGGTGGATGAATTTGAAAAGCTCCTCAATAAAAAAACGAAATTGGTGGCCATCGTGCACACCTCCAATTCGTTGGGCACGATCAATCCCATCAAGCGCCTCGTTGATATCGCCCATGATCGCAACGTGCCGGTGCTGGTCGATGGCGCGCAGGCCTTGCCGCATGGCAAAATCGACGTGAAAAAATTGGGTTGTGACTTTTTCGTTTTCTCCGGTCACAAGGTTTTTGGGCCGACCGGCGTGGGCGTGCTTTATGCTAAAGAGGCCCTTTTGGAAAAGATGGCGCCATATCAGGGCGGCGGCGATATGATAAAATCCGTCACCTTTGAAAAGACGCTTTATAACGATTTGCCCTATCGCTTCGAAGCCGGCACGCCGAATATTGCCGGTGTCATCGGCCTGGGCAAAGCGCTGGATTACGTGGCCGGTATCTGTTATGAAAAAATCGCTGCTTATGAACACGAGTTGTTAAATTATGCGACCGCGGCTTTATCGACCATCAAGCCGCTCAGAATAATCGGGACAGCGAAAGAGAAGGCCGCCGTTATTTCGTTCGTTATCGAAGGGATTCATCCCCACGATGTCGGGACGATTTTGGATCGCGACGGCATTGCGATACGAACCGGACACCATTGCACGCAACCGGTGATGGAGCGGTTCAATGTTCCGGCAACCTCCAGAGCCTCGTTTGCTTTTTACAATACCAAAGCCGAAGCCGATTTTTTGGTCAAAGGCATTCATAACGTTATCAATTTGTTGAACTGATGGATGAGCTGCGCGAATTATATCAGCAAGTGATTTTGGATCATAATAAGAATCCAAAAAATTTTGGCAAACTTGAGCCGGCGAATCGCACGGCGGAAGGATATAATCCGCTTTGCGGCGATCGCATCGATTTATATTTGCAAGTGGAAGATGGCATTATCAAAGATATAAGCTTCCAGGGCGCCGGCTGTGCCATTTCAAAAGCTTCCACTTCCGTGATGACGACGATGCTAAAAGGAAAGTCAACCGCCGAAGCGGAACAGCTTTTTAAGAAATTTCAAAAACTCATTACCAATGATTCGGAAGCCGTTGATCCCAACGAAATGGGAAAACTGGCTATTTTCGCCGGCGTGCGGGAATTTCCGCTGCGCGTCAAATGTGCCGGTTTAGCCTGGCATACGATGATCGCGGCGCTAAAAAATGAAAACAAGCCGGTTTCAACGGAATAAAAGTTGCGATTGCATGCAATAGCTGCTAACGCACTCAAACTCAGAATAAAATTCTAAAAGTTTAAGGCAAAACAATTTTGGGCAAAACGGTTTTAAAAATTGTTTTGACCAAAATAGTTTCGCCTAAAGTTTTTTATCCGTTGGTCGCCTTTCATCCGTTGGCAATTGTTTTTTTGAACTTGTTTGGTTGCGGCTTATCCGCTTAGGAGAACCTCATGGAAAACGATAATCCCAAAGCCGATCTCAAGAATGAAATTATCAACGTGCTGCAAACCTGCTTCGACCCGGAGATTCCGGTCAATATTTATGAATTGGGATTGGTTTATGATATCGACGTGGATCCCTCCAACAACGCGCTCATCCACATGACGCTAACCTCTCCAGCCTGTCCGGTCGCCGGCACCTTGCCAGGCGAGGTGGAAAATAAGATCAAAGCCATACCGGGAATCAATGGCGCCAGAGTCGAAGTCATTTGGGAGCCCCAATGGAATCCCAATATGATGAGCGAGGTGGCAAAATTGGAGCTTGGTTTTATGTAAAATTTTTTCTTGAAAATGCGGGTTGCGCTGTCTATATTGATGAAGTTATTTTTCTCGTTATGTTTGTAGTCGCGCCTTCAGGCGCTGAATGCTTATGGAATACATCACCTCCACATCTGCACGGGAGTCCGAGCCCAAACCGAAAAATAATGCGCGCTATCGCAATAACCGTACTTTTTGGCGGCTCAAGCCTTACATCGACAAAACCTATCCACCCGGCCATTATATTGGCATTGCGAATGAAAAGATCGTTGCGGATGCGGCGGATTTTGATACCGTTCATGAAAAATTGAAGCTCATCGTCAAGCGCCGTGATCAAGGCATGGTTGTCCAGGCTGGCGTTGATTATTTGAAAGCAGGCATCGACCTTTAAATTCGAATGAAGAAATCGATATTTTAGTTGAGGCGATCAATAAAGCCGGAAAGCGTTTTCGTCATGTCGCTTGACGCGCTCTATCAGAAAATTATTTTAGATCATTTCAAGAACCCGCGCAACTTCGGGAAATTGGCCGGCCCGGCAACGGGCGCACATCACGAGAATCCCTCCTGCGGCGATCAGCTTGATTTGCAAGTCGAGATTGATGAGCAGCAGCGCATCGACAAGATCAAGTTTTATGGCCGAGGTTGCGCCATCAGCCAATCCTCAGCTTCGATGATGACGGAATTGGTGAAAGGCAAAACCGTTGCCGAAGTTCGCGACGCGATTGCGAGCTTTATGCACATGCTCACCGGCGAAGGCGAGGCCAAAATCGATCTCGGCGATTTGGCGGCGCTCGCCGGCGTCAAGCAATTTCCGGTGCGCGTCAAATGCGCGACGCTGGCCTGGAAAGCGCTGGAGAATTGCTTGCAACAGGCAGAAACTCGCCCGCAATAAAAACCTCTAAAATTTTTTATTCATTCAATCCAATCAATCTCCGTGTGGCCGACGCCCATTTTGATGTCGAACTCGAGATGGCCGGCGGCCTCATCATAATTTTCGGAATAGCGCAGGCCGCCGCGTTTGTCGAAGCCGCGCAGGCTGATGGGCGAGAGAAAATTGCTCGGCGCATGCACTTTCGCGCCGATATGCCGCGCCAGCAGAATTTCATTTTTGCCGACGCCTAAATTCATATCGACGCGGCCCTCGTTTTTCCACTCGCCGTCAAACGACAGCCGCGAGGCGCCGACGCCGCCGTTGAAATCGAGGCGGCGAAAGTTGGCGTTGCACAGGCCGCGGGCTTTGGTCTCGGCCGCGCCGGAGTTGATGCGAATGTCCGGCCGTTCGGGGTTCGGCTCGTTAAAAGCCAGCTCAAATTCGCCGGCGCCGACGTTGATTTTGAGATCAGCGACTTTCAAACCCGAAAGCTCGAGCTTCGCGTCCAGCGCGCCGCCGTCGATGCGAAACTCAATCGGAATTTTCGGGCTTAATTTGAGGCGCCAGTCGTTCTCACGAAATTTGTCAAACGACAGCCGAACTTCATGCCGGCGCGGGCTGCGAATGCGCAACGTCGGCGCCGATGAAGTCGAATCAAAATCGATGTACGGACGATTCTCCTCGCGGTCAAAATCAATTTTGAGATCGGCCAGCAGGCTAGTGTCGCCGCGCTCGATGGTCAAATAGCCGCCGTTGTATTCGACATCGAGGCGAAGCGAGGTTTGATTGGTCAATTGAATCCGGCGGCTTTCGGAGAGCTCGCTTTTGCCGCTGCGGCGTTCGTCGGCTGCGAAACGGCGACTGCGGCGCTCGGAGGGGCGGTCGTCGCAATGCGTCAACAGCAGCGCGAACAGAATCACGGCGAGGGTTGAAATTTTACGCATGGTTTCTCCTTCTCTGAGGAAATTTCGCCCCTTCGGGGCTGATAGCTCAAGTCCGCTGAAGCGGACTGATTTTTGATTCATTCCCTTTTACGCGGCAACAAATCGTGGGATTCATTTCGTGTTTAATTTTTTTTATCGTCAACCGCCCTCCATAAAAATATTACCGCAATTTATAGTCGGCTTCAGCCGACTTGCGCTCATAGCCCCGCAATTGATTGCGGGGCGAAAATTGATTTTAAAAAATAATTGCGGTTGTTATTCCCGAATAATTTTTATCCCCGCAATCGCCTCGCCGTGATTCCAGGCCGCCGGGCCGTCGTCCTCATCCGTGTCGCGTTCCAACATCGGAATCAATTGCGCCTGCTGATGATGCTCTTTTTGATGCAAAGCATATTGCACTGCGCGTTCGAGGTCTTTGCCGCCGAGCGAAAACACCCCGTAGCCGCGCTGCCAGACCAATTCGGTTGAAAAATTCGGCTTCCGATGATTGATGTGATGCGCGCTGCTGCCTTTGATTTTCTGCACATATTCCGCCACTGCCAATTTCGGCGGAATCGAAACCACCGAATGAACATGGTCTTCGATGCCGCCAATCCCGTGCGTGATGCATTCCAACGCGTGGGCTTTGCCGATCATGTAACCATACAACTCGGCTTCGATTTCAGGTGTGATGAGCGGCTGCCGTTCTTTCGTGGCCCAGACGAGATGATAATAAAGACGCCACAATGCCATTGGACACCTCCCGGGGTTAAAATGATAAATCGCCCCGCAATCAATTGCGGGGCTGATAGCTCAAGTCCGCTGAAGCGGACTCAGGGTAATTTATTGTGTATCTCAAAAAGTCGGCTTCAGCCGGCTTAAGCTATGAGACACAAAATTTATTTTGTGTCTTATTTTTTTTCAAAACCCTTTTTCACCGCCGCATACAAAGCCGGATCGATTTTGTAGCTTTCGAGCAGCTTGAGCACGTCTTCCTGCAATCCAACCAACTCATGCAAAGTCTGCGTGCGTTTTGTCGCATCGATCAGCTGGCGCGACTCGAGGAAGCGCAGCCAGGCCGGCATCAATTCAAAAGTTGCGGCAACATCATAATGCCGCGTATTGAGAAAATGGAGCATGCCGACCAGATGGCGCTCAAAGGTGGAACGATCGGGACAAAGCCAGTGCAGGGCGGTTTCATCTTTGCCGAGATAAAATTCCGGCGGGTTGGTTTTCGGTTTGGGGCGGTTGAACGCCGTTTCGACCATGCTCAGACGCGGTTCCAGTTTGCCGTCTAAACGCTTGAGGCAATATTTGACGATCTCGGCCCGGGCCAGCTCGCCTTTCGTCAGCGGCACGTTTTCTTCGCGGCGCAAATAGCCCTGAAATTCCAGGCTCAAATCGAAAAGGTTTTGCTGAATAGTTTTCGGAATGTGAGTACCGGTGTTATCGTCATCATCATACGCCTCACGAGATTTGCGAGATTTCGGCTTGAAGGCGAAATCACTTTTCGTCCACTGGCGACCGGACTGGCCCGTCAGAAGCGCCATGAATTTCGTGATCCGTTCAGTCTCGATCTCGCTGTAGAGCTTAAGGCGTTCAAATAACTCCGGATGGCCGGCGGTGTCCGCGCCACGTTGCTCGATATAATCAAAGATGAGCAACTGCACCGCCAGCGTGGCAAATTCATCGATGACCCAAGGAAGGATTTTGCGCGACTTTTTGACCAAAGGCCAGGCGATGGAGACCGCTTCCAGGAGAATGGATGATTGGCCGTGATAGGCCAACTGGGCGGCCACATTGTCAAACGTGTCGATGTCATTGCCGGCACGCGGCGCAAGCTCGTTCATCAGCATGGGGATGCGCTCGAAGCGACCGGCAAGCACGGCATTGGCGATACGATTTTCCAAATAATAGTGCGCGCTCTTGGAATAGACTTTAGGCAAGCGCTCGCGCAATTGATCGACCAAAGTATCGTAACGACCCTGCTCGTTGCGTTCGCAAATTTTCGGATAAAGCGTGTTGAGCATCTCGAAAGCCATTTCATCGTCCATCAATTTCGGTTCTTCCAGCGTTTTGAGAAAAAGTGCGATCTGGCCTTCGTAATCCTGCGCTTCAAATTCATCCCAGCGGGCGTTGAGCGCTTCGATATGCGGATCTACCGGTTTCGGTTCGGGGGGTTTAGGCGGCTCCAGCGGTTTGGGCAACTGAGCAGGTGTTTTATCGGCAACGCTCTTGGCCACCGCAACGGAGCGCTGAATGCGCCGCCCCTCTTCGTCTTTTGGCAGACAACAATTTTTGTACTTCCTGCCGCTGCCGCAATGGCAGGGATCGTTGCGACCGAGTTTCATTGAGGCTCCTTAGTTGAATGGAAGGAGAAAAGAAAACGTGTAAAGAGGGTTATACGCGAAAATTTTGCCTGAAGGTATAATGCGGATTGGCAACAGCTATTTCGTCTCATGAGCAAACCAGTATTGAATTCGTTTCATTAAAGGAAGGTTACGGCGCGCCCCGTTTTTTGAATCGAGTTTTGGCGCAAACCAGCGACGGATCAATTCGACTTGAAAACGATGGCCGCGATGAGCCGGCTCAATCAATTCCCGTTTGGCGAGCGCATCGAGGAGATGATCGAATTTATCAGGAAATTGACGCGCCAGAATTTCCCGGTTGACGACAGCCCCTTCCTCATGCGCAGCCATGAAACGCAACAAGGCTAACCCGTCGGCTTCCACTTGATTTCGCTCAATGTCGGCAAAGAAAAAGCTGCCATGATTCAGCGCGTTTGGCACGGCGGCTTCAACATCCGCAATTTTTGCCAGCCTTCGAACGGCTGGGTCTTGCTCATTCTTCAGCGCGACGATTTCGGCGCAAAGCAATTGCATGAGGGCGGGATGGCATCGTGTGAGGTCTAAAACCCGCCGGCTGGCTTTGGGCTCGTAACGCAGGGCAAAGTCTTGAACCGGTTTCTCGATGAGTTGACGTGCTTCGCTCTCTTTCAAATAACTGATCTGCACGACTTGCACGTTGATGAGGTGGCTAGCCCAGCGCTGCAATTCATCCATCGTGTGAGAGCCGGCCAGCAACACTTTAAAGCGAGGACGGTGTTGGATCAGATGGCGCAACCAGCCCAGCACCGAAGTCTCGGTGAAACGCCCTTCGCTAAAAGCGCGATCCAGCGTCTCGAATTCATCAAGTGCCAGCAGCGCCGTGTTTGGGCCTAAAGTCTTTTCGACTTCGTCAAGCCATTCATCGAAGCACGTGAAAGGATCGGTCGCCAGCGTCTCACGAGTTAGCGTTGGCAAGGTTAGATTACGCTGCCGCATGGCCGAGTCGACCATGCCTCTGGAAATATTATAGAGAAAACCGGCGTGATCTTTAGCTTGCGAGGCCGGTCCTTGCAAATCAACAAAGAAAGGAACGATCGTGCTTGGCAACAGGCGACCGAGGTTATTGAGCAAAGAAGTTTTCCCCATACGCCGTTGGCCGTAGAGAAGCAGAGGCGGGCGGCGACGGTCTAACAGCAATTGTTCGATGTGAGCGCTGATGTCGGTGCGCCCGACAAAAAGTTCCTGTTGCGCTGTCAGGGGTACGCCAATGACATAGGGATTGTCGATTTCCTGACGGACTTTAACGGTTGCGGTTAGTTCTTGTATATGCTCAGCTATAATTCCACGCCAATCTTTTGCAATCGGCCTGAAACGGAGCGTGTACGAATCTTTACTGCGCTTCAACTCAAGTATCAAGCCATCCAGGCGTTCCTCAACAGCTCGGAGGGCGAGACGTTGATTAAAAGCGCTTTCCTGATGCAGGGCGGCATCCACATCCTGGCTAATGCGACCGAAGCTACGCAACAGCGCACTGATTGAGTCGCCCTGGTCACTAACGACCCATTTTTTATGAACTTTGCTGATCGCTTCCACAGTTTCACTCCGCTCCAAACGGCGCGCGTCCATTTCGATTTGGGAAGCTCGCGCTGCTCCTCGCGTCCGATTAATATCGCGTAACTTGTCTAGAGGCGCCTGTTCAAGAATTTTCTCCTCCTGAATTATGGGCGCGTTTAGTGATATTCGACGCTGCATCCCTGTCCGGAGAGCTTCCATTAGTTTTGTCCAACCATCCTTTTCAAATAAATCCACGAACTGAAAATTGACCAACATTCCTGGCACTTCGCATTTTTCCAACCGTACCGGAATAACGAAAATATCGCTATCCAACTTTTCTTGCAAAATAGCGAGAGCATATTTTACTTCTCTCTCTAGAAAACCTCTTTTTCTTCATCCTCTCGCGCATAGCTGAGGAAAATCTGCGGCTTTTCTTTCATTGTTAAATCTCCGATTCCGATGTTTCAAAAAATCCTATTGATCTCTGAACGCTAAACTTATTGGACATTCAACAAATATTGAAACGGCGCCATCTGACGTAACCCTTCATCCTTCCAGAGATTGCCTGTTTCACCTTCTTCAAGACTAATAAGACGTTCGCGACATAGGATTTGCAACAGCAACGGCCAGCGTCCACTTTGAGCCAAAATCCAATCTACATCAACAGCAGCAAAAGAGATCGGCGAGTTTCCAATCAATTCACGCGCCTCCGTCTCCGTCAGCGGACCTAGTGTAGTTGTGTAACCAAAGATATTGAAAAAGGGAGAACCGATATTGCTATGACGGGCCAATGGCTCAGGCGAGGCATTGGCTGCCAACACAAAAGCTAAATTGCCATTGACCTGCGTCGTCGCCAGCGCGCGCAAGCTTTCCCAAAAGGCATTATCCAACTCCGGACAACGTTGTAACGCGACATCAATCTCATCAAACAAAATTATCGTTGAGTTATTTAATCCACGGCCCACGACTTCCAGAAAATGATCCAAGTCGCAAGGCGTAGGCTGGGATAGATTTAAACAGTTCAGCAGGTAGCGCAACAGCCCATCTCGACTTTGCAAGCGTGTATCTTGAAAATCTACGAAAATCCAGCAATGATACCCTGGTTGCGGCAACCAGTCGGAACGCCGACCAGGGCGTGACTGGGAAGGCACTGTCGTGGTGATATTTTTCAAAACAGACTTTCAATCCCGCTGCTTCCAGTCTTGGCAATAGCTCACTTCGTACCCAGCCATGATCAGCATGGTTATAGCTGATGAAGATGTCGTAGGTATATTCTGTCTGCCCATTCATCGGTATACTCCCGTCGTGAAATCGTTCGTGGTCGCTTCGTTAAAGCTATTCTGGTACATTTTACTTCCCAAAAGGTCGAATGGTTCTAAGTATCCCAGACCGGCGGTCTGGGTTACAACCGCTGCCGCACCACCTCATAACACACAATCGCCGCGGCGGTGGAGACGTTCAGCGAATCGACCTTGCCGCGCATGGGAATGTGAAAGAGAAAATCGCATTTCTTGCGCACGAGCTGGTGCAGGCCGAGGCCTTCGCCGCCGAGCACGAGGGCGAGCGGCATGTTGGCGTCCATTTGGAAAATCGGTTTCTCGCCGGCCATATCGCAGCCGACGATCCAGATATTCTCGCGTTTCAATTGTTCGATCACGGTGTTGAGATTGGTTTCCTGCGCGATGGGAATGTGAAACGCCGCGCCGGCGGAAGTTTTCACCGCGACCGCGGTGACTTCGGCGCAGCGGCGTTTGGTAATGACGACACCGTGCATCCCGGCGCCGTCGGCCACGCGCAAAATCGCGCCGAGATTGCGCGGATCTTCAATGCCGTCGAGCAGCAGCAGCGCCGGCTTTTCGTTTTTCTGCCGGGCGCGGTCGAGCAGTTTTTCCCACGGCACATAATCGACGCCGGGCATGACGGCGATAATGCCCTGATGTTTGTCGGTTTCCGCGAGGCGATCCATTTCCTGACGCGGCACGGTTTGCATGGGAATGCGGCGCTCTTCGGCGAGATGAATGAGTTCCATCAGCTCCGGACCGCGGCTGCCCTGGCTGAGAAAAATTTTCCGCACCGGCGCGCCGGATTGCAGCGCCTCTTGCACCGGGTGACGGCCATAAGTTTTAAGATCGGGCATGGGTCAGACTTTGCTGAGCGCTTCGAGAACGTCTTTCACTTTGTGTTGTGTTTTTTGGCCACGTTGCAGACTTTGTTGCCACAGTTGATTCTGAACGACTTCATATAACTCCTCCAAAAGCGCCGAATTTTCTAGTTCGTGAGATGAAACCTCTGCAATGAGATTACCTTTCTTATCCAACATAGCCAGACGAATATTGTGCCTCAATTTGCGATAATCCGCCTCCCACAGCACGGTTACCGTGAAGGCCTTGTTGATTTTTGTTTCGTACATTTTGGGATAATCCGACGGTATCCACCGAATTTTCCCCTTTTGCGTCTTGGCAAGCAATTCCGTTGCCAATTTTGTAAGCTCGACTTTATCGTTCATATTTCACTCCGGTTGTTTCCAGTTCCTGGCTTATTTCACCCTGCGTTTTGATGATCAACTCAAGCGCCAAATCATTTGCTCGCATTTGTGCAAGCTCCCACTTCGCCAATCGCATTAACAAAAGGAATTCCTGAAAACGAGCAACCAGCACTGCTAAGTGCTCGTGCAAATTATAGCGCTGCATCTCCCGGCGAACCAGCTTCGCCGTTTCCGCCGCGCTGTGCGCAAAAAACAACGCGCCAAGACTTACGAGTAATCCGACCACGCTGGCCAGATTACCCCAGTTCTCCAAAAAGAATTCTCGCACCTTCCCTCCGCAGCCTGTGAATGACGATTAAAGCTTCTCACGTTTTACTCAACAAAGATACTTTAAGCAAATTAAAGAAGCAAGCGCGAAGAGAATTTTTCTTTTACTGAAGAGCAAGGCCAAAGGCGAGACGCACGGTAGGGCGATTATCAAGAAATGAAATTATCGATCTGCTGCCACAATTCTTTTTTCCCCAATGCGGTCATCGCAGAGTAAAAAATAAGATCGAACGCGGACAAATGCTGCAACGCCGCCGTGATCTCGCGTTGGCGTGCGGCGCGTTGTTGATTGGAGAGTTTGTCGGCTTTCGTCGCCACTACGACGACGCGCTGTCGAATATGCGCCAGCCACGCCAGCAAATCCAAATCACTTTCGAGCGGGCCGTGGCGGCTGTCGATCAACGCGATGGCGCCGCAAAGCTGCGGACGCTTTTCCAAATAACTCTCGATCAACCTGCGCCATTCTTCGCGCTCGCTTTGCGAAACTTTCGCATAGCCGTAGCCGGGCAGATCGACAAAATAAAACGGTTGGTAAATCGACTCAGCCGGTGTGATGCGAAAAAAATTGAGCAACCGCGTTTTGCCAGGCGAGTTGCTGGTTTTCGCCAGGCCGCGACGATTGAGCAGCGAATTGATCAGACTGGATTTCCCCACATTCGAACGGCCGCAGAAAGCGATCTGCGGCAAATCGTCCTGCGGCAATTGTGCTGCCGAAGCGACGCTGATGGCAAATTCGGCGTTCTTGATGTTCATACTGAAAACTTTTTTAATGAAGGAATTCGTAGCGCAGACTTCCCCCGCTGCAGCGGGGCAAACAAAGCAGGCGGGACGCCTGCGCTACATTCTCAATTAATCACCGCTGGTCGTTCAATCGCGGGCTGCGGCAAAGGAGAAAATTCCGGCGCTTTCAGCGTGGGCGATTCCGGCGCAGCGGTTGAAGCGAAATCAATTTTTTCAGCCAGCACCAGCGCCAAAACTTCGTCGATATGTTTGACCGGTGTGAGGCGCATGCCTTTGCGCAGCGGCGCCGGCAGCTCTTTCAAATCTTTTTCATTTTCCAGCGGGATAATGACGTGGCGAATGCCAAACCGCTGCGCCGCGAGAATTTTTTCATTGAGGCCGCCGATGCCGAGCACCGAGCCGCGCAGCGTAATCTCCCCGGTCATGCCGATGTCGCGGCGCACCGGACGCTGGCTGAGCGCGGAGATCAAGGCGGTGGCAATGGTAATTCCTGCCGACGGCCCGTCTTTCGGAATCGCGCCTTCGGGAACGTGAATATGAATGTCGGTGTCTTTCCAAAATTGGCCGGTGATCGCCAGACGCGCGGCGTTCGTGCGCGCATACGTCAACGCCGCTTTCGCCGATTCTTTCATCACTTCACCGAGCTTGCCGGTCAACACCAGATCGCCTTTGCCCGGCATGAGGCTCACTTGAATCTCGAGAATATCGCCGCCGAAGCTGGTCCAGGCGACGCCGGTGGCGCTGCCAATCGTCAGCTTATCGACGAGCGTGCGCTGCGGAAATTTGGTGACGCCGAGATACTTGCTCACGCCGCCAGCCGTGAGCGTCACTTTTTGCCACGGCGACGCGCTCGCGGCACATGGTGTTTGTTCCGGCGACGCTTCTGCCGCGAACATATCCGTCGTCGTGGCGGCGCTATTTTCCGTTGACGGCGCCGGCGTTTCGAGACGCGCGACGATTACTTTCGCGACTTTGCGGCAAATCGACGACAACTCGCGCTCCAAATTCCGCACGCCCGCTTCGCGCGTGTACTCGCGGATGATTTTTAAAACGGCTTTCGGCTCAAACGCGAGGCTTGCCAAATCCAGGCCGTGTTCTTTCAGCAGCTTGGGAATGAGAAAATTTCTGGCGATTTCGAGCTTTTCATGCTCGAGATAGCCGTGCAGATTGATGATCTCCATGCGATCGCGCAGCGGCTCGGGAATTTGCGCGCGGACATTCGCGGTGGTGATAAACAACACGCGGCTGAGATCATAATCGACTTCGAGATAATGATCGTTGAACGCCTTGTTTTGTTCGGGATCCAAAACTTCCAGCAGCGCCGCCGAGGGATCGCCGCGAAAATCCATGCTCATCTTGTCGATCTCATCCAGCAAAAAAACCGGATTCATGGTTTTGGCGCGCTTCATGGATTGAATGATTTTTCCCGGCAGGGCGCCGATGTACGTGCGGCGATGGCCGCGAATCTCCGCTTCATCGCGCACGCCGCCGAGCGAGACGCGCACAAAGTTGCGGCCCATCGCGCGCGCGATGGATTTGCCCAAGGAGGTTTTCCCAACGCCCGGCGGACCGGCGAAGCACAGGATCGGGCCGCGGATTTGTTGCACCAGCTTCAACACCGCCAGATGCTCGAGAATGCGCTCCTTCGGTTTTTCCAATCCGTAATGATCTTCGTCCAGAATTTTCTGCGCCTGCGCGAGGTCGATCGTGTCTTCTGTCTGCGCTTTCCACGGCACCGCGAGCAGCCAATCGAGAAAATTGCGAATCACCGTGGATTCCGGCGAGAGCGGCGGAATCTGCCGCAGCTTCTCCAGTTCTTCCAGCGCTTTCGCTTCGGCTTCGGGCAACATGCCGGCTTGCTTAATTTTCCCGGCTAATTTGGCCGTCTCGCCGTCGCCCTCCGCTTCGCTGCCCAACTCGTCCTGAATGGCGCGCATCTGCTCCTGCAACCAGTAATTCCGCTGCGTGCGCTGAACGCGGCCGCGCACTTTATCGTCGAGATTGCGCTCGATGGCGACGATTTCCACTTCGCTTTCGAGCATTTCGATGATAAACCAGAGTTCTTCTTCGGGGTTGGAAATTTCCAAAATGTGCTGGCGGGTTTTCATGTCGCGCGCCAGGTGCGCGGCAATAAAATCGGCGAGGCGCTGCGGTTTGTCAACATTCTCCAGCGCCAGCAAAACTTCGTTGGGCAGATGGCGATGAAGATGAACGTATTCTTTAAACAGCGCCGTCGCCCGCCGCATCAGCGCGAGGATTTCCGGCGTCGCCTGTTCCTCTTCGCCGGGAAGATCGACGCGCACTTCGTAATGATCGGCAACCGGCAAAAAGCGGTTGATGCGGCCGCGCACGAGGCCTTCGACGAGAACTTTCATCACCCCGTTCGGCAGTTTGAGCACCTGCAAAATGCGCGCGACGACGCCGACGCGATGGAGATCATCTTTTCCCGGCTCCTCCTGCGTGATCTCTTTCTGCGCCGTTAAAAAAATAATACGCTCCAGCCGCATCGCTTCCTGCACGGCGAGCAGCGAGGCCTCGCGCCCAACGAGCAGGGGAAACGTCATATAAGGAAAAACCACGACTTCCTTCAACGGCAAAACCGGCAGGCGGCGGTTAATGTCGATTTCGACACCGTCGCGGATGAATTTGTGCATGGCGATCTTTTCAGGCGCTTTTCTTCATTTCTTCGTAGGTAAACAGCGGGGGTTGATTGTGCGTGATGGTTTCGCGGGTGATGCGCACGTGCTTGATCTCCGGCATGTTCGGAATTTTAAACATCAAATCGAGCATGACTTCCTCCATCACCGCGCGCAGGCTGCGGGCGCCGGTGCGGCGTTTGATTGCTTTCTGCACGATGGCCTGCAGCGCCTCGTCGTCAAAATCCAGCGCCGCGCCGTCCAGCGCCAGCAAACGTTTGTATTGTTTCGTCAACGCGTTTTTCGGCTCGACCAAAATTTTTAACAACGCCTGTTCGCTCAACTGCGACAGCGGCGCAATCACCGGCAAGCGGCCGATCAACTCCGGAATCAAACCGAAGCGCAGCAGATCATCCGGCTCGGTTTGCATGAGCAGCGCCGTGGTGTCCTGCGCCGCGCGTTTGGAGGTCTCGGCGCCGAAGCCGTACTGTTTCTTGCCGGTGCGGCCGGCGATGATTTTGTCCAGGCCTTCAAAAGCGCCGCCACAAATGAAGAGAATATTGCGCGTGTTGACGTTGATGAGATTCTGCTCCGGATGCTTGCGGCCGCCCTTCGGCGGAATCGCTGCGACCGTGCCTTCAAGCAATTTCAACAAACCCTGTTGCACGCCCTCGCCCGAGACGTCGCGCGTAATGCTCGGGTTGCCGTCTTTGCGCGAGATTTTGTCGATCTCATCGATATAGATAATGCCCTTCTCGGTTTTATCGACGTCATAATCCGCCGCCTGCAACAGCCGGACGAGAATATTTTCCACATCGTCACCGACGTAACCAGCCTCAGTGAGCGTGGTCGCGTCGGCAATCGTGAACGGCACTTGCAGCGCGCGCGCCAGCGTCTGCGCCATCAACGTCTTGCCGGTGCCGGTCGGGCCGACGAGCAAAATATTGCTCTTCTCCAGCTCGACCTCGTCAATCACATTGACCTGCTCGATGCGCTTATAATGATTGTAAACCGCGACGGCGAGCGCTTTTTTGGCATATTCCTGGCCGATGACGTAATCGTCGAGTTCTTTCTTGATTTCCACCGGCGTCGGAATGCGCCCGTAAAAAGAAATGGCCCGGCGCTGCGCATCTTCGCGAATGATGTCGCTGGCGTTGCGCACGCATTCGTTGCAGATAAAAACCTCCGGCCCGGTGACGATGCAATCCACCTGGTTCGAATTTTTGCCGCAAAACGAGCAGATAAACAAACGATCACGTCTATTGAAATCGGCCATGGTCGGTTCCGGTTATTGTTTATAAAATCGGTTTAATGAATCTGAGAAGAAAATGTCATTCTGAAGGAATCTTTTTTAATTCAAAAAATTGACTTGCTTACAAAAAAGATTCCCTGGCCTGCGGCAGGGCAGGCTTCCAGAATGACACGTGAGTGATAGCGGATAACTTAAGAATCCGGGTTATTTCGTTTCCTTCTTGCGTTCAAACCGGCGCGTCATAATTTCATCGACAATGCCGTACTTGACCGCTTCTTCCGCCGACATAAAAAAATTGCGATCGGAGTCTTTTTCGATTTGAGCGACCGGCTGTGCCGTGTGTTTGGCCAGAATCTGGTTCAACCGCTCGCGCAGCGTCAAAATTTCACGCGCTTGAATTTCGATGTCGGAAGCCTGGCCCTGCGCGCCGCCGGCCGGCTGGTGAATCATGACCCGCGAATGCGGCAGCGCAAAACGTTTGCCTTTGGCGCCGGCGGCCAGCAGCACCGCGCCCATGCTGGAAGCCTGTCCCATGCAAATCGTGCTCACATCAGGTTGGATATATTGCATCGTATCGTAAATCGCCAACCCGGCCGAGACGTAGCCGCCCGGCGAATTGATATAAAACTGAATATCTTTTTCCGGATCTTCCGCCGCCAACCACAACAACTGCGCGATCACCAGACTCGCCACGTGCTCGTTGACATCCGTGCCGAGAAAAATGATGCGTTCCTTCAGCAGCCGCGAATAAATATCAAACGACCGTTCGCCACGGCCGGTTTGCTCAACAACAATCGGTACTAAGCCCATAACGTTACATCCTCTTTTTTGATTGGAGTTCCTTGGTTTGGTTGGCCAGTGTTTAACCGGCTAACGGGCCAACCGGTTAACTGTCCAACGTTTTTAAACCGTAATAATCCGCTGCGGCCCGCGATCTTTATACGGCGCGCGCCTTTCGCGATATTTCATCTGCGCTTCGAGAAATTCCAGAACTTTTGCTTCCAGCAAATCGCCGCGCAACGCTTCGCGCTTATCGTCGTCGTTCATCGTGCGGTTGATGAGACGCTGCGGGTCTTCTTTGCCGGCAAACGCCAGTTGCACGATATAATCGCGCATTTCGTCGTCACTCACGTCGATATTTTCGGCGGCGACGATGCGCGCGCGCAAAAATTCCCACCGCAAACGCCGGAACGCCGCAGCGCGGGATTCATTCTTGATCGTCTCTTCCGGCATGCCGGCAAATTGCGCCTTCACGCTTTCAAAAAATTTCTCGGCATACGATTCGGCCGTCTTCTCCGGCAGCTCGAAGTAATTTACTTTGAGCAATTCATCGACGATCTCGCGCCGCAAATCGTCTCGCGTGCGCTGCACGGCTCGCTGCAGCAGATGCTGGCGCACATCGTTCTTCAGCTCCTCGACGGTCTGAAATTTATATTGCGCCGCCAACGCCTCATCCAGCGGCGGCAAAACTTTTTCGGCAATTTCCTTGATGCTGACCTGATAATACGTGGGCTTTTCCGCCGGTTTGCCGTCCGGCAGCCGCTCGGTAAAACTCGTGCGCCGCGTCTCGCCCACCCGGGCGCCGAGCAACGGCCGGGTGAATTCATCCACCGCCGAGGCCAGCAGACGCTGATTTTCGTGTTTGTTGCCGACGATGGCAAAACCCCCGGCGTCAACTTTCTGCAGATCCACCGTCACGATATAGCCGTCCTTCACCTCCTCGTCGCCGGCCGCGCGATAAACGGCCTGCTTCTCGCGCAGACTCTCGAGCATCTCTTCGAAGTCAGCCTCGGCGATATCGTAAAGCTTTTTTTCAAACTCGAGGTTTTTATATTGCCGCAACTCGATTTCCGGCGCCACTTCCATGGCGGCGCGAAAATTCAGGCCGTCTTTTTCATCATACTTCACTTCCTCCATTTCCACCGACCCGATCACCTGCAAGCCGTTTTTCGCCCGCGCTTCATCAACAAGGCGGGGAACCATTTCTTCGACGGTTTCCTTGCGGACGGCGCCCCCGTAAATTTGTTTGACAAAATGCAACGGCGCTTTGCCCTTGCGAAAACCGTGAAGCTGAACTTTCTTTTGATAACGGCGCAGCGCCGCGTCAACCTCAGATTCAACTTCAGCAGCCGGAACCGTCACTTCGATGTAACGTTTCCACTTCTCGGCCGGAATCACTTTGACGTCCAATGTCGCTCCTGTGCTTGATTCTACCTGTTTGTTCGGATCGTTCTGCTCAGAGGCATAGCGCAAAGCGCCGAGCGCATAGCATAATCTGTTGTCTTTACGCTATGCGCCAGGCGCTATGCTCTCTGCGCCTCAAAAGTGCCAGAGAAGGGACTCGAACCCTTACGCCTCGCGGCACAAGATTCTAAGTCTTGCGCGTCTGCCAATTCCGCCACTCCGGCAGTCTCTCATTTTATCCGGTTGCCAAAATGAAGAGACGTGATTAAAAAATATAGGTAATTTTCTTTCTAAAAGCAAGGGCTGGAGTGCAAACTTTAGTTTGCAAAACAATAAAATATTATTAAGAGGCGGCTGCCAATTCTGAAACGGCTGGTGTTGCCCCGTTCCCATTTTCCGAAAAAGCGCGGGCTACTTCATTCGCGTTGACCACCGGATCACCTTTGATCAACCACCGCCGCCGGCGAATAGGCGGAACCAATTCACCGATGGGCACATCTTCGGCGACAAGGGGAATGATTTTCTTTTTCAATCCCAGTGCCCCTCCCAACTCCATTAAAGCCCATCTTGAATTGAGCGCCTCGAGTGTGACGATGTAAATCATTGCATTGCTATTCCGGAGCCCCTCGCGGAGTTTTTCCACGAAAGGTTCTCCCGGCGGAATGATTTTTTCATCATACCAGATTTTGAGATTGTGCTGTTCGAGGGCTTCCACAAAACGCCGTACCCACTCACGTTCCTTGTGAGGGTAGGAAATGAAAAAGTCATATGTAGTCGCCATAATTGAACTCTTTAATTGACCTTGAGAGAAAGTTTCTTTCTGAGTTGAGCGATGTAGTCTTCGATTTGATTGATTTCGATTTTTTCAGCGATTTGTCCGGCCACCCAGCTATCAACATGCGAATGGCTGATGAAGATTAGATATTTCCTCTGCGGTTCGTTCATGCTCGTGTCATCTCATCCAGTGCGCTTCTCGATTAAAATATAACTTGCTTTTAGCATTGATGCAAGGAATTTTGTCGCGCCCTGTGTACCGCTGGTGACTTGTTACTGGTTGCTGGAAAAAGATAAAGTAACGAATAACGAGCATCCAGCTACAAGCTACCAGCTACCAGCAACGAGTTTACAAATTCTCCGTGCTCCGCCGCAGCGCCCGCGACCGTTCGTAAAACTCCGCCAGCGTCAAACTCTTCAGAAAAACCAACCCGCGCGTGGCGCGAATCAGCGGGCTGGGGTGCTCGTTGAAATATTCGCGGCCCAAACAGGTTTTGAGCACGTGATATTGATCGACTTGAATTTTCTGCGCCAATTCGAAAAACGGGCCGTCGTGTTCGTAGCTCGGAAAGGAGGCGTCTTTCTGCGAGATAAACGCGTTCATGAAAGAATTTTCCATCACCGCAAACATATTTAATGACACCGGAACGATGATGTCGGCCTCCGCCGGATGATAACGATACCACACGTTGCGATAGCCCCACACCTGTATGTCGGAGCGGCCGGATTCCTCTTCATAAAGCTTGAGCGCTTCGGACATCACTTGCAAAACTTTATAATGCGTGTCCGGCCCGCTGGCTTCAGGGTCCAACGCGACGCTGACGATATGCGGTTTGGTTTTGCGCAACACCTCCAACATCGGCAGCACGTCGCGCTCGATCGTCGGGGTTTCGGTGAAAATATCGCCCTTGTAGAAACCCAAACGCGCGTGCATCACCGACGCCGAGTTGAAGCCGAAGTAACCCCATAAACAATCCGCTTCCCATTCGCGAATCATGCCTTTGAGCCGCTGAATATGCGGCAAATCTTTTTTGCCGGGATACTGCGTCTCGAAATAATTCATCAATTCATTGATGCGAGGTTTGAGATTATCGATATTGTTGTCATCAAAAATGAAAATAAGATTGCGCAGCAGGCGGCGCGCTTCGCCTTCTTCTTTGACGGTGCGGCGGTTCGCGGCAATGCCGTCGAGATACTGCCAGACGTCGCGATTGCGGCCCTGCTCATCATTGGGATTGAAATAGCCCGCGCTCAACAGCTTGTCGAAAGCGCCGCGCTCGAGAAAACCTTTGAGATTCTTCAAAAGTTTGTGTACCAGCATATTCGTCACCGCGTTGAAGCCGCTGGTCAGTGTGATGAAATAATGCTGATTGGCGGCGTCGCGAATATGGCGCACGATGAACGGCAGATACCCGAGCATCAGATCGTCGTGATGCGGCTCGGTGTGCAGAAAAGTTTGATTTAATAACGTCTGGCTTCCGCAGTCGATTTTTTGAATCAGCCGCTGCTCGACTTTTTGCGTGATGGCTTCGACGCTGGTCGCCAGTTTCTGTTGCAATTCTTTCGCAAAACGATTGCCGCCGAAATCTTCCGCCGTCAGCAGGCGCAGGCGTTTGCGTTTTTCCACGGCCAGATCGACGACGATGCGCTCGACGGTTTCGTCGGTGATTTTCGCGGTTTTAACCAGAATCTCATGCTGGCGCTCGCCGAGATATTTGGCCGCGCCCTGCGT
>Ga0247727_10004485_pt1 | contig 29554 bp, 29 predicted proteins | sample WisWelCaveWW1625_FD_202498 | JGI IMG/M metagenome (GOLD analysis project Ga0247727, IMG submission 202498) | Biofilm microbial communities from Wishing Well Cave, Virginia, United States - WW16-25 | ecosystem: Environmental > Aquatic > Deep subsurface > Groundwater > Cave microbial mat | place...
CGACCTTGAATTTGAATTCGGCGCTATGGCGGCGACGTAATTTTGACATTCGATTTCCTCCGCAGGTAGGTGATTGTACTCGTTTTTCCACCTTAACCTGTGGTCTGGTTTTCGGGGTCAATTATAAAAAGCCAGAAGAGCCAGATTGGACTTTGTTATCTGTGCAAATGCCGGGAATGTGCGTCTGTTCCACAATGTAAAAGCGCGTTGGATTGCCGTTAGAACTAAACTCGATTGAGCCATTGAGGTCGATTGAAGTGGAACTTGGATTAGAGAGCGTGACCGTCACATGAATCGGATTTTCTTGATACCATCCGTCAACATTCATTGTAAGCCCCTCAACCGGATTTCCATTCGCCTGTGTCACTTCCAAAGACACCAATGGCACACTCGGTGTCGGCGTAGCAGTTGGCGTCCAAGTGGCAGTCGCAGTTGCCGTCGGCGTTGGTGTCGGTGTCGGTGTCCCCATCACAGGCAGATCAATCTTAACTACCACCGTATCCGCGTTCAAAATGTTCCCATTCGCGTTGCATGTCCCATCTGTTCCGCACGTTCGGTCATACGCACCCATTGTCGTTGGAAAATCCGCCGAACGAGACGCGCCAACAATGTAGAAATTGCTACCATCACTATCCAACGCTACATGCCCCGCTTCTTCCCTTTGAATGCCACCCAGATAGGTTGAATACAACAGCTGATCCCCATTCTCATTCAACCTGCTCACAAACAAATCAGCAATCCCGCCAAACGCAGGTTGGTACGCATTCATGCTCAGGGGAAAGTCCCCGCCCGTGCTGCCCGTCACAAAGGCGTGCCCCATGCCATTCACCGCAATGCCCGTGGCATAATCCCTTTCACTCCCACCTAAAAAGGTTGAATACCCTAAATCGCTCCCATCTTGGAGCAATTTGGTCACAAAACCATCATACAGTCCCCCAAAGGCGGTTTGATACGCACGCTTCTTCGGAAAATCCGATGAACGCGTGTACCCTGTCACATAACTAAAACCCTCAGCATCAACCGTAACCTCCAGCCCGTCATCATAATCACTTCCGCCCAGCAAGGTTGAATATTCCAAATCGCTGCCCGCCACATTCACTTTGGACACAAAAGCATCTGCATAAGGTCCGCTGATTGTAGTTTGAAAGGCATCGTCAGTCGTTGGAAAATCGGTAAAAGAAAAAGTGACACCCGTAACGTAGGCATTGCCCAAAGCATCCACCGCAATGCCGTGTCCCTCGTCATCATTCTGCCCACCCAGAAAGGTCGAATACTCTAACATACTCGCCGTGGCGTTCAACTTGGCTACAAATGCTTCTTCGGCGCTGGCACAGTTGCAGGTGGGTTGGAACGCGCCCGCGCGGATGGGAAAGTCGGTGGAATAGGTAAAGCCCGTCAAATATGCTGCGCCATTTGCATCCAGCGCAACCCCGCCGCCCCAGTCGTAATCACTGCCACCCAAATAGGTCGAATACTCTAACATGGTGCCGCTGCTGTTCAGTTTGCTCACAAAGACATCATTGAAATTGGGACAGCCACCGCAAGCGGTTTGCCGTACGCCGGAGGTTGTTGGAAAATTTGGAGAGTAGGTGTCCCCACTCACATACACCTGTCCTTGAACATCTACCGCAATCACACAGTAATAATCACATTCCACCTCACTGCCACCCAGATAGGTCGAATACAGCAACGTGCTGCCATCTGCGCTGAGTTTCGAGACTGCCACATCCAAGTCCCCGCCCAGCGCAGGTTGAATCGCGCCAGGCGTCGTTGGAAAATCGGTTGACCACGTAAAATTGGCGATGTAGGCAGAACCATCAGGACCTACGGCAATGCCACATTCATAATCGCAATCGGAATCACTGCCACCGAGAAAGGTGGAATAGACAAGGAATGATTCATTGCTCTCCACGTGCGTCCCGCCCGCGTTCGGGCTTGAAGGAATCAGACCTGAACCAAAGGGAGTGCGAATCAGGTCTTGCGTGAGCGCGGGTTGCTTTTTGAACTTGAACGGGCGTCCGGCGCGATTGACCACGCTCAAATAGGGCAACGTCGCGCGCCCCACCGCCGTTGTCATTTCGATGCCCGCGTCCGTCAACGCCAACTGCTCGCTGCCCTCGACGCGCACGCGCACGTTTTTAACATCCTTTTTGCGGTCTGCCATCAGTCGCCAGTGCCATTGTCCCTTTTTGCTCGTCACTTCCAAATCCACGCCGGGGTACACGTTTTTGTAGCGCACGCCGTTCCACACCGGCACATCGGGCTGCCACTGGGACGCCTCGTTGCCCAAAAAATACGAGAGTCGCGTATTCATCCGTTCCAGCGGTTCGATGGTTGGTTGGCTCTGTGCGTCCACAAAAGTAATTTTCAGGTTGACGGCTTGACGCGGCGGTTGGTCTTTGCCCCGCCGTTTTTGCGAGCCATCCAAACGTGCGAGAGGTGAGGGCAGCGCGGTGGATTCCGCCAGCGTAAGCCAAATGGCAGCATCAGCGAGAAACATTGTGCCATTCGCGCCTTGCAATTGGAATTTCGCGCGCGGGTCGAACTGTCCTACGTTTTCTATGAATAAAAGTGGCGCGCTGGTTGAGCGCGCGGCGGAATTTTGAAAAGCAGCGACTTTGGTGTTCGGCGCGGGGGCTTGACGTGCAGCGCGGAGCAGTGGGGGAGAAAAAGTTAACAGCCCCAACAAACTTGCAAAAAGAAATGCAAACGAGACGAGGCGCACGAGACGAACAACGTTCATAGGAGTCTACAATTCAGCTGATTATTAGATGCAGACAGGAAAACTGAGTGGCGATTAGATAGACATTCAAATAGCGTATTGGACCGCTAGACCTTTATTGTTGACGATACGTCGTTCCCATTCGTTCGGGGCATGGCTCATCGCACAAAACATCGGGTGCATTGGACTCGTCAAAAATGTAATCCAAAGGACTATAGCAGAAAAAATGATCGTGTCAAAATGTTTTTCGTTCCCAACACATCTAGTACTTGAACAAGATGAAGGTGCGGGGTTCAAAACCTCCGATGTTTCGGAAACATCGGAGGTTTTGAACGGGCGACTCCGCAATTTCATCAAGTCAGAGTACTAGTCTTTTCGCTTTAGCAGCACAAGCCCCTCGCGTTCCACTAACACCTGCCAACGCGGGTCTTGACGATATTTTGCCAACAATTCTTGCGCTTGCTCATTCGCCCCATCCTGATCTACAAAAATAAACTCAGCGCGATCTAGATTTGAAACCCCGTACGATTGATTCCCCGGAAAATAATACAGCGCGCGTCGCGGCGGCAGAATCGGCGCGACCAGCGAACTCGCGGCGAGCGACGCGTCGTTTGGAATCTGCGCGGCAATTTCGCGCACGAGCGCAACGCGCGGCGATGGTTTGCGCGCAATCCAACGCGCCACGCCATTGCCCCACAACACATTCACAAGCAATGTGGCAAGCACGACCAAACCGATCAACACGCCCAATCCAATCTCGCGCGCAAGAAAAGTTTTCCCCGCGCGTTCCCGCAGCCAACGAATCGCCTGCACCGTCCCCGCAAAAACAAATGGCGCGATCAAAATCGAATAACCGTGCGTGAGATCCCAATGCAAGCGCGACGGCGAAAGCAAATTCAACGCGAACGTCGGCGCGGCGATCAGTAACGCAGCTGGATTGAGCAGCGCGAGATAGGCAACTGGCGCGAATAACCCATTCAGGTATTCTAATTTGCCCGCCGTGATCACATTTTCCAATACAAACAGCGGACGCGTCACGATGGTTTGCATCATCGCGGAAGGTGTATCACCCAGATAGCTATAGATACTGGTAAACAGAAACGGCGCGCCCGACGACAAACGCGGGACGATCACAAACACACTCAACGCCACCCACATTACACCGACAATGATTGGCACGCTCCAGAACTGAATCGGTCTGCGTCGCCACAACGCATACACGCCGATCATGGCAACCACCAAGCCAATGTCGGTGCGGCACAATAGCGCGAGGAACAATGACACATAGAACCAGCGCGCGCGTTTCGTTTCTAAAAAGTAAAGAGAAAAAAGTAAAGGCGCTACGGCAAAACTTCTCAAGCGCAATTCGTACAAATTTGTGTTGACCACAATCGGATACAACAAATACGCGAACGCTAGCGCGAGTCCCGCCCACGCCGCGCCGAGCCGATTTCTTGCCAACAAATACAATGGCAATGCACCCAATGCCAATGCCGCCGATTGCAAAAACAACAATGTGAAAACGGACGGCACAAGCGCGTATGCCAATGCCAGCGGCGCTTCGATCAATTGCAAGTCCACGCCGAGCGCGTTGTTTGTAAAACTAAAAATCGAGGTCTCGAACCAACGTCCCTGCGAGGTATTCCAAATTTGCTGCTCGTACAACGCGAGATCAAACCCCATCGCATACGCGTTGTATTTCGCAATCGCCGCCGTCGTCAAAACAATCGTGTACCCGATCATCATCGCCGCAACGATCACGAGCGCGTAACGTTCGAGCCAAATGGAAAGGTTCTGCCAAACGCGCGCGCGGGGAGTTGCGAGGCAAGAGGACGAATGTGCCAAATCCATATCAAACTTTTCCCTCGCGCACATCCCGCAGCACGCGCGCGGGAACGCCCGCGACCAGTGACCACGCCGGCGTATCTGTAGTCAAGACGCTTCCAGCTGCCACAAAAGTTCCCTCGCCCACCGTCACGCCGGGCAGGATGGTGGCATTGACGCCAATGAACGCACCGCGTTTCAATATAACGGGCGCGGTAAAGGAGGGGAAAAATTTTTGCAATGGATGATCCGCATAGCCAACGTTGGTATGCGTCAAAATCGAAACGCGTTCTGCCAATGTCACATGCTCCTCCATCACGATCCGATCCGCGAGATCAAGCAAACAATCATCGCCGATAAAACACTTGTCAGCTATTTCCAAACCCTTGAATCCCAAACGATACGCATTAAAAAAGCGCGTCGCGTGGATTACACAATCGCGTCCCACGCGCGCGCCCACCAAACGTAACGCCCAAATTCGCAACGGCGGAAATAACAACACGCCATATACGCCCAAAAAAACCGTCGTGAAAAAAAAGCGCATTGTCGCGCCAATCCCAATTTCGCGTATCGCGTTCATGTGTGATGAGGTGAAAAGATGCCACGCACTTCCGGAAGTGCGTGGCATTTTTTCACACTTCGCGATCCTTTAGTTTCCCCACCGTTGCGCGAAATTTCCACAACCGCTTGAAATAATCCAACGTGTCTTGCACCGCGTTCACGGACGACTGCTTGCCATAATTTCGCAAAAATAAAACAGGCACTTGAACAATTTTATACCCATGCAATGCGGAGCGCACCATCACTTCCGTATCCCAGAACCAGCGTTGATCCTCGATCTCATCCAACACTGGCAAAATTTTTTCGCGGTTGAAAAATTTATAGCCCGACTCGGTGTCCCAAAATTCATTCATCCCCAACGCGCGCTGCGCGAGCCAATGATACCCTTTGCTCAACACCCACCGATCCAGCGAGCGCGGTTGAAATTGATAAATGCGCTCGCCAAGCGCAACATCCGCGCCCTCATTCACCGCGCGCGCGAGCGAAGGAATGTACCGCGCGTGCACCTCCAAATCAATATCAATGTACCCAGCTACGCGTCCGCGCGCCGCGCGCAATCCATCGCCCACCGTTCCGCCGCGCCCCTTGTTTTGATTGTGAAAAATTCGCGATAATGGTTTGTTGGGATAGCTCGCGATAAAATCATCAATCAACGCGCGCGTATTGTCGCGGCTGCAATCGTCAATAAAAATAATTTCGTACGAAAATGTTGCGTGCTCCAGAGTTTTGAGAATCTCACGCGCGCTATTTTCAAAAACGGGCTGCTCATTGTAGCAGGGCAGGATCAAACTCAGATCGAGCGAACTACTCATACACGCACCCAACTTTTTGTGGAGACCATTTTCTTCGCGCCGCGCCGCCAATCCCAAAAAATCATACTCGCCACAATCAACAACGTCACCGCCGAAATTGCCGCGCCGATTTTAACCGAAAGCGGATCGTACACAAACTCGACGCGCTGCACGCCCGCCGAAACAGGCACGGCGCGCACAAGACCATTCGCGCGGTACAACGGCGCGGGTTCTCCATTCACGCGCGCGTACCAGCCCGGATAAAAAGTGTCGTTCAAAACGAGATAGGTTGGGGTGTCCACATTTACATCAATCGTAACGTGTTCAGGATCATCCTGAATCATGAGGTAGCTGCCCAAGCCCATATTCGGCGCGGAATTTTCGATGGACGACGTTTCCAAAGTTGTTTGGAGTTCGGTTAGCCCACTCGTTTCCAACACGCGCAGCGCCTCGTCAGGATTTCTCACGCTTGTCACGCCCAGTGCAAAATGAACGCGCCCCGATCCGCGATTCAATCGCCACAAACTCACGCCCTCATTCTTTTCCAGCAATTGCAAGTTGGGTAATTCAAGTTTGCTCTGACTCAAAACATGTTGCACACCAAACTTTCCGAGCCATTGCGCGGCGCGCGCATCAAACTTGCCGCTTTGCTCAATGCGGCGGATCAGTTCGGCATACGCGGGCGGCTCGCTGCCGTACCCTTGCATCGAGTGAATTTCAAAACGCAGTGGCAAGCTTTGTCGCAAACCCGCGCGTGATGCCTCCACATATTCCTGCATATCGCCGCGCTGCAAAAGCGACGCGGTTTTCGTTTCGCCCAAACCCCAATAATACGCGTTGAAATGATCGTCGTCGCGCTGCATCGCGCGCGCGTTTTTGCTCGGCGCGTCGTACACATTGAACGGCGCGATCCAGTTGTATCGAAAATTCGCGCCGAAGTACAACAGATCCAAAAACACAAACGCCAACGTCAAGACAACCCGCGTGCGTGCCGAAAAAATTCCGCGCGTCCAGATCAATAAAATCAAAATCGCGCCGACCACAAACGCGAGCGCGACAAATAACGCGCGATTGCGCGCCGCTTGCGCGAACGTTTCCGAAAGCTGGATACCATAACGCGGGGCAAGCGCGAACGCGCCAAGTCCAATGCCCGTGATCATTAGCAAACCCAAAACGAAATTATGCAATAATTTTGTTTTGGGATTTTTTATTTCTTCGAGTCCAAAGCCCGCCAATAACGCCAGCGCAAACATCACCAATTCCAAAAAACGCGCGGGCGCGCGCACACTCCCAAACAATGGCAAGCGGTACAAAATTTCATACAACGGCGTAAATTTTCCCAACGCCAAGAGCAGTGCGACAAGCGCAAGCCCAAACAAAAAAGAGACGCGCCATTCGCGCCGCGTCACCGCAAACGCGCTCAAAGCTAACGGCAAAATTCCCACATACGGACTCATTTCGATCAAACTCCCTGCGCCGCGTTCGATGCTGTCGGGATTGCCGCCAAAAAAGTACGGATACACAAACGCCAGCAGGCGCATAGGTTCAAGGGAAAACGAAGTGGCAAATTCGTATGTGATGCGTTCACTGCGCGCAATAAAATTCAACAATTCGATAAATGGCACGAGATAGATCGCCGCGAGACCAAAAGCTAAAACTACCATCGTCGTCATCGCGGCGATCGGTTTCCACACAACGCGTATGCCTCCCCCGCGCCATTCGCGTACAAGCCACACCGCGCTGTACGCGCCCCACGCGCTCGCGCCGTACAAAACCATCTGCGTATGCCCGCCCAAAACTTGCAAGCCAATCGCCAGCGCGCCCAATCCAATGTACATGACGCGCCGCGTCACAAAAAATTTTTCAATGCACAAAAAAATCCACGGCAGCCACGCCGTGCCGATCACGATATTCAAATGTTGCAAATGCGCGACGACGAAGCTGCCGAACCCAAACACAATCGCCGCCACCAACGCGCTCGGACGCGTTTGATTCCAACTGCGTGCAAACAAATACATTCCCGCCGCCGCAAAAAAGAAATGCAAAACAAAAGTGTAATTGTATGCTACTGCTGCGGGGAGCATTTGAAAGAGGAGCAGCGCGGGCGGATACCACGTCAACGCAGCGGGATCTCCCGCGTGCGTGCCGCCGAGCGAAAGGTACGGATTCCACAACGGCGCGTGTCCCGCGCGCAAGCGTTCCGCCGTGTAGGCGAGCCGCGTAAAATAATCGTTCGCGTCGCCATGAAAATAAACGCCCTGCATCGTCGCGGCGGGAAACAAAAAAACAATCGTCAATGCCGCGAGCAACAGCAGAGCTTGTGCGTCAGGATTTTTGAAGAAACGGGAAAAGCGTTCCAAGAGAGTACGGAAAAGAGAGGGCAACTGTGGAATTTACGCTTTAGCGGGTTCGTGGGTCGAGTCAGAAACCCGCTGAAGCGTAGAGTCCCAAAGCGGGTTCGTTGGCTTTACTGATTGCCCTTGCGCTTTAGTGGTTCGTTAATCGAGTTAGGAACCCGCTGAAGCGTAGAGTCCCAAAGTGGGTTCGTGGGTCGAGTCAGAAAACCGCTGAAGCCGTGAGTCCCAGAGCGGGTCTGTTGGTCGAGTCAGAAACCCGCTGAAGCGTAGAGTCCCAAAGCGGGTTCGTGGGCTTTACTGATTGCCCTTGCGCTGAAGCGTAGAGTTCATGCGAGTACGACAAAAGTTTTCTCTAGCGTGATTCTTTCGTTGTTGAAGCCAGAGACGAGGGCGCAGGCGAGGTATTTGGCGCGACGCGCAGAACCCACCACAAGCGAAACATTTCCCCAAACGTATTCACGATCATCCGCGCGCCCGTGCCTTTCGGTTTGCCAGCTGCGCGCGGGTAATGATTCATCCCTACTTGCGTTATCCGCGCGCCGCGCTGCATCAGCTTGAAAATCACTTCGGGTTCGATCATGGCGGATGACGGCGCGGCTTCGAGTGTGATGGATTGCAGCATTGCGCGGCGATATAATTTTGACGTGGAAATTTGTTTCAAGCGAATGTCAAAAAAAATGCGGCAGAGCAAATGAAACACAACCGAATTTAGTTCGCGCCGCAAACCATCCGCGCGATGTTTGCGATAGCCGACGACAATATCCATTCCATCTGTAAGCGCGACAAAATTTTTCAATTCGCTCAAATCCACCTGCTTGTCCGCAGGCGCAAGAAACACCCAATCTTTCGACGCGTTCGCGTAGCACGTCTTGATCGCACCCGCAAAACCTTTGTTTGTCTCGTGATGCAATACGCGTACATGCGCGGGATCGGTGCGCGCGACCTCATCCGCCCACGCGCCCGTCTCATCGGTCGAACCATCATCCACGACCAACACTTCATAATCGCGTGTAATGGATTGCAACACCTCGCGCGCCTCCTCCACAACGGAAACAATTGTCGCTTGTTCGTTGTACGCGGGGATGACGATGGAGATGCTCTCGTTAAACATCGAGTCCATGCAACGCGCAATACGCAATCCAAAAACGTATTGCGTGTTCCGTTCAGTTGACTCTCAAAATATCGCGCAGCGAATGAATGACCGTCTCTTGTTCTTGGTCTGTCATCTGTGCGTAAATCGGCAAGAGAATTGTGTCGCGCGTCGCTTGTTCGGTGATAGGCAGCGAGACGCGTCCGTACTTGTTCACGTAAAACGGTTCGAGATGCGATGCCATGACACCGCGCCGTGTGGCGATCCCCGCGTCGTGCATCGCGTTCATAATTTCGTCGCGCGTTTTGGGTGAATTGTGCGCGACGCGCAAGCAGTACGATTGATAGGTGTGTTTCGCGTAGGGCGGTTCGTATGGCGTTTCAATAAAATCCAAATCTGCGAACGCTTGATTGTATGCTTGTCCAATCTCTAAACGCCGTTGCAAAATCCAATCCAACTTTTTCATTTGCTCAACGCCCACCGCGCCTTGAATGTCCGTGAGACGATAGTTGTAGCCCAGCACCGGGTATTCTTCAATGATCACTTTTTCCGCGCCATGCCGCGCGTAATCGGACACATTCGCTCCGTGCGAACGCAACATTTCGATTTGGCGCGCCACATCAGGATCATTCGTCGTCACCATGCCGCCTTCGCCGGTGGTAATCGCTTTGCGCGGATGAAAAGAGAAACAAACCGCTTGACTGTGCGCGCCAATCTTTTTATTTTTATATTCGCCGCCAATGATCGTTGCGGCATCTTCAATCACAATGAGATTGTGTTTGCGCGCAACGGCATGAATCGTATCCATATCCGCCGCGAGTCCGATTTGATGGACGGGCATGATCGCTTTGGTGCGCGGCGTAATTTTTTCTTCAAGCAAATCTGGATCCATGTTGTACGTGCGCGCGTCAATGTCAACGAAAACCGGCGTCGCGCCCGCGTGCAAAATGCTGTTGGCGCTCGCAATAAAGCTGTACGATGGCACAAGCACTTGATCGCCTTCGCCAATCCCCAACGCAAGCAGTGACAAATGCAGCGCGGTAGTGCAGTTTGATGTAGCCAGCGCGTATTTTGCGCCGACCAACTGCGCGACCATTTTTTCAAATTCCATCACACGCGGACCTTGTACCACCCAGCCGCTGCGAATTACGGACGCAGCCGCTTGTTCTTCGGCTTGATCGTAAAAAGGTTTTGTAATCGGAATCATGCGCGTATGGCATATCGCGTATCGCGTATCGCCAATCCTCTGCGACGAATTTTGTCGCAGCGATTCGCGATTTGCAATAAGCGATACGCGTTCACTCCCAATTCCTTAATTTTTCTTGTTTCAACATTTCACGCGGATCAATTTCTGAACGCAAAAGCCAATCCACATAGTGCTGGATGCCCTGATGAATTTCGACGCGCGGTTCAAAACCCAAGACGCGCCGCGCTTTGGAAATATCGGCAAAATGGCGCAGCACATCGGCGGGGCGCGGAGATTGATATTCGATTTGGCTGGCGGATTGCGGCACGGTGTCGAGAACCATGCGCGCGAGATCGTTAATGCACACTTCCTCCCCGCGCGCAATGTTCACCACATCGCCTACAAGCCCTTCACATTCGCCTGCTGCGATCAATCCGCGCACGGTATCACTTACATCCGTAAAATCGCGCGTCTGCGTGCCATCACCAAATATCACGAGCGGCGCATTGTTTAACGCGCGGACGACGAATTTGGGAATCACTTCGCCGTAGGGCCCTTCAAAATGTTCGCGCGCTCCGTAGGTGTTGAATGGACGAACGATGGTGACAGGCAAGTTGTATGTGAAATAAAAGGAACGCGCATATATCTCGCCTGCGAGTTTGCTTGCCCCGTAGGAGGTCGTTGGCACAAGCGGATGTTCTTCATTCATCGGAACATGCAGCGCGGTGCCGTACACTTCGGACGACGAGCAATAGACAAAGCGCTTTACGTTTTCATCGCGCGCGGCAGTGAGCAAATGCAGTGTCGCCGTCGCGTTCGTCTCATGCACCAGATACGGATCGCGAATGGAAACGCGGATGCACTGGACGGCAAGATGATACACCACGTCCACGCCGCGCATGATTTCGCGGACGCATGACTTGTCGCGGATGTCAAGTGCGACGACGCAGACGCGCGGATTCGACGCGTGCTGTGCCAGATTTTCGCGCGTGCCAGATGAAAAATCATCGGCAACAATAATTTCGTGCGAATCTTGCGCCGCGAGCGCGTCCACCAAATTCGATCCAATAAACCCCGCGCCGCCTGTCACCAATATTTTCATTGTGAATTTTCCAGAGACGTTTTCGCAAGACGATGTTGTGGTGATTGCCGCGCCAGAGACATTTCACCGAAACGAGGGTGAGGCGTTCGCCGCGCCAGAGACGTTTCACCGAAACGTCTCTACAATGTCTATCGTCCGCCCGCCCTCTTTCAGCGAACGCGTCGCGGCTTCCAACACCTGCACCACCGCGATGCCCGCGTCGCCATCGGTGCGCGGTGTTTTTCCTTCGCGGATACATTCGACGAAATGCGCGCACTCGACGCGCAGCGGCTCAATCGTATCGAGGCGCGGACTCAACACATCGCCGACGCGATAGGTGCGGCGCAATTCCGCGCGTGTGTCATCATTCATTTGCAATTGTTCCACGCCGCTGTCGTACAATTTTACTTTTTCCGCCACTTCGAGATCATCGTAAACGATCATTTGCTTTGAACCCACGATGGTAGTGCGGCGCAACTTTGCGGGCGACATCCAACTAACGTGAATGTGCGCCATGACTTTGTTTTCAAATTCGAGCGTGATAAAGGCGACATCTTCGATCTGATCTTGCGTGTACGAATTGCCGCGCGCGCTCACGCGCAAGGGATGTTTGTCGAGCCAATACAAAATGATCGAAATGTCATGCGGCGCTAAATCCCAAATGACATTGATGTCGAATTGATGCAACCCTAAATTCACGCGCGCGGAATCAATGTAATAAATTTCGCCGAGCGCGCCGCGTTCGATCAATTCCCGCACTTTGGTCACAGCGGGATTGTAGATAAAGGTGTGTCCCACCATCAAGACGCGTTGCGCTGCGCGCGCGGCATCGGTAATTTCGCGCGCGGTTTCGGTTGTCGCCGCGAGCGGTTTTTCAACAAGGACGTGTTTGCCCGCGCGCAGCGCGTCGAGAGCTAATCGGCGATGTGTCGAAACAGGCGTCGCGATGACCACCGCGTCCACGTTGGGATCGCGCAAGGCATCTTGATAATCGCAAGTTGTGGAAAGAGTGGGATATTGACTAGCGAGGGGGGCGAGTTTTGTCGCGTCGAGGTCACACACATACGCGACGCGCGCGCCAGAGACTTGGGAAAAATTGCGGATGAGATTCGGACCCCAATATCCTGCGCCAATCACGGCAAGATGGATCATAGATAACGCAGGGATTTTAGCATAGGTGAGGGGGAAGACGTAATCAGTGATCAGTGGTCAGACATCAGTTGTCAGTAATCAGTAATCAGTTGTCAGTAATCAGTTTTCGGTGATGTGCGATACGCGATACGCGATTTGCGATTGGCGATACGCCATTCGCGTCAAAACGTGTATAACGAAAAATCACTTTGACACGGGTTGCCGCGCGCGATCCACAATTTTTGTTCAGTGAGATCGATCAGCGTGGAAAAAACGGTGACACTTTGCCCCGCATGTTTGCACACGCTCCACGGTTCGTACACATGATCGCGGACGAAACGCGCGCAGATGTCAAAATCAATTTGCCCGCGATATTTTTGGGCGTACTCGAACGCGCGCGCGCAGCGCGACGCGGACATGGCGACATGGGGCGCGTCGGCTTCAAAGCGCAGCATGTTTTCCGCGAGATAATGATTTGTGTGTACGAGCGCCCCGCCGTTTTGATCGCTCCACGAGAGCGCGACAGAAGTGGCTGATCCTTCCGTGTTCACGATACGCCCTGTGCCGGAGGAAATGATATTGTTGTAACTCGATGCGCGTTCAGCAATCACGGCGGAAGCAAGCGCGTCCTCCAAAGTTGTTTGCGCCAAAATATCGCGCACGATCAGCAAGCGCGGCACGCCCACGCGCGAATCATTCGCGTTCAATTGATTGCCCGTCAAACAAATTCCCGCGTTGTTCATTCCGATGCTGATGAATAAGCTGCCAACCGTCACCGCCAAAATTTCAGGTTCACTGTCTACGCGAAAATGCGTGACGAAAAGATGATCGAACGCGCTTTTCCCCAAATCGTTATTGTGCGCCAGCCACACATGCCCATCGCGCGTCGCGGGTGGCGCGGCGGCGAGGTCGGAACAACCTTTCAGGGGGGACGGAGTAAGCGCAACGTTGCTCGCTATCTTACCTCCAACTTCCAACTTCCAACTTCCAACCTCCAGCCCCCGCACTTCTTCGTACAACAATTCTTCTACGCTCATCAAAAACAGATCGTCGAACGAAATTCCCGCGCCCTCCGCACAGCCGCGCATTTCTTGCAATACATTGGGCAAGTGTTGTTGTGTTTTTTCGAGAAAGGGTTTGCTTAATTCGAGTAATTGCAGCCACTTGTCGCCGTACTCGGCGCGCGTTTCCGCGTGCATGGCGCACAGCGAGGCGCGCGCCGCGACACCGATTTGATGTCCGACCGCGTAATGTGTGCCATGTGTTTCGATGATGGGGATGGGAAATGTCATACCTCACTACCTTGAAAGAAAACGGAAGAGACGAATTTATCCGTGAGCCAGGGGAACGATTGAAATCGTCACCACGCACTGCTCCCCCTCTCCTGAAAAAATTTTTTCAAAATTTTTTCAGGAGAGGGGCCGGGGGGTGAGGCGCTTTTCCGCGCAAAAATATACACGCGCTGACTGGGATGCTCCACATCAGGATACGGCGCGCGTTCGCTCACTTCTAAAATTTCAAAGCCCGCCGCGCGCAAATATGCTTCCACTTCGCGCCCTTCGAAATAAAGAAAATCCATGTTGACCGCTTTGCCCCACATTTCGTCACGATGCACGATTTCGTCGCCGCGATGAAACGCGAGCAGCAAAACGCCCTGTGGCACGAGAACGCGGTTCAATTCGCGCAGCGCGTCCACCATTTTTTCGCGCGGGATGTGAACGATGGAATAAAACGCGGCGATGCCACCCCACGCCCCATCGGGAACATCGAGCGCGAACATGTCGCCTTGGAAAAAATCTACGGCGGGCGTGAGCTGTTTTGCTAACGCGATCATGTTCGGTGACAAGTCCATACCGATCACGTTCACGCCGCGTTCGTGCAAGTAGCGCGCGATTTGTCCGGGACCGCAGCCCAGATCAACCGCAACGCCCAGTGGCTGAACCGCTTCAGCGAAACGATTCAAGAGCGCGCGGTCAAGCGGTTTGTCTTTTAATTCGTCAAAAATGTTGTCCGCATATTCGCGCGCAACATTATCGTAGCTCTTGCGCACGCCGTCGAGAAAATTATTCATCGTGGGCGAGTATAACAAAAACCTCGCAGGTCTCAAAGACCTGCGAGGTTTGTAATTCACGCTTCGGGTTTTGGTTCGGAATCACTTGGGGGGAGCTCTGTTTTTGTTTCGAGAGGAGGCGTTTCATTTTGCGATTGTGCTTGCCGCGCTTTGTCCTCCCACGCCGCCACATCTACCGCGCTGGGCGTAAATGTGCCTGGCACACTGGGACCTGACGCTGCAACGGGCACCATCATCATGCTCGGCAGGGTTGGATACGCGCGTGTGCGACTTTTTTCGTATGCTTCGAGACGCGCGAGGAAGCGCGCGGGGAAACCTTCTTCAGGAATTGCCATGCCCGTCCGTTTCAACAGCGCGTCAAATTCGCGCAACCCTTCAGCGGCGACGCGCAGGGGGAGGGAATTTTGGATCGCCTCATTCACCAGCGCTTGTTCTTGCGCGTTGAGCGGTTCGTCGAGCGCTTGCGCGATCAATTCAATAATGCGTTCATTATCCTGCATGACGTAACTCCAAGCGGGTTTTCCCATTCATCTCGGGGCGTAAATGTTTGCCGAGCATTTGGCGGGCGCGGAATAATTTTACTTTGGTGTTGCCAACTGTATCGCCTGTGATGGCGCTGATTTCTTCGAGCGACATTTCGTTCCAGTATTTCAAGACGAGGACCATGCGATAGTGCGGCGGTAATTTTTGCAATGCTTTTTGCACTTCTTGTTCGCGTTCGTGCGCCAACGCGCTCGCTTCGGGGGAAGGCAAATCGGAAATGAGCGACGGCGCGTTTTCATCCCAACGCGGATCGTCGAACGAGAACAATTGAAATTTGCGGCGGCGCAACCGATCAATGCAGTAATGCGCGGCGACGGACAAAAGCCACGTCCCGAAACTCTGATTGGGATCGTACGTTTTTAATTGGGCATACGCGCGCAGAAATGTTTCTTGCGCGGCGTCCTCTGCATCATTGCGATTGCCCAACATGCGATACGCGAGGTTATAGACAGGTGTTTGGAACTCTGCCACGATTTGGGCGAATGCGAGTTTGTCGCCTTGCTGCGCGGCAGCGATGATTTGAGATTCCATGCGGCTTGTTCTGGGGGTTAATACGGGGGGAGTGGGAAAGAGTTACAAGGAGGGAAAGGGAAATAAAGGAAATAAAGGAAATTTGAGAAACGAGAAACGAGAAACGAGAAACGATAAACGTCAAACGTCAAACGCCAATTTTTGCAATGCATCGCGTGTGACAGCGGGATGATTTGTGAGCAAGACGGGCGCACCGAGACGACGATAAAAATTTAGGCGCGGTTCAGGCGCGGGATCGAGGGGACATGCAATTTTGTTGATGCGTTTTGCCCATGCGAAATAAAGTGGATTTAGATAGAGCAACGGAAAAAAAGGCCCCATCAATTCCGTGTCGTACAACGGAAATGGATTTTTCAATGTGATCATACCGATTGGAATTTGCGGCGCGACGCGTTTGCAGGAATGAATGCGCGCGCTGTTGAACGAAAGCAGCACGGTGCGTTCCAACGCGTTGTGCTGTGCGAGAATGTTAATGAGTCGTTCCGCGTCGCGCGTTTCGATGAACCGATCATCTTTTAATTCCAACGCGATGGGAACGGAACGCTGCGGCGAGCGTTCCGTACATTGCAAAAATTCGGCGAGCGTCAAAATTTCCTCATCGCCTAATTTTTCTTGCGATTCAAACGAACGCTGCGCGCGCAATTTTTTGATTTCCGCCAACGTCATCTCTGCAACCTTGCCCGCGCCATTCGTCGTGCGCTCCAAGGTCGCGTCGTGCATCAAAATAATTTCGTCGTCGCGCGTGAAACGAATGTCCGTTTCCAAAATATCCGCGCCTTGATCGAGCGCGCGTTGGAATGCCGCGCGCGTGTTTTCGGGTAATTCATCCGACGAACCGCGATGCGCCATGAGCAAGGGCAGCGCGTTGCGCGGACGATGGAGGACAGATTGCCAAGGGAGAGACATGGGGGCGAGAGGGGAGGGTGGAGGGTGGAGCGTAGAGAGAAAATACGCTCCACCCTCCATGCTTTACGCATTTGATGTTGCATTGTCCGCATCGTTTGCTTTTGCTTCACTCACCGCGCGCGCCACATTCACAGTGACGAGGATCGCGAGCCCGATCACGAAAAAGATGATCACAGATAAAAGCCCGACGCGCAAACTGCCTGTGAGTTGATTGACGACGCCGAACACAAAGGGTCCGAGCCAAGAAGTGCCGCGTTCGCTGATTTCATAGAACGAGAAAAATTCCGCTTCTTGACCTTTCGGAATCATTTGCGAAAAGAGACTGCGGCTCAACGCTTGACTGCCGCCGAGGACGAGCGCGATCACAAACCCCAAAACCCAAAATTCGAGTTGCCGCTGTTCGATACCGAGTACGAGCGCGGTGCTTGTCATGCCGAGCCACGCATAAATCACGACGCCCGCCCAGACGAGCAGTGACACGATAATCGCGTTGCGCGCGCCTAAGCGGCGCGCGAGAAAAGAAAAGAGAAACGCGCCGCCGAACGCGACGAATTGAATCATCAGAATCACGAGAATCAACATGGTCGTTGACATGCCCAATTCTTGCGCGGCATAGATCGCGGCAATGTTGATCACAGTTTGGATGCCGTCGTTGTACAACAAATACGCGAGGAGATACTTGACCCCTTCGGGCAGCGTTTTTGATTTGCGGACCATAAAAATTACAAGCACCGCAATCGGACCCAACGCGGGCAGCAGCGCGAGGGTGATGGGAACGCCGATGACGATGAGAACGGGAATCAATAACGGCAAGATGGTGAGAATGGTGACGAGCTGCGTAGAGACGCCGAGCAGTTTTGCCAATTGCGCAAAGCCGATGGAAAAATACGTTTCGCCTGTGGGCAATGGGCGGACTTGATGGCGCGATTGCAAGCTTGTAAAGGTAAAGAGTGAAAAGACCAACCACCACACGCCCGCCGATGCTAAACTGATGCGCGCCACGAGCGCGGCATCGAGTCCTACGCGCGAACCGAGCATGAACAAGACTAAATTGAGCAGCAGCAAAATTCCGCCGCCCAAGTACCCCATCGCAAAACCGCGCGAGGAAACGCTATCGCGCGTTTCAGGTGTCGCGATGTCGGGCAAGTACGCGTTGTAAAAAACGATGCTCGCGCCGAAACAGACGTTGGCGAGAATGAACAATAATGCGCCGAACCAATAGCCATCGGCGGTAATGAAAAACATGGTGATCGTTGCAACTGCGCCGAGGGTGCTGAAAAATTGCAGCAGCCGCTTGCGAAGATGCGAATAATCTGCAAGCGCGCCGAGAATGGGCAGAATGGTGACTTGGAGCAGCACGGACGCGGAGATCGCATACGCAAAAAACGAATCGAACCGAATTGGCACATTGAACAAATAGAGTAAGCCGTTCGCATCGGCGGCGTTTTCGGCGAGACTGGTGAGATACGGACCTAGAAATACTGTGCCAACAGTGGTGCTGAACGCGGAACTTGCCCAATCGTACATTGTCCATCCAAAAATTTCGCGGCGGTTGTTCATGCTAACTCCTTGGGGTAGGGTGACGGGTGACGGGGGGAATGTGAAACGTCAAACGTGAAACGTCAATGGTCAAACGTGAAACGTGAAACGTGAAACGTCATTGTTGACGCGCGCGATTATAACGGCGCGAGGTGTGAGGCGTCAATGGGGGGAGGTTAAGAAAAATTTAGATTTCAGATTTGCGATTTCAGATTGAGAACGCGATTTGCGATACGCGATTTGCGATACAATTTCGAAAACGCGCTTGCGCGTGGGCAACGAATACGCGATAATGCGCGTACGACAAATTTCAAATTTGTCCTACTTTATCAAGGAGTCTGCCAATGCAATGGGATGATCGTTTGACGCCGCTAGGCGTAAATCTGAAACCGAATGTGACGAGCAAATGGGAAGCGACAGTCGTGCGCTATCAGGATGATCAAGAGGCGCAAGGGCAGCATCATGTTTGGTTCACGGTGTTGGATGAAAACAATCAACCGAAAACCAACGTGAAAGTGTTTGTGGATTGGATCGGGCGGGATGTGGACGATCCCGCAACCGCGCGTTTGACGGGCGCGGACGGGCGCGCGAACGTGGACATTTACGCGAATCTTGATCCCGCGAAAAAGAATGGTCCGTATTTTGCATATGTCGAAGGCGCGGACAAGAGCGATATTGTCGCGGGCATGGGCTTGCCGTTAAAGCATCACGTCAATTTTTTGTTGACGTATGCGCCGCGTGTTGCCGCCCCCGCGCCAATTCCCGCGCCAATTCCACCAACCCCAACCCCACCGCCGCCCGTCACACCACCCGCGCCGCCGCAAAATGTCGCGGACGCGATTTTGCAAAAGGCGCGTACGGTGACATGGATGCCTGTAAACAATGGCGGGGCGTTATGGAATTTTGCCAAAGCGAATGGTTTGCAAGATCAACAAACGGATGAATTGTCTGTGACGATCAACGGACAAGAATATTTACTGCAAGTGTTTAACTTGGGAATTGTGTATGCCAAGATGGGGGATTGGGGGAATATCAAAGTGATTAGAAAATGAAAACATGCCATGCACTTCCGCAAGTGCGTGGCATGTTTTCATTATCGAAAGATCACCATGCTTGCCGTGTGTCCGTGCAAAAAATTTTTTCCGCCGATGGGTCCGATTTCGCCCGCGCAGAAAAACCCTGCGAGCGCGATATTGCCCAAAACTTTTTGGACGATCTCGATGTCGCCGTTTGGGTGATCGTACAAACGCGTGCCGCGTCCGTTGCACGAAAAGAGCAACGCGCCTTTGGGCGGCGTCGTGAACATTTGCGGCAGCAGCATCAATTCCAAATCTTCCAGCGCGGTCATTTGGTCGCGCACATGGAATTGCACAATCTCTTGATCCGAAATGTAATCGCCAATCGCCACCGCGCCGCTGGAACGATCAATGCCCAGCACCCCGCGCACGAGAAAATCCCCGCGCCCCAAACTTTCTTGAGTCACATTGACCGCGCGCCCCACCATCAAACCGTTGTCCAACAAATCGCGTTCTTCGTCCGACAAATCATTCACCATCTCACGAATCCGTTCCAACGCGGGCGCATCATCCAATTCATACATCAAGTTGCGTTCCGCCTGCGTCACATGATAGGGCTGCCCAATCGGGCGGCATCCTTGCGAAACAATAATGTCCGCTTCAAAATCGCCCGCCAACGCGACGCCCACCGCGCCATTTCGCAGAACGAGACGATTCAACACCAACATATTCGCGCCCGCCATATTGCCCGCGCTCGCCATGCCGCCAATGAGCGGCAGGTTTGGAAAATAATGATTGAACGCGTGCAGCACTTGATCCATTGGCATCGAGTACGGGTCTGCGAGCATCAAGATCAATTTTGTGTCGGGTGGCGGATCAACGGTCATGCGAAACGCGGTTTCATTCTCTGCCGTTTCCTCCCATGCTTCGGGTGGCAACACAAAGGGCGCGAGGGTGACATTCGGCAAATGCGCGGCAATGACCGAGACGCCATTTTCATTTTCAATTTCCTCTGTGCTACCAATCACCCCTTCGGTGGTGCAAGCTAACAACACGCGCGGCGCAAACTCTTGGCTCAATTGATTCGCTACAACATGCGCGACGCGCGTAAAGCTCGCGGACAAAAATAGAATCATCAAATCAACGGCTGCGCCGTCTAAACTCGCGCGCAAGGCTGCCGCCAATTCCGCCGTCAACTTGTCTAGATCACGCCCGATGCTCGTTGCGGATGCAAATTTCATTGCATTGTTCATAGTTGCTCGCTTTCGCTAATTCACCCCGCGCCATTATGACATCGTTCGCGTAGAGAATCAATTGACATGCGTATTTCGCTGCACTACAATTGCGCGCATGAATTTGACCGCACGCGATCAACAATTGCTTGAGGGTGATTTTGGCGCGGCACCGAAAATGGCGATGAACATTCTCGTGCAACTTGGCGCGGTGATGGGCGCGGATGAGATGATGGACATTGAACTGGTGCATGTGGACGGCTGTATCTATGAATCGGAAGCGCATCTGGATTTTGCGGAAAGACTCGCGTCGCTCGACGCGCGCGTAATTGTGCCAACTTCGTTGAACGCAACTTCCCTCGATCTACACAACTGGCAAGCGTGGGGTGTCAATACAAATTGGGCAGCAAAAGCGCAGCGCATGGCGAACGCGTACCTCTCGATGAACTGCACGCCGACGTGGACCTGCGCGCCGTATCAAACCGAGTTCGTCCCAAAATTCGGACAACAAATCGCGTGGGCGGAATCGAACGCGATTGTGTTTGCCAATTCTGTCATTGGCGCGCGCACAAATCGTTATGGTGACTTCACCGATATTTGCGCGGCAATCACAGGACGCGTGCCGAAAATGGGCTTGCATCTCGCGGAAAATCGGCGCGGGCAAATTTTGTTTGATCTGGTGAACATTCCTGACGCGTTGCGGCGCGACGACGCGTTTTATCCTGTGCTGGGGCATTATTTGGGAAAACGCGCGGGCGAAAAAATTCCTGTGCTACAAGGTTTGCCGCGCGATACGCCGCAAGACGCGCTAAAAGCGTTGGGCGCGGGCGCAGCTTCATCGGGCAGCGTCGCAATGTTTCACGCGCTTGGTGTGACGCCCGAAGCGCCAACGTTGGAGGTGGCGTTTGGTGGGAACGAGTACGAGCGCGTGGAAATTTCCTTGCGCGAATTGAATGAGGCGCGCGCGGATTTATCTTCCGCTGACGGTTCGCAGCTCGACGCGGTGGTTTTGGGCTCGCCGCATTTTTCATTGCAAGAATGTTTGCGCTTGGCAGAACTACTTGGCGCACAAAAAGTAAATTCGTCCGTTGAATTGATCGTGACGACGAATCGCATGGTGAGTGAAGCGTTACGCGCGCGCGGCGTGATGCAAGCGTTGACGGACGCGGGCGCGCGTGTGTGTGAAGACACTTGTATTTTGTTGTCGCCGATGCTGCGGCAAGAAATCCGCGTGCTCATGACGAATAGCGCGAAATATGCGTACTATACGCCGAACTTGATTGACCGCCGTGTGGTGTTTGGCAGTTTGCGCGATTGTGTCGCGTCGGCGGTGGCGGGGAGGGTGGTGCGGGATGAGGAGCTGTGGAGTGTGGAGCGTCAAGCGTGAAGCGTCAAACGTGAAGCGTCAAACGTCAAGGACCCAATTCTTTTCTTTGCGCCTTTGTGGCTTTGCGTGAGAAATGTATGGTGACAATTCAAGGACTTGCTTTGATTGCAGGGAACGCGCATGGCAAAGTAATTTTTACCGACGAGCCGCTATCGTTTTGGGGCGGGTATCGCGCGGGCGACGGAAAAATTATTGACACGCATCACGCGTTGTATGGCGAAAGTGTGGCGGGGAAAATTTTTGTGCTGCCCAGCGCGCGGGGTTCGTCAACGGGTTCGGGTATTTTGCTTGAAGCGATTCGTTTGGGCAACGCGCCTGCCGCGATGATTTTGAAACGCCGCGATGCGATTCTTGCGTTAGGCGCGATTGTGGGGCGAGAGTTGTATAATAAAGTCATGCCGTTGGTTGTTATATCTGATGCGGATTTTGAAAAGTTACACAAGGCAAAATTTTTGTGGGTGGATGAAACGGGACGGATCGAATTTGAAACAGGGGAGGGCGTATGAAAGACAAAGGCGATCAACAAAAAATGAAAATGACGCGCGCGACAAATGAAAAAAAGGATGCGCCGCGCACGCGTAAAGAAACATTGACGTTGGAGCGTGAAATCTATCGCGGCAAGCCCTACGAATTTTATCGTTTGGGACGCTATGTCGTCGTTGCGCCGCAAGTAGCAGGTGTGAAACCGATTTTCAAATATACGCGTGTGCGCGCGAAACGCGCGTTGGACATGATCGCGGACGGCGCGAGTATCGAAGAGGTCGCGCAGAAATTGAACAGCGCACACATTCCTGCGGATGCGGTCAAAGAGGCGCTTGAATTGGCGCGGAAGGCATTTGTCAAAGCGCATCCCGCGCTGCGGAGGAGGAAAAAATGGTCGCTCTAAGCGAACGGCGCGGACAAAGTGTCCCGACCAAAGTGAGTGTTAATGGGCGTCGCGTGATAAATAGCAAATCGTCGCCCAATGGCGCGCGCGTGGGGAATGGCAACGCCGCGCCGAAATTCAAAACATCGTCGCGCAAGGCGCGCGCCAAAAAGATGGTGACGGAAATGTATTATGGTGAACCCTATACATATTACCCGCTGGGCGAGTTTATCGTTGCAGACCCAGCGACATGTCGCGGCAGACCTACATTCAAGTACACGCGGATTGAGCCGATGGATGTTCTGGTCCTTGTCGGAGCGGGTTGGACAATTGAGAGGATTGCGGGCGAATGGTGGGGGGGGCGTGTGACAATCGAAGCAATGCGCGAAGCCGTGCGCTTGGCTGCGGAAACATGGCAAGCAGCGTTAGCCGATGCCTATAGGACTTTATGATCGTCCTTGATGAACAGCTGAATCGTCCCTCGTTAGCGGGTCGGATCGCCGCGTGGTATCCAGGACGCGTGGCAATTCTGACCGAACTCCGCGCGGGCTCGCAAGTGCCAGATGAAGCGGCGACGACTTTGTTACGGACTGTCAAACAGCCAACGTTCGTAACGATCAATGTCAAAGACTTTTGGCGAGACGTTCGCGCGGAAAGTCGTTTCGCTATCGTGGCGATAGACTTGCCTTTGACACGCGTAGATGAGGTCTCGGATTATTTACGCCGCTTTCTCAAGACTAAACCATTCGACACGAAAGCGGGGCGCATGGGCGTCGTCGTCTTGTTGCGTCCAACGCGGATCGAGTTGTATCGCGTGGATCGAAAAGTTGAAACGATGGAATGGACGCGGTGACTGAAAACCGCACGCACTTGCTATGGCAAAGGATGAAACGATGAGTGTCACAGTCAAAAATCACAGTCGGAGGTTGACCGCCAAAGCGCATGGCAATGGCGCGCGCGCGGAGAATGGCAATGCCGCGCCGAAATTCAAAACAGTACCGCGCAAGGCGCGTGCCAAAAAAATGGTGACGGAGATGTGGGGCGGTGAGCCGTATGAATTTTATCCGTTGGGCAAATATGTTGTGGCAGACCCAGACATTTGCTCGGGTGAACCTACTTTCAAGTACACTCGAATCCAAGCATTTTATGCGCTGGACCTGATTGCGGGGGGGTGGACAGTAAAAAGAATTGCTGACGAATGGTGGGGGGGCAAAGTGTCCGTTGAAGCAATTCAAGAAGCGCTGCACTTGTCAGCAATTGCGTGGCTTGAAAATTTATCTGCACGCGTTAACGCTCAATGATAGTCCTCGATGAACAGCTCAATCGCCCAGAGTTAGTGGAGAAGATTGCGGCGTGGTATCCGGGACGCGTGGCAATCCTGACAGAACTGCGCGCAGACTCCAAAATTCCAGATGAAGCTACTGGCGCTTTGTTGCGGACTGTCAAACAGCCAACGTTTGTAACGATCAATGTGAAACATTTTTGGCGCGTGATCCGCGCGAACGCGCGCTTTGCCGTCGTCGCCATCGAATTGCCCGCCGCTCGCGTGGATGAGGTCTCGGATTATTTACGTCGTTTTCTCAAAACCAAACCGTTTGAGACGAAAGCGGGAAGAATGGGCGTTGTCGTCTTGCTGCGCCCAACGCGCATCGAGTTGTATCGCGTAGATCGAAAAGTTGAAACGATGAAATGGTGAGACCCAAATAGTGGTTCGGAGGGGAGGAATTGAGTTTGAAAGGGAGGGCAGACAGATGAAAACAGCGGAAAAAATTCACAGCAAAGCAAAAATGATTCGCGGTGGGAATGGAAAAATAAAGAGTGCGCGAGAAGCGAATGGCTATGGTAAAGGAACGCGCAAAACGTCTGCGAAAAAATTGGTAGTTGAGATGTATGGTGGTGAACCGTACTCCTATTATCCTTATGGGAAATACATCGTCGTCGCACCGGGCGTATGCGGCGGGCGACTGACTTTCAAGTACACGCGGATTCGAGTGGAATTTATCCTGCAACGACTCGCCTCGGGACGCACCATTCCCGATCTGATTGAGAGCTATCGCCAGAGCAATTTGACTGAGGAAGCGATCATGGAAGCGATGCATTTGGCGCGCAAGGCATTGATGCACTCGATCCCTTTACGCATTCCGCAATTTAGAACGAAAGCGCGGCGCATGGGGTTCATTGCGCGACTGCGCCCGACGCGGATTGAATATTATGGTGTAGAACAAGCCACCAAAACGATTGAGTGGTAATCCAAAAATTATTCAAGGAGCATAAAACATGATCACACTCGGCATTGACATTGGCGGCTCAGGTATCAAGGGTGCGCCTGTGAATGTGGAAACGGGCGAACTCATAGCCGAACGCCTTCGCATTGATATTCCAAATCCTTCGACGCCTGAAAATTGCGCGCAGGTGGTGAAACAAATTGTGCAGCATTTTAGTTACAGCGGACCCGTCGGCGTGACGTTTCCCGCTGTCGTGCGTCGTGGCGTCACGCTCACGGCAGCGAATGTGGACGAGCGCTGGATTGATTGCGACGCGGAAAGCTTGCTGCGCGAGGTGACGGGATTGCCCGTGATCGTTTTGAATGATGGCGACGCAGCGGGGATTGCGGAAGTGGCGTTTGGCGCGGGGAAAGATGTGCACGGGACCGTTGCGCTCTTTACATTTGGCACGGGGATCGGCAGCGCGTTTTTTAGCGATGGAGTTTTGTTGCCGAACACCGAATTTGGTCATATCCTCATCCGCGACAAGGACGCGGAAAAACGCGCATCCGCTAAAGTCAAAGAGGACAAAGAATTGTCATGGAAAGAATGGGCGGAACGCGTAAATGAATTTTTTGTCGAGATCGATAAATTGTTCACGCCCGACCTCATCATTATCGGCGGCGGCATTAGCAAAAAGTTCGACAAGTACGAAAAGTTTTTAGAGAGCCGCGCAAAAATTGTGCCCGCAAAATTTTACAATGACGCGGGCATTGTCGGCGCGGCGATGGCGGCGCGTAAATTGGAGCAATAAAAAAGCGGTGGCATTGCCACCGCTTTTTTATTGCTCCAATTCCGCGATTATGCTTTCCATTAACTCGACTGCCTCGCGCAGTGTCTCCGCGTCGAATTGAAATTTCGCGCCCGCCGTTTCAAACAAGGTTGGCAGCGTCGCTGTGCCGCCCAACGCGAGCGCGCGCCGATAGTCGCGCACTGCTTGTTTCTGATCGCGGAGCGCGTTCGCCCACACTTGCGCCGCGCCAAGTTGCGCCATACCGTATTCGATGTAATAGAACGGTCCTGTGAATATGTGCAACTTGCGATGCCAGCCCGTGATGCGTTCCTCTTCCAGCTCGCTCCAATCCACCCCGAGCATGTATTGATCCCACAACGCGCCCCACTGCGCGTCACACTGTTTCGCGTCCGACGCCTCCTTCGGATTTTCGTACACCCAATGCTGAAACGCATCCACGACTGCCATGTAGGGCCAAAATAAAATCGCGGTCTCTAATTTCTCGACGCGCGCGCGTGCTGCCTCGCGTGCGTCATAAAATCCACCCGCGCGATTCAAATACGGTGCGCTGAGAAATTCCATGCCTATCGAAGCGACTTCGCAAAATTCCAGCGGCACGGCGCGCTGCTGGACATACGGCAATTTGAACACTTCAAATCCGTGAAACGCGTGACCCGCTTCGTGGAGCAAGGTTTGTACGTCCTCGTGCGTTCCGACGGCATTCATGAAAATAAAGGGACGTTTTGCGTTTTCAAACCCCATGCAGTAGCCGCCGGGCGCTTTGTTTTTGCGATTCGGCAAGTCGAGCAAATTTTCCGCGCGCATCGTTTCAAAATACGCGCCGAGTTCCGCATCAACGTCGTGAAAAATCGCCGCGCTCTTGGCGATCAATTCCGCATCGGTTTGGAAGGGATGTAAAGGTTCGACATCGGATGAATCGGTGGCAACAGAAGCTCCTTGCGGTCCTTGCAAGTCCCATGGGCGTAAGGAATCCACATTCAAACGCGCGCGATATTTTTCATAAATGCGCGCGGCGGCGGGAACGACCACCTCTTGAATCGCCGCGTCAAATCGTTTGGCATCGTCAGGCGTGTAAGCGAAACGCAGATACTGCTGCCAACGATAGGCGCGATAATCCCCCGTGCCGTCGGGCAACGTAAAGCCCGCGTTTTTTGCCATCGCTAAACGCCCGTGCAACATGCGCGCCCAGATTTCATTCAATGCCGCGCGATTTTCCAAACGCTTGTTCATGACCAAACGCCACGCGCGTTCGCGTTTCGCGCGGTTGGGGTCTTGAAAGAGCGGCATCATTTGGGCGGGCGTTTTTTCCTCGCCGTTCCACATGATCGTTTCCGCGCCAAGCAACTTGTCAAATTCTTTTTCAAGTTTTTGATCTTGGGTATGCAGCGGCAAATTTTCCGCCCGAAAAATTGCCGCTTCCGCGCGCAGATTGCGTAAGGGCATTTCAAATCCTTGCGGCTGCAAACCACTCGCGACGAGTTTTTCTTTTAAGGTTTGTTCCGCCGCTTGGTACTTTGGATAAATCTCTTCAACAAAGTGATTGAACGTTTCTTCAATTTCTTTGTCCGCTGTATTTTGTGTCGTCGCCAATGTGAGCCGTTGATAGCGCTCATCCATCAACGCTGCAAGCTGTGACCAATCGGCGAGCCACGCCTGTACGTTTTGCGCGTTGAGTTCTGTTGCCTGCAAGCGCGCGTAATACGGTTCGATACGTTCCCAATTCCATGTTGAAAATCCTTGCGCGTCTTGTGGTAAAGGTCGAATCAAATCGGTCATGTTGCGCGTAGGGGCGAAGCATTTTCAGACGCGGCTGTGAATCGAGTCGCAACGCGAAATGAAAATGCTTCGCCCCTACCTTCCACAATTATTTTGGGATTACTTTGATATTGCCCCAATCGCCCACCTTCACATAGACAACGCCGAGATTGAAAACTTGCGCGATGTAATCTGCGCCGTTGTACGAAAAAGGAATCTCATCCGATTGCTGATCTTGCAAACCATTTTGCTTTGCAAATTTCCAAAGCGCAGCTGTGTTGTTGACAGGCATCCATGTCACCGCGCCCGCCCGTGCGCGGACCGCGCCTTCCAATGTTTGCGCGGGCGGATGGAGCGGTGGAGGCGCGCCGCCTTGTCCGATATAGTCGCGAATTTTTTCCGCTTGATCAATCGCGAACGATCCTTGAATCCCCCAGGGATTGAGTGAAAAGATCGTCGCGCCGACGATGTAATCATCGGTGAGCAAATTGTTGTCGTACCATTGTAATTCGCTCAAATAGCCGTCTTGGTTTGTAAAAAACGTCCAGCCCTTTTGCGCCATCGCGCCGCCCGCAATCACACCGCCATCAATGCCTGTTTCGGTGATGATGATCGGTTTGCGCGCGTCAGGCGGCAGAATGTTCCACACATGCCGATAGCGCAAACACAAAAACCCTTGTAAACTTTTCATCAATGGCGCGCTGTATTCGTGCAATGACAAATAATCGCATGCGCGCAAACCGTCTGTAAGAAATTCCCAATAGTTCGGTTCATTGCCGCCGTCAGGGTTTGGAAAGCCCGCCGCTGGGTTGCCTGTCGCAAAGGAGTACGCCGCCGATTTCAAATTCGCGTCGCGCATCAGCTTGCCCCACTGCGCGTAAAAACGCGAGAGCCGCCGCGCTTCCGCGACATCATGGATCACCGTCTCGTTATATCCCATCCACGCGTCATACACCCCGCGCATTTTTTCCGCGTCCGCTTTCATCGTGTTGAAAAATTGCGTCGCGCGCGCTTCGGGTTGATCGAAATAGACTTGATCGCCGTCGTCGAGATAATGGCGTCCCAAAATAAACGTGTTGGGCGAAATTTGTTTCACCTGCCGCCACGTTTCAAGATTGTGATCCATCGAAAGAATGACACGCGGCAGCGCGCGACGGACGTACTCGATCACGTCCACGCCGCCGAGAGAGATGACGTAAACTCCCAATTTTGATTTCGGCATGACGCAGGCATTATGCCATTTGTGTTGCAAAACAAAAAATCCTCACGACTTGGTCGTGAGGACTCTTAAAACGATGCGAACTCAAAACTTAGCGCGTTGCGGCGATGCCGTCACTCTGCGCTACGAAACCGAAATAGGCGAGGATCGCGCCCGTGACGAGATGGAGCAGGTGATCGGCAACGTTGAGGTGAATGCCAAGAATAGGCAATGGACCATCAACGGGGACCGTGACAAAGCCCACCACGCCCAACAGGAGCAAAACGACGCCGACAACTTGGCAGTACATCCGCGCCATACCCATATAGGCTGCCGCGATGCCCAAGATGCCGAGCAAGAGGTGAACGATGTTGTGGAGCGTGTCAACGGCAAAAATGCCGAGAAGCGATGTGCCTCCCAGGACGAATCCAAGAATGCCTACCAACAGATAGACCACGCCAAAGACCATGGCGATGGTTTTTGCAGAAAGTGCCATAGCGCCTCCTTGCGTTGAGGCGCGCTAAAAAGCGCGCCGAATCAGATGGGTTTGATAAATACTACGTTCCCGTCTTTGGAACGCATTTATTCAAACACCGCGTAAGGGGGCGAGTTGCGCGCATGTGCAAGACCTGACACCTAGATTTTGCGCAAATTAGCCAACAAGTCATCGGCAGAGAGTGCCTGTTGGACGCTTGCGGCGAGCGGGTGACGCGCATTCAAGATTACTTTCTGAATCGTGCCATCCGCCGC
>Ga0247727_10004486_pt1 | contig 29554 bp, 21 predicted proteins | sample WisWelCaveWW1625_FD_202498 | JGI IMG/M metagenome (GOLD analysis project Ga0247727, IMG submission 202498) | Biofilm microbial communities from Wishing Well Cave, Virginia, United States - WW16-25 | ecosystem: Environmental > Aquatic > Deep subsurface > Groundwater > Cave microbial mat | place...
ATTGATTTTTACACAAGTTTTGAGGCCCGTTACTTTCTAAACAAAAAAAGAACCTTATCTACTCTGGAACTTGGGTGGGGGATTTCGGGAAAACCAATCCTCAAATTTATACGCAGATATTTCTTTTAACTGGGGTTTTGGGACGGGATGCCAGGCCTCATTGCCGCCCTGGCCTCGGCTGCAACAATCCTTATTCAATATGTTAAAATCTGGGAACTACAAAAAAATTCTCGTCATCCGCAATGATCGGATCGGGGATCTCATTCTCTCAACGCCGGTGATCCAGGCCCTGAGGAATCATTTTCCGGAGTCTCAAATCGATTTTCTCGTCAGCCGCTATGCCGCCGAGGTCATTCAGGGGAACCCCTGGGTCAATGAAATTATTGAGGACGACAAGCAGCGTGGAACCTTTAAAAAATTACTGAAAAAAATACGCACAAAAAAATATGATCTCGCGGTTATACTTCAATCAACGGCACGGATTGGATGGATGTGTCTTTGGGCAGGAATCCCTCATCGCATCGGTCCTCTTTCACGCTGGTACAATATTCTTTTTTATAACCACTCCCTTCGCCAACATCGCTCATCGTCAGATTTTCATGAGGCTGAATATAACCTTCAGCTTTTAAAACTGCTGGGGAATATCCGAACCAATTTTTCAAGCTATATTAAACCGCGCCGGGATCATGAAATCCAAGAATCCATTCTCAAGGAAAAAATAAAATTAGCCTCTCCCTTTATCATCTGTCACCCCGGCCTCGGAGGTCACGCCTTAAACTGGCAGCCCACTTTTTATTCTGCCTTAATTAAACAATTATTGTCCCTAAAAAATCATAAAATCCTGATGACCGGCACACACAGCGATCGTCCCCTCATTCAGCAAATTACATCAGGCTTTGAATCACAATCGAATCTAATTGATCTCTCGGAAAAAACCTCATTGAGACTGCTCATCTGGATTGTTCAACAGGCAAGTTTGGTTATTTGTCCGAGTACGGGTATTCTGCATATGGCCGTAGCACTCCAAATCCCGGTCATCTCTATATTTTCCCCGATTCAAGTCCAAAACAAACTGCGCTGGGGCCCCTTTCAGGCTAAAAAAAGTCGCGTCTTTGACCCCCCGGTTTCTTGTCCGGCTAAATACAATTGTCTGGGGAAAAAATGTCGCTATTATTATTGTCTGGATCAAATCGCGCCCCAGAGTGTCTTTGAGGAAGTTAAGAAAATATTGGAACTTTAGAGTTTTCTGATTTAATGGATCAAAACCGGCTAGTCAGTCAGATTGTTTAATTAACTCATTCGTCTTCAAAAGCATTCAGTTGATTTTAGAATGGCTAACTTCAAAAACATCCTGATTCGCTTCCCAAACTGGCTTGGCGATGCGGTAAACGGCACCATTATTCTTACGCCGTTGCGCCAGGCCTTTCCAGACTCAAAAATTTCGATTCTGATAAAAAAGAACTTAACAGACTTATTTCACGATTGTCGCTTGATCGATCAAGTGATTCCGCTATCACCGCAACAGTCTCTTCTGTCCCAAGTCCGCCTCCTTCGCAAAGCGCGTTATGATTTGGGGATTATTCTCCCGCGTTCTTTTTCTTCCGCTCTGCTTTTTTTTCTAGGAAATGTCAAAAATCGTATTGGATTCTCCACAGAAGGACGCCGCTTCCTCCTCAATCAAACCGTGGCAGATCCTAATCCAAGACGCCGGATTCATATCACCCAGGAATACCGGTCTATCATTTCCTCTTTCGTGCCACCAAGCTCTGCGGAATTGCATCCTCAAATTATTCTGGAGAAGCCGGTTTACCACCGACATTTTAGTTCCATCTCGGAAAATTCCGAAACGATTATTGGAATCTGTGCAGATGCCCTCTATGGACCAGCCAAACGCTGGCCCGTTCAATATTTTATTGAATTAATTCAGCTTATTCAGAAAAATTACCGGAATATCAAATTTGTTTTACTGGGATTAGATCAAGAGGTAGTCCGGCCAATTCTGGATGCTGTACCGGAAGTCATGAGCGGAGTAGGACATTTGCAATTGTACGAGGTAATGCAGATGATAAAAAAATGTTCTCTCCTGATCAGTAATGATACCGGACTGATGCATCTTGCCGCTGGGCTAGGCACACCCGTCATAGGTCTCTTCGGCTCAACCAACCCGGATTGGACAAGACCTCTCGGCAAGAACAGCCGCGTTCTCTATTTACATTATCCATGCAGTCCCTGCTATTTAAAAAAATGCCCGATTGGACTGCCTTGTCTCTATAAAATTTATCCTGCTCAGGTTTATGCTGAGATAAAAAAATTGCATCTCACGGATCCTGAAACCCGTTTATAGAATACTTTGAGTCTCCGTTTCTATTGAAAGAGTCTGAGTGCAATCCAACTACCGGCGATCAAAGTCCCAAGCGTACTCCCTAGATTAGAAAAGGCAACCACGAGTAAAATCTTGGTTGCCGGATTTCGCCAAAACCCCCGGATCGTAACAATCTCATCCGGTAATAAGAGCAGATCTCGTACGGTCGGCTTTTTAATCCAGGCCTGGACTAGACCAGAAACCCAGCCGGCAGCCAAGAGAGGATGAATGCTGGTAAGGGGTGCCGCTATAAATGCGGCCAAAATACTGAGGGGATGGGCAAAGGCTAACAAAGCCCCCGTCGCTGAAAGGATACTATGGGACAGGACCCAGATCGAAATCGAGGTTAAAGAATACCCTGGTCCGCTCTTCAGGAAACTAAAGGAGAGCAACCCCAATAATCCGGCCGGCAAAGCCCATTTTAGGACAGAAGAAAAAAAACGTGGCACTCGGACGGTGAGTAATGGATCAAGGATCTTATCAAACCGGATCTCCCGTGTAATGCCCGCAACATGCCCTGCTCCTATGATGGCGACGATCTTGTTTCCCGCCGCCATTTTAATTTTTTGGGCCAAGAAAATATCCCGTTCATCAACCAGCACCTCTTTAAGCTGAGGGAACCCGACCGTAAACACCCTTAAAATCTCCTCTAATTGATCCTTCTGCTTTAAAGTTTCCACAGTCTCCACATCAATTTTAAAATCGGTAAATATTGAACCGATCAGATGAAAGAGTAATTTAAGTTTACCCCATACTCCTAAACTTTGGAATGTTCTTTTTAAGGTAATCTGGATATCTCGATCCGCCAGAACAAGATTCAAGTTCATTTTTTGAGCCAATCCCATGGCACATTTCATTTCATCCCCCGGAGCAACACCCATCTGCTGACCCAGGCGTTTTTGAAATGCACTCATCAAAAGCGAGCTTAACAGCAATAATGTCTTCCGTTCCTTAACGATCCGCACAATATCCATGTTTTTCCAATGATCTGGGTTCTGCAACGTTTTATAGCGGGATTCACAGAGTTCGATACAGACTGTATCCGGCCTCACGGTTTCAATCGTGCGTTTTACATCTTCAACACTTTCCTTGGAAACATGGGCTGTTCCAACCAGATAAATCTCCTTTCCGGCTAAGGAAAGACAGGTGACGGAGGCGGGCAGAACCGCTGATGAAGAAAACAGGTGCGGGACTTGAGAGGAAATAGTCATTAATTCGCTAAATGATAGAATTTTTGAATGGACAATTTAAAATAAACAAAATGAATTGAAAGGCCAATAAATAATTTAAGGGCATCTCTAAAAATTGAGAGGCCTCTTTAATGTAACTGCGTTTGAGAGGGGTAAAATAGAATTGATAGTGCAGGCAAAAAAAAGGCGTCGCTTATTGCCGTTCCAGATCCGTGATCCCGACTTTCCAGGCGATATCGACCTGCTGACCGGATTCAAAAGAAGCATGCAATTTACAAATATAAATACCGATCTCTACCCAGCGTCCATTCTCATTGGTTCCGTCCCAGAGGGCGAAACTCTTGGGAGCTTTCAAGCCTTGTGTCTTGTCATTGGGATTCTTATATTTATCGCCATACCCATAAACATTGGTTCCCATAACATTGTAGGATTTAATACGCTCACCGGTTTTTGAAAAAATATGGATTTGAATCTCCTTGACCGTATCCCAGAGATTGTAACTCACATGCATAATATCCTTACCCTGAATCAATGGATTAGGATACGTAAAAAAATCGGTTAAGGGATTGCCCGATCCGATCTGCCGGATTTCCACTCTCCGGTTTGAAGGATGAGGAAGATTTCCAACTGCATCCCGCATAAAACTAAAAACACTGGAACTGATAATCTGGATATAATCAAAAGTTGGAATGATCACAAGCTCGGTCTGGAGTGTAGCGGCTTTACTGTTGCTCACCGTAAGATCGGTAACAGAGGGTGTCGGATTAAAAATAAACTCTGTCTTTTTTCCAGTCAGTTTATTAACGCTGGAATTGGCATTATCGATACGGAATACGGTATGGGCACTATCCTTATTCATGATTTGCGCCGCCACAACTTTTTCACTAAAGAATATCTTGAGGTAATCATCTGTTTTCTTTTCGGTTGAATTATTATCAAAGAGGGCACTGTCAATCACAGGCCCCGCGCTGTCGACAATCCCGGCAAAGACACCCTCATTCAACCAGTTTGCCGATGAATCCTGGATCATCGTTGGAATCCCCGCTGCAATCGTCAGGCTGGGCAGAACGTCCGTATCCGTAAAACGATTGGGACTGTGAACAAATAGAATAACCAAATCATTGCGGCCGGTAATCTGAATCGAATCGAGCGTGTAGTTAATAATAATATTGCGGTCGGTTTTTCCGGTGATCGTCACTGCACTGCCGGGAGGCTGGACCGAGTAATCCAACCGGACCCCTTCCGATACAATCAGGCCAATTTGGTCTAAAAACCCATCCCCGTTGGAATCCTTGGTCCAAGCCTGGAGGATAGAAGGAAGGATCTGATCCTTTACCGTAATGATGCCGGATTGGCTGGTCATCGTATTGAATGTAATCAATAATCGTCCCTGTCCGAAAGATTGGGTCCGGAAAAGAAAATTCGTTGCGCTATTTAAAATCACCCCAAAGCGGGGCTCATTGCTCGTCCAGTTAGCATTCACCAGTCGGTTAAAATTTCCATAGCGGTCATAGCCCGCTGCATACACCGCCTTGGGAAGCTGCGCCCAACCGGTCTGATCTAAATAAAGAGTCGTATCCTTTAATGAGTCAGCGACTGAATAAAAATCGAGCGTTGCAGGCTGTCTTTTCACCACCCGAATAAACTGAATGCTATCCGGTACAATAAAGATATCCCCTTTCTTGCCCTGAATGGTATTATTATTAATCGTTGTGGTTGCAATCAACTGTAAGTTATTCTGAGCGCGGGTACAGCGGGCATAAATCACCGCGATACTTTCCGCCTGAGTATTGGCAGAGAAATGAATCGAGACGGAAGTGCCGCTATTAAAGGGACTGGCAAAAGTCGAGGATAACGAAAAAGTTGTATTCACCGGATCACTGGCCGTAAAAATGACATTGGTCGTTTGATCTTGGGGTAAGTCTGTTCTGATATTCAGAAGAAATAAATAGACTGGGAATAGCGTCCCCGCTGAGACCGTGATCCGCTGGTCATTGATTGGAAAGGCTGTATTCGAAGTAAGCACCATCCGGAACCCTTCCGCTTCTCCACGGATCAAAGCTGAATCGCGAATCGAGGGATTAAGCGTCACGACTGCCTTAAGCGTATCCAGTCCAAAGCGAATTAAATGCTGAAATTGGGCAACTCCACCCAGCGTCTGTACGTCTCTCAGAAATTCACCATTTAAACGGCTAAAGGTTATCAGCGTACCGTCCGCTACAGAATTTCCATAAGCATCCGTCACGGTCGCTCCCAGTGTCCGGAACGTATCCGATATAAAAAAATTCTCGGTGGGGTAATCAAGGAGGGCATTCTGATTACTGCCTAAAAAATAAACCATTTGAATTCCGGCAGCCTTGCCAATCTGGAAGAGAGTCCGGCAGGTATCCCCATTCGCGGCGATTAACGCACTGCGGTTACCTCCTGGGTTACTAACTGAAAGCGTCATATAGTAAAGGGTATTTTCGCTGAGATTAACAAGCACAAATTTATCGGTGGTGGCCGTATAAATATAGTCCTGGTGGGATGGATCATTGAGATTTGTTATATAGGAACTTGTCGAGAAATACAGCGCAATCGAATCCACAGCCCAGCGTCGTTTAAAATCCGTTGTATCCAACGTCACCTCAATCGACTGATGATCGAGCGCCCGGCAGCCGACGATCCGGACATTCTGGGAACGAATCGAATCCGGCAGAATAAAAATATCATTTTTAGAACCCTGCACCGCATTATTGTCTACCGTTGTAGAGGCCGTAATCTCCAGATTATTCTGGATACGAAAATTTCGGACCCAGATCATACGGACGCTGTCCTGACTAGAACTATTTGAAAAATTAAAATTATTGAGCGTCGTTCCGCTCGGTAATGGGTTAGTAAAAATCGAAGTCAGAGAAAACTGGGTATTAGCCACGTCGCTTGCCACGAGCGTAAGGTTAACGGTTCGACCCAGGGGTTGATTACTGGTAATATTTAATAAATGAAAGTAGAGCGGGAAAGGATTATCCACAATTGCATTGATGGGTCCATTCAGAGCAAGTTGATTGCTGGACAATAAGGCCAGCCGCGCCCCTTGCGCATCTCCTTGAATTAATGCACTATCCCGGATTGTACTATTGGATTTTATTTGGGCAGAGAGAATACTTTGTCCCAGCGGGACATAATATAAAATATTTGAGAAACCACTTATAATCCGGATGTCCCCGAGAAAGCCACTGTTGCTTGAAAAACGCACCGTGTCATTAAAACTGGTTAAATTTCCGTAGGCATCGGTAACCCGCGCCCCCATCCACTGGGAGGAATCCGCCAAGAATGGATTCGCCACCGGATAATTTTGCAAATTGATGGGGGAATTAAAAAGATTATTGTTGGGATAATAAACAAGTTCTACTTTGGCCGGCTTCCCGATCTGGAACAGCGTACGGGCCGTATCTCCGTGAGTAAAATCCCCGATTAAAGCACTGCGATGTCCGGCGCTGTTCCGGACCGACAAAGTAAAGTAATAGAGTGTGTTCTCTGTCAAGCTGTTAATAATAAAAGTCCTCGTAGCTCCTGTATAGGGGAAACTCCGCCGGCTGGTATTATTTAAATTGGTAATAAAGCCGGTCGTTCCATAATAAATCACAATCGAATCCACCGCCAGTTTGGTTTTAAAATTGGTGGTATCGATAATCACGGTGATTTGTTGATGATCAATCGGCACGGCATTTTCAATCCGGATGAGGGAAGAATTTAGAGTATCCATGACATAGACAAAGGTCTGGGGAAAATAGAGCTCCTTGCGTAAGTTAGAAATCGGATCCAGGTACTGTACCACGCTCCGGCTGGCCACATTCGTCGGCTGATAACCGGCCTGCACTGAAGCAATCGAATAAACGACTTCAAAAGTGCTGTCGACCTTAATATCATCCACATCCCAAGAGATAACCGCCGTATTGGCACTATTAATCGTAGTCGTATTATTGGCTGTCTTGCTCCAACTGTTGTACCGTATATAGCTGTGCATGGAATCCAGGATCATATGTTCTCCGCTGGCCAGCTGCAAAGCAACGGAACTTTGAATTGCACGGGCGATTTCAAGATAAATCTGAGTTAAATCCGCACCGGTAGGCGATGCATAATAACCGCGCGGAGGATTATTGACATAATCATTCTGACCGTGTCTAGCCACCTGCATTAAAAATGGGAAATCATACCCGGCTGATCTCAGCGTACAGTTGCCCATATCCAATTCATACGTTTCATCGCTACCTAGACCAATCGCATAGGTTTTAATTCCATTATTATAGGCACTGGTGAGGGCACTGAGAGCCACCGAGGTATCAATCGCATTTCCGCAACATTGGGCCCCATCGGTCAGTGTAATGATCACCGCTGAACGGCCTCCGTGGGGAGTGGCTTTCATGTAATCTGCGGCTTGCACAATGGCTTCCCTTAAACCGGTGCCGCCACCTGTTGTTTGATCATTTAAAAAAGTATTTAAGGTATTTTTATTACTGGTTAACGGTTGGAATTTCCAATTTGACTGATCGCCCGCACCCCAGAAATAGAGAATCGCAGCCCGATCGCTTGGGGTTAAAGAATCTACAAAGGCACGGGCTGCGATATGCGCATAATCAAGACGGGTGGATCCAGGGGTACAATTGGGATCCTTGTCCCACCAGTCCATTGAACCGCTGTGATCGATGATGAAATAGACATCCACAGGAATTTGCTTAATAGATGTATCACCAAAGGCTTTAACAGTGACTGTAAGATTTGTGAGTTGAGGAAAGTAGCCTGTGCCCTGCTTCCAGATCGTATCCTCGGATATGGATTTAAAAAGATTCATAAAATTCTGAGGAAATATGCAGTAAGGCATAAGGCACAATCCCAGAATTATAATAAAACTACGAAATCTTAGGGTCAAGGGTAAGTCCTTTTAAAGAAAGTGGTTATGTAACTAAGATATAATATTATACCAAAAAAATCAATAGTTCCTTTCAAGTTTCTGAAAAAGTAATTTTTTGGTCCGAAAAATAATATTTTTTAAAAAACCGCTGAATTTTTAACAATTACCGCACCCTGAACAAAGTCGATAGGTGCGATGTAAAATTTTTCAAAAATCTGCTTAAAAAAACTGGGGCTTTAAACCCCTTTAAGCAGACAATTTTTCCCTTATCAAACGTTCTAATTTGATTGCGTCTTTGGTAAAATTACGAATTCCCTCGGCCAGCTTTTCTGTCCCCATAGCATCCTCATTGTGCATCCAGCGAAAAGCCTTTTCATTCAGTGTGATCTTTTCCTCTTTGGATTCCCTGGCCTTTATCGCATCTAGATTCCTGACCAGAGTTCCTTCCCGTTGTTGAAGTTCGCCCAGCAGTTCTGGGGCAATGGTTAATAAATCACAGCCTGCAAGTTCAATAATCTCACCGCTATTTCTGAAGCTGGCCCCCATCACTTCGACCCGATATCCGAATTTCTTATAATAATTAAATATTTTAGTAACGGATTTTACACCAGGATCCTCTGCCGGAGCATACTCCGCCTTGCCCTCTGCTTTCTTATACCAATCCAGAATCCGTCCCACAAATGGGGAAATCAGAGTGACCTTGGCCTCGGCACAGGCAACCGCCTGGGCAAAGCTGAAAAGCAAGGTCATATTGCAATGGATTCCTTCTTTTTCCAATTTTTCAGCAGCTCGGATCCCCTCCCAAGTTGAGGCTACTTTAATGAGGATACGATCTTTCTTAATTCCTTCCTTTTTATAGGCTTGGATTAATTCCCGTGCCTTCTTGATCGTACCGGCCGTATCAAATGACAGTCGCGCATCGACTTCAGTCGAAACCCGGCCGGGTATAATTTTTAATATTTCCTGACCATAATTAATAGCGACCCGGTCCAAGCAGATCCGCACCTGTTTTTCAATCGGGAGCGCTCTCTTACGGGCAAATATCAAGGCTTCCTCGAGGAGCGTCTGATACTGCGGCATTTGATTCGCTTTAAAAATCAAGGTCGGGTTGGTCGTTGCATCGCGTGGCTGATAAGCCTTGATTGATTCAAAATCACCGGTATCTGCCACCACCACGGTCATTTTTTTGAGTTGTTCTAGAAAATTCATTGTTCCTCCTCCTTCTGCATAATGCCTTTGATATTTTCTGTCTAAGAGTCCATTTTAATATTTTTAATTTTTTTCCTGTCCGGCAAGCCAACCCCGCGGCTGATAGAATTGAAGCATTTTTTCCTGAATGGAACCCGGTTTAGGTTTCCAATGTGAGGTGAAATGAACAATCGGCGGCAAGGACATTAGAATCGCTTCGATATTTCCCTGAGTCGCCAGACCGAATAAAGTCCCGCGATCGTAAATTAAATTAAATTCAACATATCGTCCTCGCCGGTTAAGCTGAAAATTTTTGTCTTCTTCATTAAAAGATTCTTCACATCTTTTTTCTAAAATGGGAACGTAAGCCGGCAGGAAGGCGTCCCCGACTGACTGCACAAACTGAAAATGCTGCGTTAAATCTTCCTTAAGATAATCAAAAAAAATTCCACCCACGCCGCGGCCTTCTCCGCGGTGAGTGAGGTAAAAATACCGATCACATTCTTCCTTATATTTTTGATAAGAACCGCGTTCTATTTTTTCACATGCCTTAAAAAGAACCTGGTGAAAATGGCGAAAATCTTCCTCATACGGATAATAAGGAGTGAGATCCATCCCCCCTCCGAACCAGGCCTCTCCGTTCTGCTTTTCAAAGAAACGAATGTTTAGATGAACCGTGGGAATCTTGGGAGAAAACGGATGCACTACCAAAGAGAGACCGCAGGCCGCAAACTCACCTTCTTTGATCTTCAGTTTATGGGCTATTTCCGGAGAAAGAGTTCCCTGCACACAGGCGACATTCACTCCTCCTTTTTCAAAAACTTTCCCTCCTTGCAGAATCTTGGCCGTTCCTCCACCTCCCCCTTCACGATCCCAGGGATAATTGACAAAACGCGTCTCTTCAAAAGCCTCTAATGCAGCGCAAATCCGTCTTTGCAGGTCTTCTGTGTAATCTCGCATTTGCTGAAACTGTTCTGAAAAATGGCTTCTCATGGTTAAGGATGGATCAGCAGATATCCGCTTTTTTCTGAGTGGAAAGTACTCGGCTGTTCTGCACACCAAAGACTGGTTTCCGGACTCGTTCCGCTATAGCGCACCCGTCGCACATTGAAGTTCATCACTCCGTCCTTGAATTTCTCTAATTCAAACTTCTTTAAGGAAAAAGCTGCTTCGACAGACCAATAATTCTTTCCGATATAAACAGCCGCTTGCCAATTTTCAGTTGCCGCTTTCTTTTTTGATTTTTCTTTTTTTGAATTACTGGCCGAAATATAATAAACATCCATATCTTGATAACCCCGACTGGGATCCAGACCAATCTGCACATGATCCTCATTTTGAATATCCGAGTTCAAATCTTGGCTCTCCGTTTGAAACAAGATTGAAAGAGGATCGTAATTGATTATGCCCAGATAAATCGTTTGACGGTCATGGGTGCTGAAAACCTGTGTTTGAACTTTGGCTTTTTGACTGGCTAAATTTTCTAGAATAAAATCAGAAATGGGAGTCGCCATCTTCCACGACCGCTCGGATAACTGTCCATCGATTTCCAGGCTATCGACAGCCATGTTAGAATTTAAATAAGGCTTGGGGCATTGACCATAACGGGAAACAATCCAATTTTCACCAATTGAAGATTGTTGCCAATCGGGGTAAATCGATTTCTCTAGAAACTTAAAGATGTCCATCGCCTTGGAGAGGCTGCCTGCTTCCCGTTCCTGAACACCTAATAAAAAAAGATTGACGACCTTTGCACTATCTTCCGGGTCGTACGACAAAGATTGTTTATAAAACGTATAGAGTAAGTTTTTGTCTCCCTCTTTTTCCACCAGATAATTTTCCAACGGATAAAAAGGAATATCTTTTTGAACCAGTTTGTATTGGGTATGGAGTTTAAATTTTTGGGCCGCCAGGGTAACGGGATGACCTGTCTCAAGGAAAACACTCCGCCGGTCTTCTCCCCGTCGCACGCCCTGAATGGCCACAGCCGGAGTTATACTGAAATTTTTTATATTCATGACCGTCAATGAATCGATTTCCTGGTTAAAATAAAGTTCAAGAGTTTGCAGACTGCGCGGTGTAAGACGGATCACCTCAAAAGGAACCGCTTTATTTTTTTCATAGATTATTTCAAGAAAAGGAGGGTAGTATCCCTCCCTTGCAGAAAACGTAAGTGAGCTCCCCTCATCGCCAATCAAGCCGACACTGAAAAACTTAGGGTTCCCCAAGAGACCCGCAGAGACATCCAGAATCAGCCATCTTCCCCGTACGGTTCCCTCAAAACGATCCAGCAGCATCCCCGTTGAACCAGGACGATTCTTCCAATTGAGCGTTGCTTCACTGAGATCCTGCGCTTCGGTTGGGGTAAGACCCCATATTTTTCCGCCCCCACCTTCTTTAAGGGAAAAAAGATGAAGGAGTCCGCCCACCACTTTGTCAGAACTCTCCGGTATCTTATACTGAAGATAAGCGGATTTATGAAGCGGCTCCTGACCCTCTAATAATTCAGCCGATCGCGTATTCACCTCTATCTGTAATTCCTCGCTCTTGCCGAAAAGTTGCTCCGGCTGGTTATTATCCACAAACGCATCTTGACTCGGCAAAATACGCTGGCTGTGGGTCGCTACAAGGGTGGCTATTTTATCCTGTTTTATCCAAGCCAGCGTCTTCATTAAATAGGCTTCGATCAAAAAATCTTTTGTTTCTTCGCTCTCTTCAAAGAGAGCCGGGCCTAAAGGTGAAGAAGGAGATAATCGGTCAGGGTTCTGGGTGGGATCAACCGTTGGGGAAAGCCAGATCCGCTGCACCTTTATTCCCGCCTGCTGACCAACCAGATGGATCTCATGGGAACCCTCTGAAACCTCAACCGGAATAGCCTTCTTAACCCATTCTGGAGCCGGAGACCTGTTTAAAACAAATTTCCCTTGATCCACGCGATCAATTTTTAACTGTAAAGTGGTATAATGCGGACATTCCGCTAAAATCCAGAACTGATAAACAGCCGCATCCCGGATTTGAATCGTAAAAGAAAGAAAATTATCCTGCCCGGACAGGGATGCTAATAAAATGAGAATCAGGGGAATTAAAAAACGCACGTTATCTCCCGTAGTGAAGATAAATGATTTAGAAAATAACTGCTAGGGTCTTGTGAATGCAAGTAATTTTTTGCTCTTGGAATCGGCCTTCATTGTCCTCGATATTCTTTATTTGAATTTATTGATTTTACAAAAATTGTTATTTATTTTTCGTTGATTCAAGATGAAGAGGGCCTCTTATGAAAAGAAATAAAATCCGGATTGGAATCATTGGGGCGGGGCAGAACACTCAACTCAAACACATCCCTAATTTTAAAAAAATAGAGGGAGTAGAGATTGTTGCAGTCTGTAACCGGTCGTTGGAATCTTCCCGGCAGGTTTCTGATAAATTCGGAATTCCAAAAATCTATGCGCACTGGACTGAATTAATTGAAAATAACGAAATTGAAGCCGTCCTGATCGGAACCTGGCCCTATCTGCACTGTCCGGCCGCTTGCGCAGCCTTGCAGGCGGGGAAACATGTCCTCTGTGAAGCACGCATGGCCATGAACGCGCAGGAAGCCTATGAAATGTGGAATACTTCAAAGAATCATCCTGAACTGGTCGCGCAAATCGTTCCCTCCCCATTCACTTTAAAATATGACCAGCATCTATTTGATTTGATCCAGTCGGGGTTCTTGGGTGAAATCCTGACATTGGATCTACGCTTCTCTTCTCGTACATTTATCGATCGCGACTCCGCGTTGACCTGGAGGCAGAATTATTCTTACAGCGGTCTCAATATGCTCAGCTTGGGAATTTGGTATGAAGCACTCACCCGCTGGGTCGGTGAAGCCAAACGCGTCAGCGCAATGACGCGAATTTTTGTAAAGCAGCGTAAAGACGTGGAGAACGGAAAAAAAATACATATTTCTATTCCGGATCACGTAGATGTCCTTGCTGAGATGTATTGCGGGGCACAAGCCCATTTTCAATTTAGTGCGGTGAAAGGATTCTCCCCTTACGAAAATGAGATCTGGATCTTTGGCAGCGAAGGGACCCTGCATCTGGATCTTGGCCAAGGCCACCTGCTTGGAGGTCGGCGCGGGATGACCGGACTTGAAAAAATTGAGATTCCTCCATCAAAAATAGGACAGTGGCGAGTCGAAGAAGAATTTATAAATGCGATACGAGGTATCGAACAAATTAAATTAACAACTTTTGAAGACGGTGTCAAATACATGCAATTTACCGAAGCCGTCTCCTTGAGTGCGGCCACGGGTGAAACAATCCATTTACCTCTTCTCAACGGTGCGGTTTAATCACTAAATTCCAGAGGATATCCGGAGAATGAATGGACCGTTATCAGAAAACTGTTCGAAAACTTTACCAACTCCAATGGTTCGGCATCAAGCTGGGTCTAACCAATATTCGTCGATTATTGGAATTTGCAGGACAGCCTCAGCGATCGTTCTGGAGCATCCATATCGCCGGCACCAATGGTAAAGGTTCGACCGCGGCCATAATCGCAGCGGTTCTTCAGCAGGCGGGTTATCGCACCGGATTCTATACCTCCCCGCATTTAAAGGATATCCGGGAAAGAATTCGAATTAACCAGCAGAAAATCTCCAAGAGTGATTTGATTCACCTTGTCGAATCCTTCGGCCCGGTCTTTCGGAAAACTCGGGCCACTTTTTTTGAAGCCCTGACCGCCCTGGCCTTTACTCATTTTGCCCGGCAAAAAGTCGAGTGGGCCATCATTGAAACCGGTATGGGAGGCCGGCTCGATGCGACCAATGTGGTTCAGCCGTTAGCCTCTGTCATTACGAATATCTCGCTTGATCATCAGGAGTATCTCGGAAAAACAAAACTGAAAATTGCAGAAGAAAAAATGGGGATTATCAAACACGATTCACTGCTGGTCACTGCCGAAGACGATGGGAGGATCGGAAGGAACATGCAAACCCGTTGCCGCCAACTGCAAGCCGAATATTTAAATCTGCGGGATTCCCGTTATTCATCACGACGATTGACTCCTCACCAGACAATTTTTGATTTTACCTGGAATAATGAGCGGCTGCAGAATCTGGCACTTCCGCTCGCAGGAAGTCATCAAATTAAAAATGGCGCCACAGCAATTTTGACATTACTCCGTTTGAAAAATATTTATCCCTGGTTTAGACTCTCAAAAAAAAATATCTATCTCGGATTACTCAAAACCCGCTGGGCCGGTCGTTTGCAGTGCATTGGCAAAAATCCATTAGTGGTAGCCGATGGGGCGCATAACCCGGCCGGTTTTCTCGTTTGTCGGAATGCACTGAAAGAAATTTACCGGTATAAAAAATTATTTATTATCTTTGGAGTCTTGGCCGATAAAGATTATCGTTCCTTTTTTCAAATCTTAGCGCCTTTAGCTTATAAGGTTATCTTGGCTCGTCCTGCCTCCGAGCGGGCTCTCGCCCCGCAAATCATGGCAAAAGAATTTTCTCGGAAAGGACTGCACAGTCTGGTAATCTTAGATGTCAAAAAAGCCCTGCGTCAAACCCGCTCCTTGGCTGGTAAAGATGACATGATTTTAATTACCGGATCAATCTATACAATTTCCGAAATTCTTTCAACCGGTCTAATCAGCTAAAAAATGAAAGGGACGTAAAAATGACAGACGAAAAAGGGGTTTTAAGATCACACCGTTGTGGCGATCTGACGCGGGAAGCCGAGGGACAGATTGTAACCCTCTGCGGCTGGGTGCATTCCTGGCGGGATCATGGCGGAGTAATTTTTATAGACTTGCGGGATAAATACGGGCTCACCCAGATCGTATTCGAGCCTAGCCAACTGCATCAGGATTTACGTGCTCAGGCTGAAAAATTGCGCCGTGAATACGTAATTCAGGTTCTCGGAAAAGTCCGCCTCCGCGGGAAAGGACTCGAAAATCCCAATCTTAAAACGGGAGAGATTGAAGTAGTCGCAGAAGAAATGATTTTACATAATAAAAGCGATGTCCCTCCCATCGAGGTCACCGAACGGAATCTTGCGACTGAAGAATTACGCTATAAATTTAGATATATCGATTTACGCCGTGCCGCTATGCAACAAAATTTAGCCGTCCGTCATAAGGCCGCCCAGGCGGCCCGCCATTTCCTCAACATGCACGGATTTATGGAAATTGAAACTCCCCTCCTTGTCCGTTCCACCCCGGAAGGAGCACGCGATTACATTGTTCCCAGTCGTCTCTTTAACGGTTCGGCCTACTCTCTTCCCCAAAGCCCGCAATTGTATAAACAGATCCTCATGATTTCCGGCTGTGACCGCTATTATCAAATAGCCCGCTGCCTGAGGGATGAAGATTTGCGTCAAGATCGTCAACCGGAATTCACGCAGATTGATATCGAAGCCTCCTACATTAAGCAAGAATTTATTTTTGAGTTGGTAGAAGGATTAATGCGGGAAATTTTTCAGGCAGGAATTGGGGTTGCACTCACAACGCCTTTTACTCGGATAACCCATGCTGAGGCTTTGACCCTCTATGGTTCAGACAAACCCGATCTACGCTTCGGATTTCCCATCACCGACGTCACAGAAATTGTAAAAAAGTCATCCTTTACCGTGTTTCAATCCATCATTGAAAAAGGGGGCACGATTCAATGTATTAATCCGCCCTTCAATCTCTCTCGTAAAGTCTTGGATGAACTCATCGGCTATGCCACCAAGCTCGGTGCCGGTGGCATGGCCTGGATGCGGGTGACTCAGCAGGGATTGGAATCCAATATCGTTAAATTTTTCGACATTTCTATCCAGGAACGGTTGAAACAGAGAATGTCAGCCAATCCTGAAACAGTTCTTTTGTTTATCGCTGAAGAAAAAGGGAAGTCTCTCGAAATCATGGGTAAAATCCGTCTGGAAATTGCCCGGCGGCAAAATCTTCTGGATGAAAAAAAATTTCAATTTTGTTGGGTCACGGATTTCCCGTTATTTCGCTGGGATGAAAAAGAAAAACAATTTGTTGCCGAACATCATATTTTCACAATGCCGCGCGAGGATTGTCTGCCCTATCTCGAGAGCGATCCCGCTAAGGTTGTTGCCCAGTGTTATGATCTGGTCCTCAACGGAATTGAAGTGGCCTCGGGCAGTATTCGTATCCACCAGCGTGAAATTCAGGAAAAAGTCATGAAAGTGATTGGGATGACCCATCAGCAGGCAGAAGAAAGCTTCGGATTCCTGCTCGAGGCTTTTAAATATGGCGCTCCCCCGCACGGCGGTATTGCGCCGGGATTGGATCGCCTCGTGGCCTTAATGTGTGGAACCAACGACATCCGTGAAGTAATTGCCTTTCCAAAATCTTCGAACGGTTCCTGTCTTATGGACGCCTGCCCATCCCCCATCCGTCTTCCCCAGTTAAAGGAATTAGGCTTAAAAATTATTTCATAAGAGAGCTTGACCGAGATGAGATCGGAAACACCCTCTGTTCTTTAAGCCGGAGAATCAAAGCATTCATTCTTGAATTTTTCTTGACAGACTTTGTTATTTTTTAATATTTTATTTATAACTTTATTAGTTCGGAAATGAAGGAGGATTGGATATGCAGTTTGTTCAGAAAATGATTACCGTTTGTATTTTAATTTTTGGTTTAATATTATCATCCAATTTTGTGGGTTGTGGAAAAAAACCTTCGCCTGAAGAACTATCCCGCTTGGAGATAAGCCGTAAGGCAGCCGAAGATGCTGAAGCGAAATTAGCCGATTTGCGTAAGGAAAAACAAGATTTGGAAATGAAACTGAACGCGAAGAAAGAGGAATTGCGCCGAATGGAAGAAGAACGGGATGCCATTAAAGCCAAATTGGGAAAGTAAAATGATTTCTGAATCGAGCAAGGAGTAAAGGAAATGAAACTATTTTTTGTTTGTATCGTTGCCTATAGTCTCATCGGAACCAGTATTTACGCACAGAAAATGAACTATGTTCAATACGAAAACCGTTTAGCCGAATATGCCCAACGCGAAAAAGGCGCCAAGGAACAAATTGCCGAAGAACAGTCCCAAATTGAAGCCTTAAAGGCAGAAGTAAATCAAATAGAGCAGAAAATTCTCTCGGTAAAAAATGAACTGTACCGCGTTTTGGGAATTACCGACGAAGATGTGATTGCCTTGGATAATAATATCCTCAATATTAAAAATCAACTGGAAAGCCTCCTGGCCTTAAGCCCCGAAGATCTCGCTGCTCAGCGAAGTAAACTGGATCGATTGAAAAAAGAGGTTGAAAAGTTAAAAAAGAAACCCGCCGCCTTGCTCTTTGCCCAAGCCGCAAAAATTGCTGAATTAGAAGATCTTCTCCAACAACTCTATAACAGTCTTCCCTCCGGTGTAATGACCTATACGGTACGCCTGATCCCAGAACGACGGGATTGCTTATGGCGGATTGCTGAATATACCAATATTTATAGCGACCCTTGGAAATGGCCCCGGATCTTTGAGGCCAATAAGGATCTGATCAAAGAAAATTATCAGATCTACCGTAAAGAGCATGGACGTAACGGCAAGTATGAAAGGCCGGAGGATCTCATCCATCCGGGTCAAATTTTGACCATCCCCAAATGATTTAATGAAAAAATAATCATGTTAAAAGCTTTTGTCTGTCTTGGATAGACAAAGGCTTTTTTATTTATGGTGAATAGAACAATCGTTGTCCAGCAAGATCAGCTCTTATCTTTAGTCGGAGAATATGATCACAATCTCCGCTATCTTGCCAATCAGTTTACCTCCTCCATCGTGGTACGGGGAAATAATATTAATCTTTCTGGAGAGGCTTCCGAAATCAAAAAAATTGATGAATTAATCCACGTCCTTTTACAGCTCATCGAAAAAAAGGTCGCCATTACCGCAGACATCATTCAGAAGCAAATTATCCAGCTCCAAAACAGCAACGGAAAAAATCCAGTGACTGAACCGCCGCTTCTGTATTCAACCCAAAACGAACCGATCTATCCAAAATCTGAAGGTCAGCGGCGGATTATAGAAGCGGTCCACCATAATGATATTATCTTTATAATCGGTCCCGCAGGCACAGGTAAGACCTTCCTTGCCGTGACCCTCGCTGTGGCGGCATTGCACAAAAAGGAAATCAAACGGATCGTACTGGTCCGTCCGGTGGTCGAAGCGGGAGAGAGTCTCGGTTTTCTGCCGGGCGATCTAAAAGAGAAAATCACTCCCTATCTTAAACCCCTCTACGATGCCTTGGAAACTTTTCTGCCTGATGATCTTTTCAAAAAGTACTTTTCTCAAAACATTATTGAAATTGCACCGCTCGCTTATATGCGCGGGAGGACCTTAAACCATTCCTACATCATCTTGGATGAAGCACAAAACACCACCGCCATGCAGATGAAGATGTTTCTCACACGCTTGGGACACCATTCCAAAGTAATCGTCACAGGTGATATTACCCAGATCGATTTACCAAATAAAGAGAATTCTGGATTAGTTAAAATCCAAAAAATACTCGTCAATATCGCCGGGATATCATTTGTTTATCTGGATGAAAGGGATGTCACTCGGCACAAATTGGTCCAGAATATCATTCAGGCTTACCAAAATTCAGAGAACGGAATTTCTTCCCAACCATCTGGAAATAAGGCCAACGACTGATCATGGCTCTCCCGCAATTTAAAAAAAAAATTCCCCTGATTAGCAATTTAATCCGTCCCCTCGAAGGTCATGAAAATCCCGTCCTTTTTTCCCAAAGTCTTTTGCGTTGGGTCTTTTTTTTAGTCGTCGCCCTTTCGATTTCCTTCTTTTCGAAAAGAGAAAAAATGAACATTGGATTAGACATCCCCGATATTGGAGGGATTGCAAAAAAAACAGTGATTGCCCCTTTTACCTATGATATTTTCAAAAGCGAACAAGACTTGAAAAAAGAACGCCAGCAGGCACGCAATTCGGTATATCCAGTCCTTGAATTTGACCAGGATCTAACCGATCGGATCTCTTTAAAACTTAACAAACTTGAAGAAGACTTATCGCTCATCAGCCTACCCACTTCACCGGATTCGGTTAAAGTCAGTATTTATAAAAATTGGAGTAAGGAAATTTCGGAATCCACAATCGATTTGTTAGTCAAAAACAGGCTCTTGTTCTTGGATATTCGTGAAAAGATTGAACAGATATTAGAAAAAGGAGTTCTTGGACAACTCTTTGTGGCCGATGAAAGCGAGGCCGAGCATTACTGTTCCATCCATAAAATCAGCGAGGTTCCCTTCATTATTGACAAATCAAACGAATTTTCTCTGATCATCACCACGGAGGATACCGTAGAATCCGTCGTTAAAAAGTCTAACTTGTTATTAAAAGAAGAAATTTTAGCCGCGGAACTCGACAAACTGAAAAAAAAATATCCGAGCAAGATGTTAAGTTCCGTTTATGAAATCATGTTTGTCTTTATAACGCCCAATATTTTTTATGATCTGTCTACCACCTCACAGCGTCGTGAAAAAGGTGCTGAAGCCGTACTCGAAACCAAGGGTATTGTCGTCAAGGACATTGAAATTGTACGCTCCCATCAACTCGTTACACCTGAAATCTATGAAAAGTTAACCTCTCTCCAGATCTCTCAGGAACGCCTGCGCGTTCCGGGCGAACGATTAAAAACAGTTTTCTTGCGACTGGGAAGAATTTTATTGATCTTGATGGTTTTGTTCTGGACTGCAGGTTATCTGTATTTATTCCGTTCCAAAATCTATCGCAATCTCCGCCTGTATACATCGATATTTGGTTTGATCTTGTTTCAGGTATTGGTGAACACGCTGTCACTGAATCTCGTTACTCGTATTTTTGCAGGGCTCGACGCCCCCGAGTATCTCTTGGAGGAATCGCTCATCCCCATCACCATCACCCCGATGCTGATCACAATTTTATTCGATTTTGAACTGGGCTCCATGATCAGCATCATCTTAGCTTTTCTACAGGGCATCTTTTTTGGGTTTGAAAACATTTATTTAATTACCTCTCTCTTCACTTCCCTTATTGCCGCATATAGTGTTAAGGATCTTAAATACCGTTTTCATTTTGTGGTGTCAGTCGGATTTATTTTGGGAGCCAGTTTCCTATCCATCATTATCATTGACCTGTTTAAGTTAAGATTCGATTTAAATTCAATTCTATACAATAGTTGTTTGAGCCTGATTCATGCCCTCTTAGCGCCAGCCCTCGTCATGATTTTGTTGCCTCTCATTGAACGACTTCTGAATATGGTCACGAACATCACCTTAATGGAACTAGCTGATATGAATCGATCTTTATTAAAACAACTATCGATTGAAGCCCCCGGGACAAGCCATCATAGTCATATTATGGCTAATTTGGCCGAACGGGCAGCAGCAGAAATTGGGGCGAACCCCCTCTTAGCCCGAGTGGGAGCCTACTACCATGACATTGGAAAACTGGCCAAATCTGATTATTTCATAGAAAATCAGCCCCAGGGTAAAAATATTCATAGTGAACTCTTGCCAAGTCAAAGCGTAGAAATAATTGCCGCCCATGTCAAAGAAGGTGTGGAATTGGCAAAAAAAAATAATCTCCCGCAAGCGCTTATTGATTTTATTACTCAACATCACGGCACCTCGCTCATCTCATTTTTTTACGAAAAGGCCAGTCAGTTAGATCAAAATGCAATTGTGAATAAAGACCTCTTTCGCTATCCTGGGCCCAAACCGCAAAGTAAAGAGACCGCCATTGTCATGTTGGCGGATTCTCTGGAGGCAGCCTCTCGTACATTGAAAGATCCGAGTCTGGATCATCTAAAAGGATTGATTCAAAAAATAATAGATGAAAAAGTTAACGACAACCAATTTGAAGAGTGTGATCTAACCTTTAAAGATTTGCACGGTATTGCCCATGGCTTCTTGCCGATTTTAAGAGGCATTTTCCATTCTCGCATTGAATATCCGACTAAACCTTTGACCGAGGATAATCTATGAAGACATTACGTTACAAGCGGAAGAGTTATTTCATCAATAAAAAATTGCAGATCCGCTATTTGTTGACTCTCATTATTCCGCTCATTATTATTATGGTCTTTATCGGAGCGGTGATGTTTTATTCCTCCCGCGCCATTCTTTATTCAACAGTCGATAAAATTTCCGGTGACATGGGAGATATAATCAAATCCAAAAACAGCGTAATGCATGAAAGCAAATCCGAGACCGAAAAAAATTCTCTTGTCATTGAGGAAATCAGAAAAAAACTGAACTCTTATAAAACAGACAAACAAGTTTTTTCAAAAAATCTGCTTAAGAAAGCAAACATCCTCCTTCTTTGGGGTCTTCTCTTGGTCCTCCTCGAACTAGCGGTCTTAAGTATCTTTGTATCCCATAAAATCGCGGGGCCGATATACCGCTTTGAAAAATTCGCCGAAGAAGTCAGCAATGGGAATCTAACGGGGAAAATTATCTTGCGACAAGGCGATGAACTGACTCAAATCGCGGAAAAATTTAATTCTATGCTCACCAAGATCCGGGAACGTCTTAAAAAAATCCGCGACTGCTCCCAGGATCTAGCCACTTCCTGCAAACAGAATCAAGGACAAATTCCAGCAGATCAAATGAAGCAGCTTCAGCAGATTAGCACTCAAATTCAAGACGAATTAGACCATTTAATCCTGTAAATTTTTTTGACGCATAGAACAAACGATTTGTATTTTTGTTATTTATGGTAATTAAACCAAAAGAAACAGAAAAAATTTATAGCAAGATCAATCTTGTTTTTTTGGGTTGTGGAATTCTATCTTTAATTTTGGGATATATTTTATTAGGAATGGGTCCGGTCGATGGACCGAAATCCTGGACCCTTGCGCCGATCTTACTCGTTATAGGGTATGTCATTTTCATTCCACTCGCCTTAATCTTTAAAATCAATAAAAATCCCGACAATTCTGCTGCTCTCCACCCCTCGGCCGTTTCCTCATCCTCTCCGCCAAAAGGAGACCGCCCGCGTTAATCCGCTATGCTTGTCTACCTAGTGAACGTCTCAGTTAAGCCCGAGCGGATTAAAGATTTTATCGATGCCACCAAGGAGAATCATAACAAAACAATTCAGGAGGAAGGAAACCTGCGCTTTGATGTCATTCAGAATAATGACGATCCGACCCAGTTTGTACTCTATGAAGCTTACCAATCCGAAGAGGCCGTCATCGTCCACAAGCAAACCGAACATTATTTGTTTTGGAAAGAACTGGTCGCCGGCTGGATGGCCAAACCGCGGATTGGGATAAAACATAAGGTGATTGCTCCGGCCAGCGAGGAAGAATGGTAGCAGAAAAAATCGTAGCGCAAAAATTCTAGATCCAGAACACGTTCTAGGTTGTAATCCATGAAGTATCGTATCTATTTCACCTCTTTCTGTTTTTTAACCTTATCCATCATTTCCTTGATTGACAAAACTCTGCTGCCTTCCGTCTTGGTTTCCTGACTTTCTTCCACGAAGACTGAATCTGATGAATCCATCCTGATTGCACGCAGTCTCTCCCGATCCCGTTCCTGTACCAACGGAGTCCAAAATTTTTTTCCCTCAAGCCAATTCAGCGGCCCGATACTTAAACCAGGCAAATAAGTCAAGAACAATAGTGCTCCGCCCATAATCAGAACAAATGGAATCACCGTCCGGAATAGTTGATATACAGGCATCTTAAATAAACTGCTGGCCACAAAGAGATTGATCCCGATCGGCGGAGTTAAGTAACCAATTTCTAAATTAACGATAGTAATAATAGCCAGATGAATCGGATCGAGTCCCAGCTTAAGCCCAAGCGGAGCCAGCATAGGTGACAAGATCATAATCGCCGAAAGACTATCCATAAAACATCCTACTATCAAAAATAGGCCATTCAGACCCAAAAGAAAAGTAACGGGTCCTAATTGCAATGTTTTAATCCAGTTCAGAAGTTGTTCAGCTATCTGCTTCTGGACAAAAAATTCATTTAAAGACAAAGCTAGCACCAAAATGATATAGATTGCACCAACCATCACCGCGGCTTCGGTTAATAGATCTTTTAAGCGTCCCCATTCCAGCTGTCGGTGAATGAAAGCCTCCACCGCAGTAGCATAGACCACACTCACTGCCGCCGCCTCAGTCGGCGTAAAGATCCCGCCATAAATCCCGCCGAGAACAATCACGGGTAACAATAGTGACCAAACCCCTTCTTTTAAGCTTTCCCAAACTCGTTTATAAGAAAAGGGGACAATCGGGTAATGGAACCGTTTCCCTTCAATAAGGCCGTAAATCATGAGTAGTATTCCAATCAGCAAACCGGGTAGCACTCCGGCCAGGAATAAATCTCCCACCGCAATCGTAACAGCACTTCCCACCATAATGCAATAAATGAGCATGGGGATACTGGGAGGAATTAAAATGCCGAGCGAACCGGCACAGGTCAGAAGCCCTGCGGAAAAATTAGCCCGGTAGCCTTCCTTGATCAGGGCAGGATACAAGATACTGCCAATGGCAATCAGTGTAACTGGAGAAGAGCCGCTGATTGCGGCAAAAAACATGCAGGAAAGAACCGCCGCAATCCCCAGTCCACCCGGCAGCCATCCCGTCATTGCGCGGGCAAAATTGACCTGCCGTTCAGCCATTTTTCCCGCTGTCATAATATTGCCTGCTAGTACGAAGAAAGGAATAGCCAGCAAAACATTTTTGTCGGTGAGTTCAAATATTTTTTCGATCAGAAGTAAAAAATCTGAAAACTGGTTAAACTCTGCAGGAAGAAAGAAGGTAAAAGCCAGCGCGGTTAAAATTCCGATTATCACAAAGAGCGGAACGCCGAGAACGACCAGACCAGCAAGAATACAGAAAAACCACAAAATCATACGCTGGACACAGCCGGCTGGAAGATAACGGAAACGGCTTGTCGGACGAATCGGAACGTCATGACAAGCATACTCAGAGGAATGGCAAGTGAAACGGTCCAATATGGAACCGCAAGGACTTCAAAGCGGGCGCCTCCCGTGCGCACCCATATACTCCACTGGTCATAACAATAACCAAAACCCAAACAAAAAAGAAAAAAACAAAATAGGGCTGTAACGAAAATAGGTATTCCTTGAAAGCGGGAGGGAAGTAGTCTTGTAAAAATGTCTGTTTTTAAGTGCGCCCCTTGGTAAACGGCCATACTGGCTCCCAGCATTCCAACCCACAGGAAAAGACATAACGCCAAGCGCTGGGCATAGGGAAATCCGGACGGAAAAAATTTTGGCAGAGCCCAAACGCTGAGAATCAAAAGTAAAGTGACAGCCAAACTTACACTCATTCTCTGAAAAATTTTTCCGGAACGCTTTGTTCCGTAAAATACAAATACACCAAGACTTAGAAACATGATCAGCGGGGTAAAGAAACTTGAAGGGGGAACGGCTGAAAGACGCCAAACCACATCGAGAAATACGAGACCGCTCATGATCATCAATGCCGCTATGACCACCATTTTTTCTATAAGGAAAATCCACCGGTCAACTGCCTTAATACGATTGATGAGTCGCTCAATCAATCTGACCGCCTTGTTCGATAAACCTTCTTCCCCTCTTCGACCCGGATCAGGAGCGCCAAGACCTCCGAACTGGCTGAAGCTTTGAATTGAGCATACACTTTCTCCGACTTCTGGCTAAAGTATTTCTTTTCTGCCGGTGATAAAGCAACAACCTTTTTTCCGGCCTGTACAAAATTCTCCAGTAGCAGCGGCGTCAATTCCCTCACTCCCTGCCTCCCTTTTTTTTGCCATTGCTCCCGTCCCTGAAGCATCGGTCTTTGCAGGCTCGCGGGAAGATCCTTAAATTTCTTTAGATTGCACATAACGATCGCCGGCTGATAGATATGTTCGGTCAGGGAATAATATTGTATTCCCTGATACCAGGACGCAGCAAAAGAAAAAAGCGGTGTATTATCAAACCCATCTACAACACCGGTCTGGAGAGAACTTAAAACTTCGGGAACAGAGATCGGAACGGGAGACGCCCCGAGGGCCTTATAAGTTTCCAGATGCACCCAATTCTCTTGACTGCGCATTTTATGTCCGGCAAGATCCTCAGGCTTTTGAACCGGTCCGAACTGCGTGGCCATGGATCGCCAGCCGTTTTCCGTCCAGAGCAAGAGTTTAAGTCCATTTTTTTCAAATATCTTTTCTATCTCCAGATGCAGATAGTGGTCAATAATAAAATCAGCCTCCTCTGAATTTTCAAATAGATAAGGCAATTCGAGTACATTGAGTTCGGGAACAATTTCCGCAATCGCTGCTGTACTCCCACCGAACAGATCGAGCATCCCTGCCTGACAGCGCCGGACCATCGTGTTTTCACCGCCAAGGGTTCCGCCAAAAAATATTTTTAGTTGCAATCGGTTTTCACATTGTTGATTCACCGAGTCCCGCCAGGCCTTCATCCATTCCCCCCAGGGGGTTTCCTCCGGGGCCACGGTTCCCAGTCGCAAAACAATTTTATCTTGAGCCACACCAGAGATCATGAGTAGAAAAAATATCCAGTGAGAGATAAGGAGTATAGCTCTGTTGTTCATTTTAGCTGATTGATATAAAACAAGGGAAAATAGTTAAGAAAATGGAAAAAATTTTTCATAATTTCATTATCCAATTGCTGTATTTTTTAAAATAATTCTTCCTTTTTCCCCAAGAGCCGTTCCGCCTTCTTTTTCTCAATGCTATTTTCAGGTAAAATATCCGTATTTTTCTCAACTTCACTGGCCAGAACTTCCTTTAAAGTCTTTTCGAATAACACCGGATTCTGAGACTTGACCGCGTAATATTCGGCATAGAGAACCTGTGTAGCCAAATATTCCGGAAAAAGACTAATTGCTTTTTCATAATGTTCTTTGGATTTTGTTAAATCACCACCGGCAAAGCTCGGTGCCTTTGCATAAAAGGAACCGAAATAACGGTGCGGCCCTGCATAGAAAAATCTTTCATCCAGCGTTAAGCAGCGCTGCATAATCGCCTTGATAGCATCCTTCCAGAACAGCACCGTTGTAAAACCCTTGGCCAAAGCCCACTTGCCTAAATTGGCCGCATACCAATAAAGCGCCGGAACACCATCCATTCCGACAATTTCAACGGCCTGTTCCACCCCCGTCCCCGTTTGTACTCTTTCCTTGAACTGAGGACTCAGCAGCAATAATGCCCGTTCGGCGTAGTCTACACCCTTCTGATAGGTCTTCATCATTGCTTCATTGTTGCCTTCAAAACTGATAAACCCATCGGCTAATAAATAGTGCGCGCGGGAGAGTTTGACGAGAATTTGGAAATCGCTCAGATCCCCCTCTTCCCAAATGGCAATCGCCGATTCCAGCTGTGTTTTATCCAAACGCTTCTGCCAAGCCTCATCCCCCTTTTGCTGTAAATCCGAATTGGAAATTTTTGTTTTTCCGATGCTCATAGATTCGGACGTTTTCTTTTCCCACATCGTCTGCCGTCCTGCACAGCCTGCTAAAAACAGTATCACAGCATAAAAGGCAGAACACCTTAATAACATAGGCATAGCGAACTCCTTGCGAAAAAATATAAAAATATTAAAGCAGAAAAAAACTCGGCCTGTCTGGCAGCGGGCAGGGAAAGGACGCAATTGAGAATAGGACCCCTCCAAAAATCAGTCCGGCAGAGTTACCGCGAAGAACCGGATGAAAAAGCGGTCTCATTACTTATTTCTCGAAAAACATGAATAGAGAAGCCGTTTCTTCACCTTGTTCCCATCACAATTTTGGGCCAAGCTTTCAGAACCTGGTTCTGACTTAATATGCTCAGTCTTAATCCCTCTTCCCCACCCAAATAATTCCTTCCTCCATCCATTTCATCTTACCATCCAGAACATGCTTGGCCAGTTTATAAGTTTTACGGTCGTCATTATCCGAGAGGCCATTAAAGTGTGCCTCAATCCGCCGCCGGGCTTCGCAGCAGAACAGATCCGCCAGATAGCGGGGCATTTTATCTTCCGGCGTTTTATCAATATACATTTTAGCGTAACTGCAGGTGGTAGCCATCACAAAGAGTTCCGTACCGATTTCCATTAGGCGCGTCAACAAGAGCTGTTTTCTTTCCAAACGGTCCTGATAGAGACCCATATAATGGAATATCGTGCGTGCCAGTTTATGGCAGGTCACCTCGACATAGTGGACATGATTGGAAAGCCGTCCAAATTCAGAATGGGAAGACCACAGCCCGGTATTGATCCACTGCTGCGGATACCAGGTACTATAAAAAGCAGCAAGTTTAAGGCCTGCCTTGATTTTTTTTCCTACGGGTACATTCTTTTTTAGTAAATCTGCGGCGATCTTCAAGTGAGGATCCATGGCTTCACGGGCCAGAAAGAGCCGCATAATCTCTGACGTTCCTTCAATGATCATGTTAATCCGGCTGTCCCGCAGGATACGTTCGACGGGGAATGGCTCTTCCCCGCGGGCCTTGAGCGAAGAGGCCTTTTCATAACCCCGACCACCCCGAAACTGCATAGTGGTATCCGCGATCTTCCAGGCATTTTCGCTGCAAAAAAGTTTGGCCATGGCTGCTTCGATTCGGATGTCCATATCACCCCGATCTGCCCAGTGGGATGTTATCCAGGTCACGGCCTCCATGGCAAAAGTGGTATAGACTATGAATGAAATCTTTTGAGCACCGGCTTCGTGTTTTCCAATCGGCAGGCCCCATTGCACCCGCTGGTTCCCCCAGCGCCGGACAATGGACAAACACTGCTTGGCCATTCCGACGGATGCGGCAGGTAAGGTAAGCCGTCCCGTATTCAAAGTGGTCAGTGCTAATTTTAAACCCTTACCGGTCCCCAATAAAATATTTTCTTTGGGAACCTTCACATCCTTAAACCGCAATAAACCGTTTTGTATCCCGCGGATCCCCATGAAATCGCAGCGATGAACCATTTCGATACCGGGATAAGTTCGTTCCACGATAAAAGCCGTGATCTGTTTCCGTTCCTTTCCTTTGACCATAACCGGTTCAGTCTGCGCCATCACAACCATCAGATCGGCAATTGGGCCATTGGTACACCATAACTTTTCACCACTTAAGATATAATTCTTTCCGTCCGGAGACAAGCGGGCATTCGTGGACATTTGGGCCGGATCCGAACCGACATCGGGTTCCGTCAAAGCAAAAGCCGAGATGGCCCCTTCGCGGAAACGCGGTAGATATTTTTTCTTTTGCTCTTCTGTTCCAAAGATCTTGAGGGGCTGAGGCACCCCAATCGACTGATGGGCAGAGACCAGCACCGCCGTACCCCCGCAATAGGAAGCAAGCATACTCATCACGCGGTTGTAGTTGACCTGCGAAAATCCCAGTCCCCCGTAAGCTTTGGGGACTTTCATGGCAAAAACCCCCATCCGCATCATCTCATCAATCACTTTCTTGGGAATCGTCCGTGTCGCATCCACTTCCTCAGGGTCGAGATTTTCTTTTAAATAAGAAGAAAGTCCTTCGATAAATTCATCGCCTATTTTTTTATCCTCTCGCATTTGTTCCGGGAATGGCATGATCAGAGCTTTATCAAACTTGCCCATAAACAGCTGTCCGGCAAAGGTCGGATGATCCCAGCTGGCCTGACGGGCAGATTCGGTAACCTCTAAAGCCGACCGTTTTCCTTCGCTCATCTTGGAGGTATCGATGACCAGTTCTTCATCCTGGGAAACCGCTTTCGGTTCTTCGGGTATCGACTTGGTTGGGGACATAGTCCTTGCTCCTGCTTAAAAAGGTGTTATGTTTTTCTTATTTTAAGAATTATAAAATTTCCGGTTATTCTTGGCCATGCTGATCAAGAGCGCAGAGGGTTGAAAACGAGGGCCTTCAGATTCAGACAAATAATTTAAGCGGTCAACGACAGAACGGATCTCGCGCTGGTCAGTATAACGCAAAATTCCTCCGCG
>Ga0247727_10004487_pt1 | contig 29549 bp, 25 predicted proteins | sample WisWelCaveWW1625_FD_202498 | JGI IMG/M metagenome (GOLD analysis project Ga0247727, IMG submission 202498) | Biofilm microbial communities from Wishing Well Cave, Virginia, United States - WW16-25 | ecosystem: Environmental > Aquatic > Deep subsurface > Groundwater > Cave microbial mat | place...
GGCGGCCATGGGGGCGGCAGAGGGGGCGGCCATGGGGGCGGCAGAGGGGGCGGCAGGACGCCGCGCCCTACGCGTTCTCGATCTAGGTTGCGGACCTGGGAACACGGCGATTGAGATGGCGCGTGTGCGCGGGGACGCGTTTATTGTCGGGCTTGATCTCGCGCCCACGATGTTGGAAATCGCGCAAAGGGAAACAATACGCGCGGGTGTGACCAAAAATATTTCGTATGTTCTCGCGGATGCCACCGCGCTGCCGTTTCCCGATGGCGCGTTCGATGTAACGACGGGACATTCGTTTTTGTATTTGGTAAGTGATCGCGCGGGCGTTTTGGGTGAAGCATATCGCGTATTGCGACGCGGCGGGCGGTGGGTTTCGATGGAGCCGCGCGATGGGAAAACGGAAAATTGGATTGCCAAACATTGGACGAATGTGCGTTTTATGGTGTCGGTGATGTTGTGGCGTCCGTACAGCAAAATGCACGGACGTTTGGATGAACAAAAATTTCCTGCGACGTTAGCAAGCGCGGGATTCAAAAATAACGGCACGGAACTGGCGATTGAAGGATTGGGGATTATTGGATACGGGGAGAAATGAAGGGGAGAGGGAGTCAGGGAGAGGGAGACAAGGAAACAGGGAGACAGGGGAATGAGGGAGCCAAGGAAACAGGGAGACAGGAATGAACAGACAGGAGGCGGTTTTTGCGAAACTATTGCCGTTGGGGGGAATGTGGATGGGCGAAGGACGCGCGGAATTTCCGACGACACCAACGTTTGAGTATCGCGACGCGCTGACCTTTCAGGTGATTCCCGATACACCGCGGTTTCATTTTTTTGAACGCACGCAGAAAAAAACGGAACAAGGCGAATGGATCGAATCGCATTGGGAGAGTGGTTTTTTGCGCGTGTTGCCCGATGGCGCGTTGGAATGGCTCGACGCGCAAAGCGGGGGACGTGTCGAGGTGTTACGGGGGATACTTGAAGAAAACGCGGACGAAATCATTTTGAATTTTGCCAGCGCGGTGATCGAAAACGATGCGCGCATGAAGGAAACGACACGGCAATTTATTTTGCGCGGCGAGCAATTGTCGTACACGATGCAAATGAGCACGCAGTACACGCCCAGGCTCACATCTCATCTCGCGGCAAACCTCACGCGCAAGTGAATCCATGGCTGCAAGCGTCAACCCAAATCCCCGCGCTTACATAACCCTCCTGCGCCTGCCGTTTCAATTTCTCCTCTCGCCGATTTTTTTATGGGGCTATTTGTTGGCAGGTGGAAGATTGAACGCGAATTTGTTACTCGCGTATCTATCGTTCCATCTTTTTTTGTATGCGGGCGGCACCGCGCTCAATTCGTTTTATGATCGCGATCAAGGACCCGTTGGTGGTTTGGCAAATCCTCCCACGCCGCCGAAATATCTCCTCGAATTTTCCCTCGTCTGGCAACTCATCGGCTTTGTTCTCGCGCTCACGGTGAATTTCACCGTCGGCGTGATTTATTTCGTCATGTTTTGGATGTCTATCGCGTATTCGCATCCGCGCATTCGTTTGAAAGGCAAACCGTTTGGCGCGCTGGCGACGATCATGCTCGGTCAAGGCATCTTGCCCTTTTACGCGGGGTGGGCGACGGCGCGCGGCGGGTTAGAAGGGGGGGGCGATTTTTTCGCGATGGTTGCAGCTCTGGCGGCAACCCTGATCATTGGCGGCATGTATCCGCTCACGCAAATTTATCAACTTGACGCGGACGCGGAACGCGGCGATCTTACATCGGCGCGTTTTCTGGGCGTGGAAAATTCTTTTCGTGTTGCCTTGCTTTCGATTGCTGTCGGCGGCGCGGGCGCGGTGTATATCGCGGCGACAAGATTTTTTTGGTGGGAAGCGCTTGGGCTTTCGTTATTCTTGAGTCTGTTTCTCGCGGCAGTGGGACGCTGGCGCGCAAAATTTTTTTCACAAACAGTAATGCAAAATTTCAAAACGGTGATGCGTTTGTACGCGGGCGTGACGTTGCCGTTTTTGGCGTGGATTTTTTTGCATTTGATTGTGGCAATGATGCGGTGACGCGCATCGCGCCGAGATTGCTTCGTCGCAGAGGGCGCTCCTCGCAATGACAAATCCCGCGCGCCGATGATGTGCTACAATCTGAAATCTGAAATCAAAAATCTGAAATCAAAAGGGGAGTTATGAAAGAAATTCGCGGGGTTCTTCCGCCCATCGCTACGCCGTTTGATGCGGACGGAAATGTTTCGGCGGAACATTTATCTACAAATCTGGCGCGGTTGGTGGAAACGGGTTTGCATGGGTTTGTGGTGCTTGGCTCGAATGGGGAATATTCTCTGTTGAGCAAGGAGGAAAAGTTGCGCGTGTTGGAAATTTCGCGCGCGGCGATTCCATCCGATCGTTTGATGCTCGCAGGCACGGGCGCGGATTCGACGCGCGAGACGATTGATCTGACGAAACGCGCGGCGGAAATCGGCGCGGACGCGGGGTTGATTGTGACGCCGCACTATTTTCGTCCGCAGATGAATGGAGCTGCATTGACCCATCATTATTTGTCCATCGCGGACGCGTCGCCGATTCCGATTTTGATTTATAACGTGCCGGTGTACACGAATGTGGAAATTGACGCGGCGACGGTGATTGAATTGGCGCGGCATGAAAATATCGTGGGCATGAAAGACAGTTCCGCGAATTTTTCCAAGATGGGGGAAGTGATTCGTTTCGCGCCGCCGCATTTTGCGGTGATGGTGGGAACGGGTGGCGCGATGTTTCCCGCGTTGTGCATTGGCGCGAAAGGGGTTGTGCCTGCGCTCGGCAATATCGCGCCGCGCGAATGTGTGGCGATCTATGATCTGTTTCACGCGGGGAAATTGGACGAGGCGCGCACTTTGCAATTGAAAATGGTTCGTCCGAATGCAGCTGTGACAGCGAAATGGGGCGTGCCGGGATTGAAAGCGGCGATGGAGGAATTGGGCTATTACGGCGGGCTGCCGCGTTCGCCGCTGCAGCCGCTTCCCGAAAGTGAGCGCGAAAAGTTGCGCGCGATTTTGCGCGAAGCGGATTTGATGTGAAATAAAAAACGACGCTGTAAGCGTCGTTTTTTGTTTATCGAATGTATGTCAGTTGTCCAACCGTTTCGAGCGCGCGTTGCAGCCACAGATTCGGCGTGATGTTGTACCACAACACGAACGCGCCGAGCAAGAGTAAAAGAATTGTGGCAAAGACAGTTGCCCAATTTTGTTCGATGCCGCGCACAGTTTGTTGCAAGCGCATTGGCACGCGCGCGGTGAGTTGTTCGACAAAGCGCGTGAAGGCGGCGCGCGTGTGCTCGCGCACGGAGCGCGGGGGCGGGGGTGCGGTGGGGGGGGGGGACGCGTCGGGTGTTGCGGCGGGACGTGTTTCCGAAATCGTTTCGATCCATTGCAATACAAAACGAGATACACCGACCAATACGCCGAGAGTGGCGAACATGATCAGAAAAAAGATGCGGCGGTCCGTCGCTTCGAGTTCGAGCAAAAGATTCCAACGTGTGGCTAATGAGATGCCCGGTGCGATGCCCGTGAGAGTTAACGCGCTCAAGATAAAAACCAACACGGCGAGCGCGTTGAGCCAACGCTGCGGCAACGTGCGCGCAATCGCAATGCTCGCCGCCATCCCACTCAAACTCAGCACGCGCGCAAAGGTTTCGATGACGCCATACGCAGCGCCTTCGAGTGTGCCACGCGAAAAATCAAGCAGCACAAAGCCCAGCGCGTACAACGCGGCGAAACTCATCAACCGTCCGGCGCGGCGTTCAAACAAACTGAACACGCCGCCGACCCAAATTGCGCCCATGCCGCCGTAGGTGAAAATCGTGAGGAGGTTGGATTGTTCCAAGAGGCGCGGGTATTGTCCGATCAATTCGTACAGCAACCACAAACCAATCGGTTGTCCCAAGCCCAACAGTATGGCGAGAATGGGCAACGGGGTTTCATCCGCCATCGGTCCGAGCCACAACATGAATGGCACAATGGCGAGCAGCAAACCCAAGCCCCATGTAAAAAATAAAACTGCAGTATCAATCAGGGCAATTTGATCGGGTGTGAGCGGATAGAGTTGAATAAAGCGATGTCCCAATAAAAGTAGCGCGGTGGCAAAAATGATGAGCACGAGATAGTACGCGGCTCCGCCGACGCGCTGCGCGCGCCGCGGCTCCATTGCCAAGACTAATGCCGCTAGACCCGTCGCCCATGCGAAAACGCCAATGACAAAGCTATTGACGGTGAGCGCAACGATCCACGCAATCCAACTCCAAAATAAAAAGCCGAGAGTGCGGCGCGTTTCTCCAAACGAGGTTGCAATCGCAAGAATGCCTGAAAGGGCGAACGCGGTCAATAAATAATCGCGCGCCAAGGGCTGTACGGAAAAAGATACGCCGATCAGATCGAGCGTGTTGGACGTTGCGCCGCGCACCGCCCACACCAAAAGGATTGTTGCGCCCACACTCGCGGCAAAGCCAAAGGGACGCCAATAGCGCGCGACGTGGACGACGAGCGCGCTGGTGGTGGCGAGGAGGAGGAAAATGGAAAGTTCCAAGTATGGTAGCTGTCATTCTGAATGGAGTGCGATGTAATCATCGCCAGAATCTCGGTATTGGAAGGCAGAGATTCTTCGCTCCGCTCAGTATGACAAGCAACTCCGCGCAGAATGACAAGCCGACGCGTTACATCTCTCCGCGCCGTTTCCCGTCCGTTGAAGACGGCACGCTGGCGATGTGTGAGACGGCAAGCGCGATGACGAGATCGGAAATGACGAGCAGCGCGTAGATCAGCAAACTGTTGTCAATCGAAAGATACAGAATGCCAAAACCGGAGGTGAAAAATAAAAGCCCCATCCCTAATTTCAACGTGTCGCGCGTGAGCGCAATCGTCAACAAGCCGCCGGCGGCGAGCCACAATCCTGTCGCCCAAAATAACAATGGCGCATTGAGCAAAACAAATTGACTGCTCAACGCGATCACACTCAAACTGATCAGCGCGAGTCCGATCAAGCGAAAGGGCAGGTTGGTCCAATACACGCCGCGCGGAGTTTCAATATCGATGGGTTCAATGGGATCGCGTTGGCGGCGGCGGCGCGGGTGAACGCGGCGCGCGGTGATGTAAAACATGACCGCGACTAAACTGCCTGCGATCATTCGCACGGTGGCGATTTGCAAGGGAATCAAGGTGGAAAGCAAAATGGCGACGAGGAGATATTGTACGGCAAGCGCGAGCAGCGAGATGCGCCAATCGGCGACAAGGACGACGATGGCGACACACAGGACGAGTCCAAAAACTTGTTGAAAGGCGGAAACGGCGGCAAAGGCGCGCGCGAGATCATTGAGCGAAGGCATGGTGAAAGAGTTACATGGGGGGCGCGGTAAAGAACGCGGAAGTGAATTGATCGGATGCGGGCAAAGGATGGGAGGCTGTACGCGCGCGCGCGTTCTCGTACGCGTGTGATACATTGAAATCTATGTCGTCATCGTTTTCTGCTGTGGCGATGCAAGAAAAAGAGTCGGCGGGTTGAAGGTTCACGCGAAACAGGCCCGGGACATAGAGATCGAGAGCCGCGTCGTTTTCGGCGCGCAATTGAAAACGCCAATACCACAGATCGAGCGGGGTAAAGGGCGCGGCGGGTTCCGTCAAGAGACGATACGGTTTTGCGTCAGGAGTGGCAGCCACGCGAATCCCTTGCGTCAATTGTTCGATTTGAAAACGCCACGCTTCACTGCCCTGCGTAATTTTTTCCGTGGGGCGATCATCGCACATAGGCACAAGTGTCAAACGCGCGGGCGCGGAATGTTCCGCCAGCGTGTAACGAATGTACGTCGTTGTGCGCGCGTGTTCCATCCAAATCGTTTTCGTCAATTGAAAGCGCCCCGCTTCGTACACAAATTTTGCAATGACGCCATCGCATGTGACTTGCTGCAAATACAAAAAACCATCCGGGCTGATAACGTTGGTGAGATACTCGTTCGTGCCCAGTTTGTACATACGCCCTTCGACTTCAACTTCTTCATCCATTTTTGCCAACATCAATGTACGCGGCGCGGACACGCCCAAGGATGCGACAAGCAAGCCGTGATGACGGCGCGTCAACGCACCGGTAATGGTGGCAGACGCATAACTGTCTGTGCTATTACCGATGAACCATTCGTGGGTCATTGCGCGGGAAATGTCTCGACAAATTTCGCGGGGGATAACGATCATAGAAATTGGGGATGGGTTTCGCGGTGAAAAGAGTATAGCATAATTGCGGCGTGACGTGCCACGCATTTTCGGAAATGCGTGGCACGTCACGCCGCAATCCCGTTTCTGGTGATTACCCACAACGCGTAGAAGGCGTTCTCGAACGCCGAGTCAGTCGCGTTATCAAGTGAACTGCACTTGCGAACGCTCCCTACGCGAGATGTGGGTGATCACCAGCCCGCTTGCGTTGTGCGTGGTCATCGCTACAATGGAATACATGGCGCGCGTCTTTATCAGCTTTGGCACCAATTTAGGGGATCGTGAAGAAAAATTACGCGACGCATGGAGGCGCGTAGCGCGGGTAGTGGACATTACGCGCGCGTCGGCGGTATACGAAACGGAACCGTGGGGCGTTTCCGCGCAGCCGCGTTATTTGAATGTGGTGATCGAGGGCGAAACGGATCTGGCGCCGCAGGAATTATTACGCGCGCTCAAGGCCATCGAACAAGCGATGGGGCGCATTACGGGGATGCGCTACGGTCCGCGCATTATTGATTTGGATATTTTATTTTACGACAATCTCGTTTACAAAACCCCTGATCTCGAAATTCCGCATCCGCGTATTACCGAACGCCGTTTCGTACTCGTGCCCCTCACAGAGCTCGCGCCCGATTTTCTGCATCCGCAAGTCAAACGCTCCATGCGCGAATTGCTCGGAACGTTACCCGACAAGGGCGGCGAACAAAAACACGCGCCGTTGGAAAAATTTCCCCCCCCCCTCACGGACGCGCCGTCCAATAATTAAACCAATACAGAAACTGCTCCATATTCCATTCGCCGCGGATGCGAATGCGCCGCAGCTCGTACGGTTTCGCGCTCGTTTGCAGTGTCCCCTGTTTCGTTGTCACCGCCGCGATATAATTCAATTCCTCCAAAAGATTCAGCGTAGTTTGATTGTAACTGCCGGAGGGATACGAAAAGATCGGCGTCCAATTCGGCAAATGATCCGCCATCAATTTGTGCGCGCCCTTGATTTCCGTTTCTTGAGAGATGGGGCGCGCGCTGCCCAAATTGAAACGATGCGTCAACGAGTGCGCGCCGATCTCCATGCCGTTCTCGTACATTTCCAAAATTTTGTCCCAGCGTAAATAACCGGGTGAGCCGTAATCGGTGGGCGCGCCGATAATGAAAAATGTGCCGACAAAGCCATGATCTTTGAGCGTGGGAAAAACATTGGTGTAATTGTCCTCGTACCCATCATCGAACGTCAACACAATCGGCTTGACGGGCAGCGGCGCGCCGGTTTGCAAATGATTGACGAGCTCGGAAATTTTTAGCGTAGTGTATCCCTGATCCGCGAGAAATTTCATTTGCGCTTCAAAACGTTCTTGCGAAACGGTCAGCGATCTGCGCACCGCGTCGGCGTCGGGTGGCAATTCGCCGACGTGGTGATACATCAAAATTGGCACGCGCGCTTCGCGGACAATGGGCGTAGGGAACGCGGCGATGGTTACATCGCGGGTGAGCGTTGCCGTACTCGTTGGCGCAAGGGTTTTTGTTACGCGCGCGGTTTTGGTCGCGGTGTGCGTTGCGGTTTTGGTTACGGTTGGGGTGAAGGTACGCGTGTGGGTCCGCGTTGCGGTTTGTGTAAAAGTCGCGGTTGCGGTACGCGTGGGCGTTGCGGTGGGGGTTGATGTTAGGGTGACAGTGGGCGTCGGCGTGGCGAATAACGCGATTTGAGAGAGCGGCGCATTTAATTGCGTAAAACCCACCGCGCCCAAAACGGCGGCGAGCAAACCCAACAAAAAAGGGCTCCGCAGCGAGCGTCGCGGTTTGCCCTCAGTGCGTTCGAGTGACACGGCGGATGATTTTAGCGGGGATAGGGGAGTGTGTCAAAGTTGCAAGATTGAGATGCCATGCGCGCATGGTGTTAGCAAATCTTTACCAAATTTGTACCAATTCTAAACAAAAACCCCTTGACAGGGGGGGGGGTACGGTATAATGCGCTTGGCAAAATTCAATGGGCGGAAAAATGAAAACGATTCAGAAAATTGGTTTGACCCTCGCGGCGGTGTTGGCGTTTGGCGCATTTGTGTTTGGGGTAAATTTGCTGTTTTCGAGTTTTAGCGCGCAGAGAAAGGAAAATAATGGGAATGTGGCGGCAGTGGCAAAGAAAACTCCAACGGCGAATGTGTCACCGCGCGCGACACGCACAAGGCGCACTAGAACTCCTGCCCCTCAAAAAACTAATCCCCCACCCTCCGCTACCCCTGCTGGGAATGTTGCTACTTTGCATGTAATCGGTGAGCGGCGCGTGGATGACATCTTGCAGTGTAATCAAGGGGTTATGATTTCACCGGATCGCAAACAGTTTATTTGTTCCAATGTTCAAGGCGGGCGTGGAGTATGGCTTGGAACCTTTGAAAAGGGTTTAACCAAACAGCTGGCAACAAAAGGTGGCTATGTCGAATGGTCCCCTGATGGCAAAAAAATTGCCTATACAATCGGTGTCCCATTCGGCCGTGCAACGACCTTATATGAGATAGAGATCGAGACCGGCAAGCAGATTGAGGTCGGGCAAACCCGCGATGCGCGTAATTTTAGAGTTGACAAACAGGGTCGAATTTTTTTTGTGGGACCACAAGGGCTGACGGCGTGGAGTTCACGCAGTGGGGCTGAAAACTCGATTACCGACGTTAATGCGCGCCTTGCCGGAATGGATCAAAGTGGCTTTAGTGGAGACCCGCTTGCCTTTGATTCGGCTTTTTTTGTTTCACCGGATGGACAGCAAATCGTTTTCCAGAATGTTTATGACGATAAAGGTACGCTTACCTTAACTGATTTAAATTCGGGAACTGTGACTATACTCACCGATCAAGTAGGTAATGCGACCCTTCCGCTTGCATGGTCGCCCGACGGCACTCAGCTCGCCTATAGTACCCGAACGGAACATGGTCTCACTCCATTAGAGTTTAATGGTTCCATGCTGCAGCTCGCCGATGCAAATGGCGCAAACCCAAAAGAGATTTTCCGGACTGATAGATGCGTAGATTTGAGGTATGTTACGTGGCTACCGGATGGGCAGACCCTTCTCTTTGTGTGTACCGAAGGGGGAAATTCGTTCGAGGTGTATTGGCACTATATGGCGCTTGATCCCAAGACCGGCGCAGTCAAAGAATTGTTCAGTAACGGCGAAGGTCTTGATCTGGTGAACGATGGATTTGATATCCTTATTCTACGATCTGTGGAAAACACAGGAGATTGGATAATTGAACTGTCTCAATAAAATACCGAGGAGGAACCATGTTCAAAGTATTCAGACTTCAGATTGGTATAGTATTTTCTACATTCTCGCTATTTGCGGCGCTTGTGTTTATGCCAACGCAAATTGCGAACGCTGCTTCTCCTGTTGTGGTGGTTGCAAAATGGGATAGTGTAAAGAAATGCGTCGCCTTTGCACATGGAGCTTATGATGTTGATACATATACTCGGGATGCATTAGCAGGCGAGTGGTTTTCAGCTGACCCGATCGCCTCCCTTCGAGCAGGCGCGGTAGTGATTAGGTCGGATGCTGTTCATTACTCGCAACGTCCGGAATGGACGGATTCTGTGGCTGGCAGGACTTGTGCAGGCGTAGCCAGTTTTTATTTTAATCTGCGTACCAGCACTTTCGGCGGATGGGGACCTGGGAAAGGGGCAACCGATAAGGGTCTTGCTAACAATAATCCTAATCTTCAAGTTACCCAAACCGGTGGGGCATTACTTCTCCAAAATCAAAACGTACGTTTCTTTCCACTGTTGCTCTGCCATCATGATGAAGTGAATCGCTTGGTAAATCAAGGCATTCTCACAAATTATGTTGACATATTGACAAACCCAACGCAAGGGTTGTACCGTCCAAGCAATCCGTGCGGTGCCGCATCAAATATCCCCAATCTGTCTGTTAACGGTGCCTTCTATGGATTTACCAAGTCTATGACGAATGGCACAGCCCCATCTTATATTCAAGGTGAGGAACCCCCATTTGGTACGACTGTTCCGATAGGCGGGGTTAGGACAGCGGAAGTAACGGGCGAAGGGATTTCCCGTCAGGCAGAACGCTATTGGGGTTTTGCCCATATGGTTTCTGTTGGAAGCGACGAACATCCAGAACCTGAGCCGGGAATCTATATCAAGGGAACCGGAAAAGGGGATAAGGTAGAATATCTGTATAACTTTGGTGGTCATCCAAATACAATTCGCATAAGTGGCATTGACGATTATCCTGCCGCCGTCCGCGTCAATATTTATGTGGATGGTAAATTTGATTCAGAAATGGCTTGGACGGTTGGGGACGATGGACGACGACAAATTAGTAAGGTTTTAGCAAAGACTTATCCAGCCGGGAATCACGCGGTTGCAATCGAATTTGTTGAGGACTATTTTGTTGCGGGTTGTCCGGGGGATGCTCCGTGGCCGTGTGACCGTAACATGTATTTAGACAATTTTCTGGTCACCAATCCGTAACGCGCACCGTCTTTCCCAAAGACAATCCCCATCACAAGCATCGTGGTGGGGGTTTTATTTTGCATTGGGCAGCAAAATCACTTGCGGCGAATTTTGCTGCGTCGGATGCGGCTGAATCATCACCTCCGCGTTAAACACATGACGAATTTGTTCGACGTTCAAGACCTGCTGCGGCGCGCCTTGCGCGACGATGCGTCCGCGTTCCAACAGCGCGAGATCGCCAAAGTACAACGCGGCTAAATTCAAATCGTGCATCGTCGCCAAAACGGTGAGACCGCGTTCGCGATTTAATTCTTTCAACAATTCCAAAATTTCGATCTGGTGATTAATGTCGAGATGCACGGTTGGCTCATCGAGCAGTAATACTTGCGGCTGCTGCGCCAGCGCCATCGCAATCACGACACGCTGTTGTTCTCCCCCCGAAAGTTCCGTCACCACGCGTTCGCGCATTTCCCCGATCTCTGTCATCTCCATCATTTCTTCCACCACCGCGCGATCTTGTTTCGACGCGCCCGCCAATGCGCGCGCATGTGGTGTGCGTCCGAGCATCACCATTTGCGCGACGGTGAAGCCAAATTGCAAATTCATTTCTTGCGGCACGAGCGCGACGCGTTTGGCAATTTCGCGCCGCGTCATTTTTTTCAAATCGGTGGCTTGATACGAAATGCTTCCGCGCGTCGGTGACAAAATTCCCGTGAGCAATTTCAACAGCGTCGTTTTCCCCGATCCGTTCGGACCCAACAACGCGCGCCGCGCGCCGCTTTCCAACGCGAAATCAATGTCAATCAACGTTGGCGCGGTGTTGTAGGAAAAGGAGAGGGTGTGGGCGGAGAGAAGGGCGGTCATGTTGGTCGGTTGGTCGGTTGGTCGGTTGGTCGGTTGGTCATTGACCATCCGACTAGCCGACGATCTGACTATCCGACGTTTGCCGCTTCTTCCAATTTCAACGACAACACTTGCGATACGCCATCATCGCTCATTGAGACGCCATAGATCGCGCGCGCGCCTTCCATCGTGACGCGGTTGTGGGTGATGACGATGAATTGTGACGCGGCAGACAATTCTTGAAGCCCTGTGCGGAAACGTCCGACGTTCGCTTCGTCGAGCGCGGCGTCCACTTCGTCCATGACGCAGAATGGAGTCGGACTTACTTTGAGGATGGAAAAGATGAGTGCAGCTGCAGTGAGCGCGCGTTCGCCGCCCGAGAGGAGAACGAGCTGCGCGGCGCGTTTGCCCGGGGGGCGCGCGGTGATTTCGATGCCGCTGTGAATGACATCATTTGGATCGGTGAGTTCGAGACGCGCGCTGCCGCCGCCAAACAACATCGAAAAATAATTTTTGAATTGCGCGTTGATGGCATCAAACGTTTCGATAAATTTTTGCTTCATCAGCGCGTCAAGTTCAGCGGTTGCTTGCTGCAATTTTTCAATCGCGTGCGTGAGGTCTGCCATTTGCGCGGTGAGAAACGCGTGGCGTTCCTTGAGTTCCGCGTATTCTTGCGGCGCGTTCGGATTCACATTGCCGATGTAGCGCATCTGATTTTTCAAGCGGCGAATTTCTTTGTCAAAGCCATCGGGCAGCGCATCTACATCGGGGAGTGTGACGAGTTCTTGAACGGGCGCGTCCTCGTTCGACAAATTTTCAATTTGTCCGTCGTAGGACAATTTTTCTAATTGTCCCTCTGTGTTGGTATCCCGCGTGGACAAATTGGAAATTTGTCCTACCATTCGCAAACGCAATTGACGCGGCGCGGCGGAATCGAGTTCGACGGGTCCCAAGTCATCTTCAATCTCTTGTTCGAGCCGCGCGATTTCCGCGCGCCGCCGTTCCGCTTCCAACACGGCGCGATTGTGCAATTCTTCCGCGACGGTTAAACCACTTCGCATTTCCGCTTCGCGTTCTTCCAATTCATTTTGCAAATGTTCGCTTTCGCTCAACGCCGCTTCATCGGGAAACGCGACATCGTTGAGGGATTGCAGCGTCGCGCGCATTTTGTTCACTTGGGTTTCCGCGGTGTCGCGTGCCGAAAGGATTTCGGAAATTTGCGCGGCGAATGTTTCCACACGCGCATTTTTCATTTCCTGTTCGCGCAGCGCGCGGTCACGTTCACGCGTCAAACGTTCTTGTTCCAACGCGTGTTCGCGCATGGCGCGTTCGCGTTCCCGTTCTTGTTCGCGCTGCTTTTCTAATTCACGTTCATGTGCGCGTTCGCGTTCGCGTTCTTGATCCCGCGCGTGTTCTTGAGCGAGGCGCTCGCGCTGCATGACGAGTTGCTCATGCTCGCGCTGAATCCGTTCGCGTTCCCGCGCGATTTTTTCGCGCTCACGGGCGAGTTGTTCGCGGGCGCGCTCCCGTTCACGCTCGCGTTCACGCTGCGCGCGTTCACGCTCTTGACGACGTTCACGTTCGGCGCGTTCGCCTTCGCGTTGGATGTTCACTTCGGCTTGCTTCGCCGTTTGCACATCGCGTTCCGCCAGCGTCAGCGCGGTACGCGCGTCATTCGCTTCTTGGCGCACGCGTTCAAGGAGGCGTTCGCGTTCGCGCATGGCGCGTTCGGCGCGCGCGAGATCGTCCGCTTGCGCGGCGAGGGCGGCGACGGAGGCGAGCGCGGTTTCGTAAAGGGGCAATTTTTCTTGGAGGGAGATGAGGTGGGCGGCGAGATCGGGCGCAGGGGCGAGATCAGATGAGGAGGTGAGTGTTTGTGCTAGGGGAGGGAACGCTGCGGCGGGATCGGGGAACGCTGCGGCGAGCGTTCCGTACGCCTGCGGCGCGCCAAATTCATCCAAGCGTAGTGTTGCAAGGCGTTGTTTGACGAGGGCGCGGGCGCGTTGGTATTCGGTATGCGCGCGTTCGTCGGCAAGTTTTTGCGCGCTGCGCTCAAAGGTGGCGCGTTCGTCTGATTCGATTTGGGCTTGCAAGGGGATCAATTGTTCGGTTTCCGCTTGCCATTCCGCTTCCATCGCAATTTCGGATGCGGCTAATTCCTGCTCGCGCAAAGTATGCGCGGCATCAGCGTCTTGCTGTTTTTGCGCTTGCGTTTGTAATTCCGCGAGTTGCTGCGTGAGCAAAACTTCCGCGTGCGCGTTTTGTTCGCGCATTACTTGGTCAACGATTGCGTCAATGTTTTGGGGTTCGTCAACGGAAAGTGTCAACGCGGGCGCGCGGGCGTTCGCCAAATGTTCTAACGCGGTGAGCGCGGATTGGGCAGTAAAGACCGCCGCGTCCAGTTCGCGCTGCGCGTCGGCGTGCTGTGTTTCGGCAAAGCGGACGCGTTCTTGCGTTACGGCGAGTTCGCGTTCGCGCGCGGCAAATTCCATTTCGCGCTGCTGCTGCGCGCGGCGATGTTCGGCAAGTTTCGCGCGTAAATTTTGCGCGGCGCGGCGCGTGTCGGTGAGCTGCGCGGCGAGTTCTTGCATCAACGCGCGCTGCGCGTTCAATGTTTCGCGGGCGTCGCGTTCTTGCGCGGACGCGGCGAGAAATCCTTCTTGCGCGTGCGCCCAATTGAACGCGTACCATTGTTTCAAATTCGCGTTGAGCGCGCTGGCAACCGATTCGTATTTGCTGGCGCGATCCGCTTGACGCGCGAGGGAAGGGAGGCGCGGCGCGATTTCATTGATGATGTCGTTGACGCGCAATAAATTTTGTTCGGTCTCTTGGAGTTTTTCGAGAGCGAGTGATTTTTTGCTTTGATAAAAGCCAATGCCTGCTGCTTCTTCAAACAAGGCGCGGCGTTCTTCGGCGCGCAGCGATAACGCTTGATCCACAAGTCCCTGCCCGATTACCGCGTAGGTCAAACGCGCGAGACCCCATCTTTGCAAAAGTTCCTGCACGTCGCGCAAGCGCACGCGTTGGCGATTGATCAGATATTCATTTTCGCCGCTGCGATACGCGCGGCGCAAAATGGTTACTTCATTGGGACGGGCGCGGAGAAGTTCTTCGATGACGGACGATGGGGGACGGGGGGCGGGGGATGGGGTGTCACCGTTGGAGGGAGACTGGAGACTGGAGACTGGAGACTGAACACTGTTCGTCGCGTCGTCCTCGAACGAAAACGGATTCTCTAACGTCAATGCCACTTCCGCCATGCCCATTTTGGGACGCGTCGCGCTGCCTGTGAAAATGAGGTCTTCGGTTTTTTTGGTGCGAAGATTTGATGGCGCTTGTTCGCCGAGCGCCCAGCGAATCGCATCCGCGATATTGGATTTGCCGCAGCCGTTGGGTCCGACGATGGCGGTGATGCCGTCGCCGAAATGAAAGGTGGTGGGATGGGCGAAGGTTTTGAATCCGTGAACTTGGACGGTTTTGAGGCGCATGGTTGAGGCGGATTATAGCGTCAATGCGCGCGGAGTTGAAATTGTGGGCGGGGTGTTTGATGTGAGATAGGGTCTTGTACTTGTCGCGCCGATCCATGAATTAGAAATTCACGTCTGAAAAAGGTTCAAATCGCAAAGCGATTAAAAAATTTTTGATTGCCTTTGGCAATTCATCATTTTTCAGACGGCAATTTCCAATTGCTGGAGTTCCATGAATTAGAAATTCACGTCTGAAAAAGGTTCAAATCGCAAAGCGATTAAAAAATTTTTGATTGCCTTTGGCAATTCATCATTTTTCAGAATCGGTCATTGACGCGCCTTTGTCCCTTTGTTAGAATCACCGCATCATTTTTTGAGGAGAAAAATTTTCATGCCCAACCTCACACCTGATCAAGAAACGGCGCGCGCCGCCATCGCAGCGTTGGTTAAAAAATTTCACAACGCCTCGCCGTCAGAACGCAAGAACAAGAACGAATCCGACACGCGCCACCACTATATTCTTCCATTGTTCCGCGCGCTGGGTTGGGATAGCGAAGATTCGGCGCAGATGCGCGCGGAGCAAAATATCAAGGGCAAGCGCGTGGATTTTTCGTTTTTGATCAATGGCAAGCCGCGCTTTTTGTTGGAGACGAAGGCGATTGGGGAAGATTTGAATAAATCGGAATATATCAAGCAGGCGCGCGATTATGCGTGGAACAAGGGCGTGACGTGGGCGGTGCTGTCGGATTTTGAGGGGACGCGCGTCTTTAATGCGGAATGGAAGGAAGCGGATCCGCTGCACGCGCAAGTGTTGAATTTTTCGGTGGAAGAGTATTTGAAAAAATTTGAGGAATTGTGGCTGCTGTCGCGCGCAGCGATGGCGGCGGGATTGTTGGATGCGAAGGCGGAACGCGATTTCAAGAAAACGCCACGAACGCCGATTACAGAAAGTTTGTTTGGACAATTGATTGACGCGCGCAAAAAATTGTATGACGACTTTCGCGGGTTCAATGCGTTGCTGTTTCATCAAGAACGTTTGGTGGATGATGCGGTTCAAAGAATGTTGGATCGGTTGATCTTTTTGCGGACGGCGGAAGATCGCGCGGTGGAACATGAATCGCTGCGCTCGATTGTGCGTTCCGCGCCAGCGGGCAAGGTGAGCGAGACTTTGGCAAAGTATTTGCACAAACTCGATGCCGTGTACAACAGTCAATTGTTTGCGTCGCATCCGACGGACGCGTTTTATTGCACGGATGACACATTGACGAATGTGATTGAGGGTTTGTATCTCACGCCCGCGCGTGATGCGGAATACAATTTTGCGGCGATTGACGCGGATGTGTTGGGGCGCGTGTATGAACAGTATTTGGGCGAGGTGATTTCCGAGTATGCGAAATCGGAGGCGAAAAAAAAGAAGCGCAAGTCGCAAGGGATTTATTACACGCCGACGTTTGTGGTGCGTTACATTGTCGAGCAAACGTTGGGGCGTTATTTGCAAGAGAACGGTTACAACGCATCGAAACCTGTGCGTGTGTTGGATCCCGCGTGCGGTTCGGGATCGTTTTTGATTGAGGCGTTTGATGTGTTGGATCGATTTGTTGCGCGGCAAGAGGGGAGCGCGCGGGACAAACACGATGTGCGCGCGGCGATGCGGCAGCGACAAATTTTGGAACAGAATTTGTTCGGGGTGGACTTGGACGAGCAGGCGGTGGAAGTGGCGCGCTTGAATGTGATGTTGAAAGCGTTGTATCGGCGCGAAAAAATTCCGATGTTGAAACATATTGCGCGCGGGGATTCGCTGCTCAGTGGGACAGACGCGGAATTGGAAAAATTTTTTGGCGCGGGGTGGGAGAACAAGCACGCGTTCAATTGGGACGAACGTTTTGCGGAGCCAATGCACGCGGGCGGGTTTGATGTGGTGGTGGGGAATCCGCCATGGTTAATGGCAGGTTATTATTTGGAGAACGATCTTTCGTATCTTCGAGAGCATTACGAGTCCGCGAGTGGAAAATTTGATTTGTATTATTTGTTTATTGAACTCGGCACGCGTTTACTCAAAGAGAATGGTTATCTGGGAATGATTGTTCCTAATAAATTTTTTCAAACGCAATCAGCGGAAAACTTGAGGAACTATCTTGCCTCGCGCTCACTGGTGGAAACAATTATTGATTTTGGAGAAGAACAACTCTTTCATGGCGCAACGAACTATTCAAGTATTCTTCTCCTGCGTAAATCATCCAATGCTACGATCCTTTACGCAAAATCGAATAAGGACATGAGTCTGGTTGAGTCGTACAAACTATCTGCAACAACTTTGACTCGCGCGACGTGGAATTTTGGAGAACAAAATCTTCAAACGATTTTTGGCACAATGGAAAAGAAAGGACAACCTCTGAGCGAAATTGTCCAGCGTTTTGGAACAGGCGTGCAAAGTGGCGCTGATAAATTGATGATGTTTGATTCGCCAACCGCGCGGAAATTAGAACTGGAAAAAGAGTTAATGCGGTCAATCTATCGCGGACGTGATGTGCGTCGTTATACGCTGGCATCCGCGCCAAAGCAACTTTTGTTTCCGTACTCTGAAAAGAAAAATGAGTTTGTGATATTCACAAAAAAGGAAATGGAGAAAAATTACCCAAGTGCATTTACCTATTTGGAAAAGAACAAGAAACATCTTGCCAAGAGAATTTGGTTTGGAAAAAATGCAAAGGAATTATCGGGAGAATGGTATGGCTTGATGTACCTTGATTCCGCGCCAGCGTTCAAAGCGCCGCATTTACTGACACCAAGTTTGAGCAATAGATCAAATTTTGCGTTAGGAGATGAAACACTTTTTGTTACAGGAACGGCAGGTGTTACATCGGTCATCTTTGATGAGAATCTAAAGGAGAACATTTTGTATTTTCTGGGTATTCTCAATTCTGCGTTACTGTCTCTCTATGCGGTGAATCACAGTACTGTTTTTCAAGGCGGTTATCGAAAGTTCAGTGCGTCATACTTGAAAAAATTGCCCATTCGCCGCATCAATTTTTCCATCCCCGCCGAAAAACGCGCGCACGATCACATCGTCGCGTTGGTGGAACGGATGTTGAAATTGCACAAGGATTTGCAGGCGACGAATGAGTTGGATGCGGAACGGCGGGGGGAATTGTTGGAACGGATCGCGCGGACGGATGGGGAGATTGATGAGAAGGTGTACGAGGTGTATGAGTTGAGTGCGGAGGAGCGAAGGACGTTGGAACGCGAAAGCCGCTAAAGGGGCGAAAACCGCGAAACGTGAAAGGCGCGAAAGGGTACGCAATGACAAACGAATGAACCCGCCATTGGCGGGTTCATTCGTTTGTCTCTGCCTTGCAAATTTCTTTGCCTTTCCTAAATGGGTTCAACAAGTTTGGGGGCGATTTCAAAAAAATCGCGCGCGCGCGAAAAGAGAACGTCAAAGTTCATGAAAAAATTGTTTTGTCCCAAAATGATCGGAATGACGTTGTTTCTTGACCATGCGAAAATTAGCTCGAGGGGCGGAAAGGGCTTTATTTCGCAAATCAACAATAGCGGTTGTGCCGCAGAGTTTGCGAGGTTGCCTGTAAGTTCTAACGGCGCTTTATTCTCGTCCCATTGCAAACCCAATTGCAAGCCAATGTCAAACGGCAGAACATTTAATGCAGAGCCCGTATCCAACATCGCATACGATTGAAGCACTCGTACCCCAGCACGCAATGAAATTGGCACATAGGGAAGCCAACTGCCGCGTCGTGGCGGCAGTGTGGACGGAGTGAAAGGAAATCGGATGGTGCTATTCATCTGGTGAACCTTTATGGGCTTCAAGATACTCACTGAGAGCATTAGCGGCATCGTACGCGTCCAAGGGAGACCATACTTCATACGTACCCGAAAGAGTCAGCGATTCCTCTTTTTCGTATTCTGCCAATTCCGCGACCACGAATTGCAGCAGGCGAAATTTTTCGGAACGTGCGAGAATGTGAACGACGCGTAACAAATCATCGAACGAGACGGTTGGGATGGGCGTGATAGATTCAGGCGCGGGCAGCGCTTCATCGGTTGAGATGGGATCAATGATTGGTGATGTTTCATCGGTTGGCATCGCGTCAACAAGGGGCGACGCTTCCAGTGTGGGGGTTAATTCATTGGTTTGCATGAGAACCTCGCTTTCGGGTTTGGATTATACACGGTATCGGACGTTTGACGGATTTGCATTTTCGCCGTTACAATTCCAGAGATGAAAGCTACAACGCTTGTTCGCAAACCTCCGCGTGAAAAAAAGACGCGTACGCGCGCGCGTTCCTTTGCGTCCATCGTGCGCGTGTTGCGCCGCGAGTTGCCCGCGTTGAGCAAGCAATACAAAATTCAATCGTTCGGCGTGTTTGGATCGTTCGCGCGGCAGGAACAAAAGCCGTCGAGTGATCTGGATGTTCTCGTCGAATATGCCGAGCCGCCTTCCCTTGCATCAAGAATGGCATTGGAAGAGGAATTGGCATTGCTCGTTGGCACAAAAGTTGATTCGCATCAACCGCAATATCTTAAACCCTACATTGGCAAAAATGTGATGCGCCAAGTGATATGGCTGCAAAAGGATGGGGTTGCGCGAAGAGTTAGCTCAACGCAGCGTACGCGCAATGGTAAAAACAATGGGGGGAATATGGAACCAAAACGCGAATATCTGGACTTTATTCAAGACATGCTTAACGCCATGGGCAGGGCGCAGCGATATGTTCAGGGAATTACATTGGAGCAATTGTTGGAGAATCGAGAGAAACTGGATGCGGTCTCGTATGCTCTGCAAACTGTAGGAGAAGCAGCGAATCGTATTCCCTCCGATGTGCATGTGCGTTACCCCGATATTCCATGGCGCAAGATCATTGCAATGAGAAATTGGATCGCGCACGGTTATGATGTGATTGAATACAATGAGTTTTGGACAACCTTGACCGTTTCCATTCCGCGTGATGAACCACTCGTCCGCGCGATGCTCGACGCCGAAAAAGAACGGCGCAAGATCGAGGAATAATAAGAACCCGCCGAATCCTCGGCGGGTTTATCATTTTGTTTCATCACTCACAATTTTCTGCACGCGTCCCACGCGCCCATCTTCCAACATGACTTTGATCCCGCGCGGATGATTGGAACTGGGCGTGAGGATGCGCGCGACGATGCCTTCGGTCAATGCGCCGCTGCGTTGATTTTGTTTTTCGACGACGAACACACGCGCGCCGATTTTGATGTCACTGCGTTTGGTGATGCTCACGGTTGCAGAGTCCAAAAAATTTTCAAAACCCGTTTTCTTCAAGAAAACGGGTTTTGAATTTTTTTAGTTTAGCTTGATCGCCACCATCTGTATATTTGTCATTTCTTCCATTGCAAATTTCACGCCTTCGCGCCCCAGCCCGCTGTTGCGATTGCCGCCGTAGGGCATGTGATCGGCGCGGAAACTTGGCACATCGTTGATGATGACGCCGCCGAAATTTAATTTCTTGATCGCTTGAAAGACGCGGTTAATGTCGCGCGTGAACACAGACGCTTGCAAACCGAACGAGGTTTTGTCCGCCTGCTCCAACGCGTCCTCGAACGAATCCGCGCGAATCACCGACGCGACGGGTCCGAACACTTCTTCCGCCACCACCTTCATTTCAGGTTTCGCATCCACAATGACGGTGGGAAAATAAACGTTGCCTTCCTGTTTGCCGCCCGTCAAGATGCGCGCGCCGCCCGATGCCGCTTCATTCACCCACTCCGCGACGCGCGTCACTTCCCCTTTCGCGATCATCGGACCCACATCCACGCGTTCATCCAACGGATCACCGACAATCAGCGCGTTCGTCGCCGCGACAAATTTTTCCGTGAAGGGTTCATACACCGCGCGTTCGCTGTAAATGCGCTGCGTGCTGATGCACACTTGTCCGCTGTTGTAAAACGCGCCGACAGCTGCGCGTTTCGCCACCGTTTCCAAATCCGCATCGGGCGCGATAATGACGGGCGCGGTGTTGCCGAGTTCGAGCGTCACTTTTTTGATGCCCGCGACCGAGAGGATGCGCTGCCCAACGGGAACGCTGCCCGTGAAGGTAATTTTTTGCACGCGCGGATCGCGCACGAGCCATTCGCCCACCGTGCTGCCGCTGCCATTGACGAGATTGATCGCGCCCGGGGGCAAGCCCGCGGCTTCCAAACATTCGCACAATAAAACGGAAGTGAGTGGTGTCGTCGCGGCGGGTTTGAGAATGAGCGAATTGCCTGCCGCGAGCGCGGGTGCGACTTTGTGCGCGACGAGATTGAGGGGAAAGTTGAAGGGCGTGATTGCGGCGACGACACCGACGGGACGCCGCACATAAAAGCCAAAATATCCTTCCCCTGCGGGAACAGCGTCCAACGGCACGGTTTCGCCGTGCAGACGTTTTGCTTCTTCGCCCGCGATCGTGAACGTGCTGATGCCGCGATCTACTTCGATGCGCGCGAATTTTAATGCCTTGCCCGCTTCCGCCGCGAGGATTTTTGCAATCTCTTCTTTGCGTTCTTGAAGCAGCTGCGCCGTCCGCAATAAAATCGCGCCGCGTTTGTGCGCGGGCAGGTCTGCCATCACAGATGCCGCGCGTTCCGCCGCCGCCACCGCTTCGTCCACCTGATTCGCGTCGGCGATGGGCAGTGTGCCGATCAGCGAATCATCGTACTTGTTATAGACGGGCATCGCGTTGCCGTTGCCCGTCCATTTGCCATTGATGTAGAGTTTATAGTCCATGTTATCCTTTGCGTGATCTCTTTCTCCTGTATCGGGGTACGATTAGATGTGCGTCTTTATCAAATCTCATCTCAATAGCTAATCCAGCATCTGCGTCTTTGCGCGCCTGTTCTGCCATCTCTTGCATTTTGCGCTGTGCTTCGGGGCGCGCGAAAAGCTCATCCCATTTTTTTTTCGTCCGCGCGGATTTTTTCGCGTTCCGAAAGGTTTCTGTTTTTCGTGCGATGGTTTTGGGTTGAGTACAAAGATATTCTAGGTGCCATTCTTTTGTTCATACGCGGCAATCTCCTCCTCCGTTTCTTTTTCCTCTGGCTCGTCATCAACTCCTCATCCAATTATTCTATCGTACTCATCGTGCGGACCAATCCAATGAGGTTTCCCTCCGCGTCAAACTCCATCTCAAAGGTCAAGCCCGCGTCATCCTCTGCCAATGCCTCTTCTGCCATTTCGAGCAGCTTGGCTTGTACTTTTGGATGCGCCACAATCGCGTCCCATCTCGCTTCGCTCGCCGCGATCTCCTCCTCCGTTTCTTCTTCCTCGAACTCGTCATCCACTTCCGTTCCGATGGCGCGCGCGCTCTCTATGACTTGGGGGAGGCGTTCAAGAGGCAGCGCGCGGACAATTTCCAAAAGAGCTTTCTCGTACTCTTGGCGTGATTTTGTAATTGTGGTTTGCATACGATCCTCCAGACATGAATCGGATTGAACATCACGAATTATACTTGAACTCAAAAAAAAACCCCAAGTCGTTTTTTCGACTTGGGTTTTTTTTACTGCATCGGTACGCTTTGACACACAAGTTCCGAGCCACTCCTGCCGATGATACAAGCGGTGACACTCGTCATGCCACGCGGCGCGGGAGTCATGTTGACGTTTGCGAAAAATTCGCGATTCGGGTCAATGCGCGTGGCGTTCGATTGCCCAACTTGCCCGCCCGAAGCATTGTGCGCTGTCGCCTGAAGGGTTGCGGGCGAATCTTGTCCATCCCAGTAATAGTTGACCGTGAGGACGAGGCGATTGGCGTTACTTAAGCCGCCATTGCGTGTGATGCCCGTGATGCGATTCCCTTGAGGAGGCGGCGGTGGCGGCGGAGGATTCGAGACGGTAACAACAACTTGAGCTTGGACCGAATTGCTTTGACACCACGCCGTCAAAAAGTACGTCGTGGTTTGCGTCGGGTTCACAGTGATGGAACCGGGCGTGGGCACGCCACTTCCGCCTTGCCCCTGTGATGAGAGTTGAACATATTGCGCGTTGTTCACAGGTCCCCACGAAAGTGTGCTGGCTTGCCCACCCTGAATCGTTGACGGATTCGCGGTAAAGCCATTGAGTTGCGGCGCGCCCTGACAGCCCGGCGGGTTATTGACGGTGACGGTGATGGGCACCTGGACTTGGTTCGGACCGCAGACGCCGACGATAAAATACGTTGATGTTTGTCTGGGATTCACTTGCTGCGAACCGGGCGTGCCAATCCCTTGCCGATGCCCATTCGGAAATTGCAAAAAGGCAGCTTGCGCGTTTCCGACCAGACCCCACTGTAGAGTGGTCACCTGCCCCGGGCTGATGGTGGGCGGATTTGCGACGGCGTACTGAATGACCGGTGTGCCATTGCAGCCCTGCGCGTTGGGCGCGAGCGCAGGAGTCGTGAGATTGTTTTGGTGCGAGGTTAAATCGCCAACGGATGTAGCTTTGACGCTTTGTCCCGAAGCGGCGAGACAGACGACCAACCCCGCGAGGAGAATTATTCCTGTAATAGTTTTCATGGGTGGCTGCCTCATTCCTTCGGATAGGATGCCGGAACCGTGTTGAGATCAACATCATATTCCCAAATCGGACCGAACATGCCTGCCCAGCCACCGTCTTGGGACGAGAGATTGTTTTGCGGTCCGATCAGATACGGTTTGACCAACTGCAAATTCTCGGGATTGTAAAAGAACGCGCCCGGCACATCCTGAATCAAAAGGTCTTCCCCAAGCTCGTACAGCTTGAGCGCGACTTGTTGGTCTTCGGTTGCATCTGCGGTTCTCAAAATGTTATCGAGGAACAGATTGCAATAGCCGTACCGCCGCGAGAACGCGCCACATTCCCAATAGGTCGAGAGCCAATTTTGGGGATGCGGATAATCTTGGATCCAGCGTTGGAGCGACAATTGCGGATTCGTACGCACGTCTTTGGTGAGCGATGTAAATTCCGTGCCGGCAACCGGATCAGCTATGATTTTGCAGCCGATGGCTTTTTCCAAATTTGCCGAAATGTATTCTACGCGGCGTTTGTTGACCGGGGAATCGGGATAGGTGAATTTGATCTCGCCCAATTTGGCGCAGTCCACCTTGCCATCTTTGCCGTACCCATTGTTGATTAAGGTATGCTGCGCGCCCGAAACATCCGTGTCAGGCACACCGGGTTCCGATGCTTGATTGCCGGGAACGTCCGGTGGAATCCAACGCGTGTACGCTTTGCCAACGCCGCCCAACACATCCTTGATAAAGCCATTGCGATCCAACGCCTGCGAAAACGCGATGCGGACATTGCGATCCCCAAACGGTTCGCGGGTGTTGTTGAACGCCAACGCATACGTTTGCGCGGCGGGATAGCGCAAGAAGTCGCCCGCGACCTTTGTATTTGAAACCACCGTTGGCACGAGCTCTGCGACCATACTCGCGTTAATATCGAGCTTGCCCTCTTCGTACGCTTTGAGGGTGGCTTCGTTATCGGAAGTGTACGAAATCTCGACGCGATCCAATTTCGGCGCGCCGCGCCAATAATTCGTGTTGGCGACGAAGGTGATTTTTTCGGTGGGTGTCAATTCCGTTGTATCCGAAAGAGTTTCGGTGCCGCTGATCGAGGCAAACTTGAATGGTCCGTTGCCATTGTGATTCGCGGGATCCTTCCACCAATTCTCCGGATCCTTTGCAACGAGTTTTGGATCCACCGGATACGTGATTGGCATCGAGGCAATGTACAACCAATACGCGCTGGGACTCGTGAATGTGATTTGGAGATTTGAATTGTCCACCGCTTTGACGCCATATTTGGCGAACGCCGCGTCAATTGTCGCTTGCGGCGCATCGGGCGTAAGTTCCGCGAGTTCTTGCGCGCCGACGACATCAAACAAAAGCGAGACATATTGTTTGCCTTCCACTTTTGGATCCACCGCGCGGCGGAGCGCGTATTCAAAATCTTTAGCTGTGAGGGGTGTGCCATCCGCGCGTTTCAGACCCTCGCGAATGTGAAATGTCATGGTCAAACCATCGGCGCTCAAGTCCACAATGTCGGCGGCGCCGTCTTGCACTTGACCATTCGCGTCAATCGTGGTCAGACCTTCATAAGCAAAATTCAACGCTTCGATTTCGTTGACGAACGACGCTTTTTGCGGATCGATCACATCGGGATAAATATCTTCACCGATGCGTAACACTTTGAAACCATTGACCGTACTCGTCTGCACGGTCGCGGCGGTCACGGTGTTGGAGAGCGCCGGGGACGATGCGGGGATGGCTTGCGCGGACGTTGTGAGGATTGGCATCGCGAATGCGATCAATGCCAATGTCAGCGCGCACGCGACCAAACCAACGATGACGACATTTAGATTGAGTTGTTGCTTGACTTGCACGAGATTCCTCCTTGGAGAATCAAAATTTGCCGGGCTGATTTTTGGCGATGCGAGAGGGCAATGCAATTAAAACGTTTCACGATTATAAGCAGTTCCCTTAACGAATCATACTCCGTTCCCCTGTCCCGCCATAATTGATAAACACCGTTTTCAATTCGGTAAAAAAGTTGAGACCTTCTTCCGCCATTTCGCGTTCGCCGACACCTGTGTTTTTCGTGCCGCCGAACGGCAGTTGGGCTTCGCCGCCGATGGTGGGTTCATTGACATGCACCATGCCCGTTTCCACATCCTCAACATAACGCAAAATGGTATTTATGTCTTGCGTAAAGATCGAGGTCGTCAACCCAAACTCGACGGCGTTGGAAAATTTTATCGCTTCCTCGATATTTTGCGCGACGCCAATGGCAAGAACGGGTCCGAAAACTTCTTCGCGAAAAATACGCATGTCCGGTGTCACGCCATCAAAGATCGTCGGTTCGACAAAATAACCGCCATTCGCGTTTTTTGGCACTCCGCCCCCCGTCACGAGTTGCGCGCCTTCACTTTTCGCAATCTCGATGTACGAGAGATCGGTCTTCCATTGTTTTTCATCCACTGCGGGACCCATGTCGGATGTTTCATCGAGACCCGGACCGACGCGCAATTTTGACGCGCGTTCGCGCAATTGTTCAAGCAGCGCGTCTTTGACGGATGGCGATGCAATCACGCGCGATGTCGCGGTGCAGCGTTGTCCTGTCGAACCGAACGCGCCGCCCATGATCGCCGTCGCGGCTTTGTTCAGATCCGCGTCGGGCAAAACGACGATTGCGTTCTTGCCGCCCATCTCACACGTCACTTTTTTGTTTAGTTTCGCCGCTTGTTGATACAACGCATTGCCGACTTGATTTGATCCGGTGAACGAAATTGCGCGCGTTTCGGGCGCTTCGACAATCGCGCTGCCAACGGTGGAACCAGGTCCGACGAGCATATTCAAAACGCCGGGCGGCAATCCCGCTTCTTCAAAAATTTCGACGAGCAACGACGCGGTGGCGGGCGTAATTTCGGCGGGTTTGAAAACCACCGTGTTGCCAGAAACCAACGCGGGCGCGATTTTCCAAACGGGCAATGCCCACGGAAAATTCCACGGCGTAATCAAACCGACGACGCCGATGGGACGCCGAATGGTGTACGTGAAGGTGTCGCGCACTTCGCTCGGCATCGTCTTGCCGTGCATGCGATAACCCTCGCCCGCGAAAAATTCCAAGAGTGAAATGCCTTTCAACACTTCGCCGCGCGCTTCTTTCAACACTTTGCCTTCTTCGAGCGACATGACGCGCGCGATTTCTTCCAAACGCCCGCGCGTGATATTTACGGCGCGCCACAAAACGCGCCCACGTTCGGGACCCGGCGTATTTTTCCAATTTGGAAATGCCGCTTGCGCTGCTTGAATGGCATCGCACGCGTCTTGCGCGGAGGCAGCTGGAAATTCTGCGATGACTTGTTTCGGATCCGCGGGATTGATATTTTTGACGAGACGATCGGAAGTGGGGTGAAACCATTTGCCATTAATGTACGAACCGGTGGGCATCATTGCTCCGTTGCATGAAGAAGGGATGAGAGAGATTAGAGATTAGAAATTGGAAATTGGATGTTGGATGTTGGATGGTGTAGAGACGTTTCGGTGAAACGTCTCTATCTCTACGGGATAGCGATATGCGATATGCGATACGCGATTTTGGGGTTTAAGCGGTGGACGAATCCCCATTGGGTTCGACGCCCAACGCGCGTAATTTCGCGGCGAGACGTTCGGCGCGTTGTTGTTCTTGGTCGGCGCGTTGTTGTTCTTGGTCGGCGCGTTGTTGTTCCTGATCGGCGCGTTGTCGTTCTTGATCGGCGCGTTGTTGTTCCTGATCGGCGCGTTCGCGTTCTTCATTCGCGCGTGTGGTTTCGTAAGCGGCAAGGAGGCGCGCTTCTTGTTCCGCTTGCGAGAGTTCGACAAATGTTTTGAAGCGGTCTCCATTGGGATGATAAAGACGCAGTTCATCGTCCCCAAGTTCAAAACGAATACCAAGGCGTGGGCTCGTCCAGCCGTGGACGGGGACGACTTCCTCCAAAATCCCGTTTTCGGAGCGCCACCCCGTCAATTCTAAACTGGAAGGGTCAAAGAGATAATACTCTTCAACTCCATGCCGTTCGTAAAAATGGAATTTGCGGGACATTTCGGTGCCTGTATTGCCCGGTGACAAAATTTCAAACACCACTTGCGGCGCGATATTTTCTTCCACCCATTGCAAATAGCGTCCGCGATACCCTTTCGGTCTGCCGAAAATGACCATCACGTCAGGCGCAACGCGGTGGTCATTTCGACCTTCGGTTGGATACCACAACAAATCGCCTGCGACAAAGACATTTGGATCGGACGCAAACTGCGCGTCGAGTCCGCCTTGAATGGTAACAATCCATTGAAACTGGAGCGTGTTTTCGGCCATGGGTTGTCCATCGCTTTCAGGATATTCGATTTCACGAACAGGGGTTGGAAGGTTTGCGATTGCCATAGCGACCTTTATGGGCGCGTGAAATGTTTGTCGCGCTACGTTCGCCATTATAGCATATCCGATTTTGGAAACCGTTTTGGAATGGGTGTGCTATAATCGCCCCATGTCCTGCGAAATTTTCCACCCCCCCCGTTGATCCTCATCTAACACACATTTCACGTCGCGCGCGAGACGTTTCACCTGCCTAGGGAGACGTTTCACCGAAACGTCTCTACGCGCGTATTCTCTACGCGCCCGCGCGCCTCCTGTCTTTTTCATCCTTCATCCTTCAACCTTCATCCTTCCGAAAGACAGGAGCTCTTCCATGTTTGCAAAATTAAATATTCAAGCCATCCCGTTCGCGGTGATGGTGTTGTATGCGATTGAACTGCTCGACGAGTTGATCTATGGGTTGTACGGCGCGACGTTGCCACTGCTCAAAAATGATCTCGCGCTGAATTATGTTCAAGTCGGTTTGCTTTCGACAATCCCCGGACTCGTCAGCATCGCGCTCGAACCGTTCATCGGAATCTTGGGCGATACGCGTTTTCGACGCGCCCTCGTGCGCGGCGGAATTATCGCGACGACGTTTGGACTCGCGCTCGTCGCGTTTGGACAAACCTACGCGATCCTTCTGGTCGCGTTTTGTATCCTGTATGTCGCGAGTGGCGCGTATGTGAATCTCGCGCAAGCGACGCTGATGGACATGAATCTCCGCGCTGACGAGTCGAGACGACAACGCAAGGCGGAACCGCCAAACGGTCGTCTCGACTCGTCAAACGAACAAACGATGGCGCGGTGGGTCTTGCTCGGCGGGATTGGCGCAGCGATCGCGCCAATTCTCGTGACGATTGCGTTTGGCATTGGTTACGGGTGGCGTGAGATGTATCTCGCGTTCGCCGGTGCAGCTGGCGTGTATATCGCGTTGGTGTGGCGCATCGCGTTTAATTCGCATGACGGCGCGGAGGAGGAACACATCGCGCCACGCGCATTGATCCGCGATTTTTTCCGCGCGTTCCGTAATAGCGAATTGATTCGCTTCGTCCTTCTCACCGAGCTTGCGGATTTGATGCTCGACAAGTTGTACGAAGTGACGGGTTTGTATTTCCACGATGTCGTTGGCGTGGACTTTACACAAGCCGCGCTCGCGTCCGCGATTTTTACCATTGTCGGACTCGTCGGCAGCATTGTGTTGATTCCACTTTTGGAACGCGTGAACGGCATCCGCATCCTCCGTATGTCGTCCGTCATTGTGATTGTTTTCTATGTCGCGTTTTTGCTCGTCCCGTTCGTGTGGGCGAAATACGCGCTGATCGCGTTGGTGAGTTTTAGCACAGCGGGCTGGTTTGCGATTTTGCGCGGACGCACGTTTTCCGCGCTGCCGGGACAATCGGGCATGGTGGTCGCGATCACGGCGTTTGCGAATCTTTCGATCTTGCTGACGCCGACGATCTTGGGCGCGGTGGCGGACGCGTTTGGTTTGCAAAGCGCGATGTGGCTGCTGTTGATTGGACCTGTCGCGCTGCTGATCGGTTTGCCGCGCGCGTGATCGAGACCTGACACAGTACATCACAGAGCTGCGATCCACCGTGCAGCTCCCATCGAATTAAATTCGACGTCTCAATAAGGCGTTCTAAAAAACAACGCAAAGAGTGAACATTGTTTGGCACGC
>Ga0247727_10004488_pt1 | contig 29545 bp, 22 predicted proteins | sample WisWelCaveWW1625_FD_202498 | JGI IMG/M metagenome (GOLD analysis project Ga0247727, IMG submission 202498) | Biofilm microbial communities from Wishing Well Cave, Virginia, United States - WW16-25 | ecosystem: Environmental > Aquatic > Deep subsurface > Groundwater > Cave microbial mat | place...
TGCGCACGGTGAACAGGCGTATCCGAGCTGCCACGCACCCAAACTTCCCCGCGCGCTGACAAGTGCTTCCTTCGTTCAGAGCGCGCGCGCTCGTCGGGCGCGTAGTCGCACAGCACGCGCTGTCCGAGCCCGGCCTCCGCTTCGCCAGGCTTTCGGCTGGGGCCGCCGCGACAGCGTGGGCTGGCGTCTTGCGCGACACCGCTCTCCGGCCGCTGGCCCTCGCCGGCAGGGTGCCTCCGTGCGCAGGTCAGTACCAGTCCTCGACGCTGAGACCGGCGACGCGGCGGAACTCACGTGTGTTGTGGGTCACCAGGGTTCCCCCGCTCGCGAGCGCCGTAGCCGCGATCAGGGTGTCCAAGGGGCCGATGCCCTCGCCCGTCGGCTCGAGCGCAGCGCGGATCCGTGCGGCCGCTCGCGCTTCGTCCGGACCGAAGGGCAGCACGCGCGTCGCGGCGAGAAGCGTATCGAGCTGTGCCCGCCGGCGGGCAGGCGCTTTCGAGCGCAGCACTCCGACCTCCAACTCGTAGAGCACGAGCGCGGGCAGCGCGACTTCCGAGGGCTTCCGCGCCAGCAGCCGATCCGCCACGCGGCCCTCGCCCTTGAAGAAGAACACGACGTTGTTCGTGTCGAGGACGTACATCGGTTCAGAACCGCTCTCGCCGGCTGTCCCGGCCGGTATGGCGCCGCAAGCCCTTGGCGGAATCGAGGTCGGCCCAGGCGCCGGCCAGGTCCTTCACACCCTGTGGCCATTCCGTCGCCGTCCTTTCCTGGACGAGCCGGGCTAGCCAGCGGCTCCGCGAGAGCCCGGCGTGCTTGGCAGCCCTTCTCAGTAGTTCCGCCGTGTCTTCGTCCAGATACAGTGTGACTTGCGCCATCGGAACCTCCAGTATACGTGCCATTATACTCGTCTGGTGCGGGCCCCAACGCGGCGAGGCTTCGTCCTTCGCGATCTCCGCTGACGGCCGCCGGCTCACGGTTGCCGGGCTCGAGCAGCTCTTCGGCATCATGACCGCCGAGAACCTGCTCGGCCTTTCGCCGACCGGGCGCTGACACCCCACAGCCTCGGCACGGTGAAGCGCGGGCGCGGTCACGTTCCGTATTCGAGAGGAAGGGCAGAGGCGACGAGCCAGGTTTCCGGCCTCGCACCAGGTAGCCGCCCGACTACACCGCCCTGCGTCCAGGAAACCGGTCCAACACCGGCAGGCACTGCATCCTCGCTGCTGGAGGCCACTCGCCTGGGCCCTCGTGTAGCCGGAGAGCTACGCGTCCACGAAGAGGCCAACCGGGCGCGGTCGGATGAGCAATCCCCGCACCTGTGAGCGACTTGCCCGACGAACGACACCTGACGGGACTTGGCGGCACAGCCGTTGCACGCGTGGATCGCATACTTCAAACAGAGGCAGGAGTAGAACCATGCTAGTGAGCAACAAGCTATCCATTAGAGCGGCCCTGCTGCTCGTGGTCCTCATTCCTACCGTGTTCTGGGTGCGAAGGGACTGGAAACAACTGCGTGATGCAGTTGAACAGCACTTAGTACCTGTCGTTTTCGCAAGTACAGCCACCTATACCGATCCGATTGCTTTCCAGGCGGCGATTGGAGGCCTGGGAACTCCTACGGTGATCGATTTTGAAGACATAGATGCAAGCCCGCTCAATAACTCGATCGTCGGGCGGGTGCCATTCGATGAAACCACCTACGCAGACAAAGGGATCACCTTCTCAAACCCCAATGGATTCTTCTTGTACATAGCTCCAGGAGGCCTCTTCTGGAACGCGAGCAACTCCCTGTCCGTTAGCAACTTCCCATTTGAAGGAGGGAGTGACACAGACGATGACCTGGTCGTCACCCTCAACCCTCCAGCGGTCGCGGTCGGATTCACGCTGGTCGACAACGGCTCCCACGCCGGAGATGAGTTCGTGCAATTCATCGACTCCGACGGGGGCGTGGTCCAGCAGGTGTCTCTTCCGTTCGACAACACGCCCTTCCGGGCGTTCATTGGGGTCGTGTCTGTGGAGCGTCCCATCGCGAGCATCAACATAGTCGAGCGCGCCAACGACGGGGACGACGTCGACTATGACGACTTCATCTTCATACCTGCGGACAAGGTGACGATTTGTCATAAACCTGGGACGCCTGCACAAAAGATCTTGGTCATTCCAGTCAAGGCTCTCAAGGGTCACCTGGGTCACGGTGACACGCTCCTCGACGCGTGCGGGGCCTGCGGCTCAGTGCTCTTCGAAGACGACTTCGAGGCGGGCGACCTCCACGACAAATGGACGACCGGCGGCACGTGTCAACCGGACTCGATCGTCGTGACAAACGGACGGGTCCGGGCCACCCAGAACTGCAACTTCATCGAGACACGCGCTGCGTTCTGTGGCGACCTCCAAATCGAAGTGGACGTTGAGAAGGAAGCTGCGCGCCCCTTCTCCTGTTTCGATTTCTATGTTGAGCTCCGTGCCCTTGGGGCGACGGGTGCCGTCCTCTTCGATACTTTCGGCACCGACGGCATTGGGATCGGTGCGCCCGCTTTCTCGGTATGCGGTCGCCAGTTCACGCTCCCCGGGAACGCCCCGAATCGGGGCAAGGCGACGCTGACCTACGCCGGGGGGCGGGCGCGTTTCTCGTTCACTAACGAGGGCGGCCAGAGCCTTGTGACCAACGAAGTCGGCTTCCCATCACCGATTGGTGCAACCGCGATCCGGATCTGGCTGGCCGGGTATCCCGATTCTCCGCGGTTCGTGGACAACGTAAGGGTGTTGAGGCCTTGACGCCGACCTGGGGCGTTTGACGGAACCCCGGTCCCTTGCAGCGACGCGCCGTAGCGAGCCCCGCATGCCGCTCTCGGCCCGTTCGAGTTTACCCGCGTCACGGTTCGCAACGTGAAGCTCGACGGCTCCACGCCTCAGTGTCGCGCGACACCTGCCGCTCCTCCTCGAAGCGCAGGGTCGCTGATCCCTACCGGACGAGAAACAGCCTGTCCTGCCGGCGCAGGGCCCAGCGCAGCTTGCCCTCCGCGTCGCTGATCGCGTCTTCCTCCTGCGCAATCCGGACCTTCTGGCCACCCCACTCCGGAACGGGCGTCGTCGCCTGCAGCTCGATCGACCACCACATGCTCGGGATCACCTTGGCGTCGCCTCGGCCGGGCACCCCGTCCTGGTAGTCCCACAGGCCGAGCCGTGGCCGTGAAGGCCGATCGGGTGCGAGTAGATCGTCCCGTCGATCCCCTTCTGCTTCATACGCGCACGAGACGCCGCGAGGATCTCGTTGCCCGTGAGGCCCGGCCGCAGTTCCTCCATGACGACGTCCTGCAGTGCGTTGGCGTTGGCGAGCGCGCGCCGCAGGCCGAGAGGCGCGTCCCCTTCGCCCGCGAGCAGCACGTAGGCCAGGTGCTGCGTGTCGGTGTTGAGGCGCGCGACCGTGATGCCGAGGTCGGAGTGCAGGACGTCGCCGCGCTCGATCACAGGATCGTCGCCGAGCTCGGCAGCCGTCTTTCCCTTGCGCTGGACGTCCACCGACGGCTGGAACCACGTGCCGATCCCGAGGTCGTTCACTCGCTGGCGCCACCACCACACGAGGTCGCTCGTCTTCGTTTCGCCAAGCGTGATGGCCCGGCTCGAGAACATCTCCTGCGACAGCGACCAAACCAGCTCCTGCATGCGCCGGAAGAACGCCTCTTCTTCCGGCAAGCGCGCGGCGATGAGCTCGAGGGGAAGGCCTTCGGCATTGCGGAACCTCGCGGTCCACTTCTCGCCGAGCGCCCGGCTCATGCCCTCGAGCTCGCCGCTCGAGAGCCCGTCGGAGAACGCGAACACGCTGGAGCGATCGATGCCGATCACCCTCGGGTTGCGCTCCTCGACCACGGCCAGAAGCGCCTGCCACTGCTCGTCGCCCCACAGCTCGGCCTGCCGGCCGCGGCCCACGTCTCCGGCCGCCGCCTTCGTGGAGCGGCGGGCTTCGAAAACCCCGCCTTGGGACGAGCCACCGAGCGCGATCCTCTCGACGCACGCCGCGGACGCTGCCGTGCCCGTCGCGGCGCACCTGTCGAAGAACACGTAGATCGTGCGCCGCCGCGCGGCGAACGTCTGCGGCGAGGTGATGGCGAGGAAGACCGGGTCCTCGTTGTACTCGCGCATCGGCACGACCCACAGGTCGATGCCGTGCCTCCGCATCAGCCCGGGCAGGAACGTGTCGAGCCGCTTCTGCAGCCATTCCTGTTGCATGGCCGCCTGCTCGCGCAGCGTGCCGAACGGGCGCGCGACCTGAGCTTGCGCGGTGGCGAAGCCCGGGAGCGCGACGATGAGCGTGAGCGCGACGACACCAGGGAGTCTCATACCCGCGATCTTACATTTCCCGCGACGTTGGCGGCTCCGCGGCACCGCGCCGTTGCGGCACCGGGCCGCCGCGGATCGTCTAGAATCCGCTCGGCCCTTCCCAATGAGCCTGTCGCCCGGCGCTCGGCTCGGACCCTACCAAGTCATCTCGCCCCTGGGTGCGGGGGGCATGGGCGAGGTGTATCGCGCCACCGACACCCGTCTCGGGCGCGACGCAGCGCTCAAGCTGCTGCCGCAGGAGTTCGCTTCCGACCCCGACCGCCTCGCCCGCTTCGAGCGCGAGGCGAAGCTGCTCGCGTCGTTGCAGCACTCGAACGTCGCGACGCTCTTCGGTCTCGAGGAGACGGACGGCCAGAGGGCCCTGGCGATGGAGCTCGTGCCGGAGAGGATCTCCGCGAGCGGCTGATGCGGGGGCCGATCCGGGTGGACGAGGCCCTGGAGCTCGCCAAGCAGATCGCCGAAGCGCTCGAAGAAGCCCACGAGCACGGCATCGTTCACCGCGACCTCAAGCCCGCGAACGTCAAGGTGACGCCCGACGGCAAGGTCAAGGTCCTCGACTTCGGCCTCGCCAAGGCCTGGAGCGGCGAGAGCCATCCGGTCTCGGGGAGCGGCGCGCTTTCGCAGTCCCCCACGCTCGCCCACACCGGCACCGCAGCCGGCCTGATCCTCGGCGCCGCCGCATACATGTCGCCCGAGCAGGCTCGCGGCAAGGCCGTCGACAAGCGCGCCGACATCTGGGCATTCGGTGTCGTCCTCTTCGAGATGCTGACCGCGGAGCGGCTCTTCGACGGCGAGACGGTGACCGACGTGCTCGCGGCGGTGGTGACGCGGGAACCGGACTACGCAAGGCTTCCTGCCGCGCTACCGCCCGCGGTTCGCCAGCTGCTTCAGCGCTGCCTCCGCAAGGACCCGAAGCGGCGGTTGCGCGACATCGGCGAGGCCCGGGTGTCGCTCGATGAGGCGGCCAAAGGCGGCGATGCGGACGTGTCGAGTGTCGTCCAAGCGGGCACGCACGTCCGGCCTGCCGCCGCCTGGCGTCGCGTGCTGCCGTGGGCCGTCGCCGCTTTCGCCCTGGCCCTGGCCGGTCTGGGCCAATGGCGAGCAGCGCAGCCCGGCCCGCCGCCGATGCGCAAGTGACGATTCCGATCCGCGACCTCCACGTCGGGATCCCCACTCCACCGGCACTCTCCCCCGACGGTCGCCATATCGCCTATGTGGCGGGCGACGACCTCTGGGCGCGCGACCTCGACCAGCTCGAGCCCCGCAAGCTCGCCGCCTCTGTGTCGCCGACGTTCCCTTTCTGGTCTCCCGACTCGGGCCAGGTCGCTTTCATCGCCGACCAGAAGCTGTGGCGCGTCGCGGCGACGGGCGGTCAGCCGGTGCTGGTCGCCGAAGCGACCTTCGCGCGCGGCGGTTTCACACCTGGCGGGGTGTGGCTGCCGGACGACACGATCGTCTTCGCTCCCGCCGCCAACGGCACCGGTCTCATCGCCGTGCCCGCGCGGGGAGGCGCCTTCACGACGCTTCTCGAGCGGGGACCGAACGAGTCGGACTTCCACAAGCCGAGCCTGCTGCCCGGCGGCCGCGGGATCGTCTTCGTCGTCGATCCAAACCAGGGGCTGTCCGACTCGATCGCAGTACTCTCCGGCGGAAAGCGCAAGACGATCCTCAAGGAGCCCGGCCAGGAGCTGAACGCGCCCGTCTACTCGCCGGGCGGGCATCTGCTCTTCGTGCGGGAGAATCGCGAGGGCTCCGCGGGATGGTCGAGCGCGATCTGGGCGGCGCCGTTCTCGCTCGAGCGGCTCGAGGCCACGGGCACGCCGTTTCCGGCAGCACGCACACTGGCCGAGCGTCGGCGCGGACGGCACGCTCGTCTATGCGCAGCCGCGTGCCGCGCCGCTCGAGCTCGTCCTCCTGGGTACGGACGGCCGCGCCTTACGGACCGTCGGGCCGCCGCTCGCCTTCGGTCGCAGCGTCGCGATCTCTCCTGACGGAACTCGCGTGGCGGCGTCCGGCCCGGAAGGTCTCTTCGTGCGCGACCTGCGGCGCGGCACGCACACGCGGCTGACGTTCGACGACCGCACGTATCGCGACGTCGTCTGGGGTCCCGGTGGCGAGACCGTGGTGTTCCGGGCGCAGCAGGGTGGCAACCCGGTCGAGATCGTCGCCAAGCGCGCCGACGGCAGCGGCGAGCCGAGGACGCTCGTCCAGGGCGAGTGGCCTTCTCTCTCTCCGGACGGGAAGTGGGTGATGTTCCAGGTGCTCCATGCGGGCACGGGCGGCGACCTCTATTACCTGCCGTTCGACGGCAGCGCGAAGCCCGCGCCTTTCCTGGAGGACTCCGTCCACGCCACGACGACGGCCTTCTCGGCCGCTTCGTGGCCATCACGGCACAGGCCCCCGGTTCGGATCGCTCCGACATCTTCCTCCGACCCTTCCCGCCGGCCGAGGGGGTCTGGCAGTGTCGTCGAGCGGCGGCGCGCGTCCACGCTGGAGCCGGGCCGGCGATCGTCTTTTCTACCTGGAGGGCAACGACCTCATGGAGGTCGAGGTGAAGCTCGGAAAGACGCCGTGGCTCGGAACGCCCCGCGTACGGATCCAGGGCGGCCCCGCGCGGCTGCAGCTTGGCGTCGGGTACGACGTCGCGCCCGACGGCAGCGGGTTCGTGGCGATCCGCGAGGTCGAGGACCCCAAGGCGACGATCCCCGCCCTCACGCTCGTGGAGCGCTGGTTCGAGGAGTTCCGCCCCGGCGCCGGGAAGTAGGCTCTGCGCGAATGAACGTGATTCTCAACTGGCGTCCCCCGAGAGTCGCTGATGAGAGACGGCGGAGAGTCGGGTCGCGGATGGGCGGCCGTGGCGACGAGCCTGCGATAGAATCCCGCCTGCTGGACTTCCGTCGCTCGCGCAGGGGGACCCATTGAGAACGCGGCTCCGCGTGCCGCTGGCCGGTATCGTCGCCGCGACTCTTGCCGCGACGGTCGCGTTCGGCGCTGCGATCTCCGCTGGCGCCTCTGGCGCCGTGGACGATGGCCCTGATTTCGTCCGGGAGGTGCAACCGATCCTCGCCGCGTCCTGCGTGCGCTGCCATGGCCGCGACGAGAGCAAGGCGCTGCTGCGGCTCGACACGGCTGCTTGGTTCCGCGAAGGAGGCGAATCCGGCGTGATCGTCGCACCAGGCGACCCGGCCGCCAGCCTGCTAATGGCGCGCATCACGAACCCCGACCCGAAGCAGCGCATGCCGCAGGAAGCCGAGGCGCTCGTGCCCGCGCAGATCGAGACGCTGCGGCGCTGGATCGAGCTGGGGGCACCCTGGCCCGAGGGCGTTACGATCGCCGTGGCCGAGGCTCGCGAGGCGGCGCTTCCGCCGCGGCCGGCGGCGCGCCCGCGCGACGCGAATCGCCTCGGCTACAACCGCGACGTGCGCCCGATCCTGGCCGAGAGCTGCTTCCCCTGCCACGGGCCCGACAAGAACAGCCGCAAGGCCGGTTTCCGGCTGGACCGCGAGGAGGTGGCGAAAGGGACGCTCGCCTCGGGCACGGTGTCGGTGGTGGCCGGCGCGCCCGATCGCAGCGGAGTGATCGCCCGCGTCCTCCACCCCGACGAGGCGAGCCGCATGCCGCTCGCGAAGAGCGGGCGCGCGCGGCTGCGGCCCGAGCAGGTAGCGACGCTGCGGCGCTGGATCGAGGAAGGCGCCGAGTGGGAGCCGCACTGGGCCTGGATCCCGCCCGCGCGCCCGGAGCCGCCGGCCACGCGCGACCGGCGCTGGGCCCGGAGCCCGATCGATGACTTCGTGCTCGCCAGCATCGAGGCGGCGGGGCTCCGGCCCTCGCCCGAGGCCTCTCGCGCGGAGCTGCTGCGCCGGCTGAGCTTCGATCTCACCGGTCTGCCGCCGACGCCGGCCGAGGTGCGTGGTTTCGAACGAGACACGCGACCCGATGCGTACGAAAGACAAGTGGAGCGACTGCTCGCGTCACCCCATTTCGGTGAGCGGATGGCGCTCTTCTGGCTGGACCTGGTGCGCTACTCGGACAGCGTGGGCTATCACAGCGACAACGCGCGGCCGATGTGGCGCTACCGCGACTGGGTCGTCCAGGCCTGGAACCGCAACCTGCCCTTCGATCGCTTCACCATCGAGCAGCTCGCGGGCGATCTGCTCCCGGACGCCGGGTACGAGCAGGCGATCGCTTCCGGCTACAACCGCCTGCTGCAGACCACCGAGGAGGGAGGCGCGCAGCCGAAGGAGTACCGCGCGATCTACCTCGCCGACCGCGTGCGCAGCGCCTCGAGCGTCTGGATGGGCGCCACGGTCGGCTGCGCCCAGTGCCACGACCACAAGTTCGATCCCTACCTCGCGCGCGACTTCTACGCGTTCGCCGCCTTCTTCGCCGACGTTGAGGAAGAGCCGGTGGGCCGCCGCAAGCCCGATCCGCTGCCGGACGCGGCGCATAAGCCGGTGCTCGACGCCCTCGACGCGAAGGTTCTGGGGCTGCGCGAGGCGCTCGACGCGCGGATTCCCACGCCCGAGTGGGAGGCGGCCACCGCCGCCCGGCGGATCCCGCGCTTCACGACGCTCGAGCCGGTCCTGGCCACGTCGGCGAACGGCACGCGCGTGATGATCCAGGGCAACGACTTCTCGATCATCGCGTCGACGTCCCATGGTCCGAAGCCGCCCACGGACCGCTACACGGTGCGCTTCAAGTCCGAGCTCGCCACGATCACGGCCCTGCGCCTCGAAGCCCTCACGTTCGACGAGCTGCCGCGCGGCGGTCCGGGCCGCGACCCGAGCGGAGGCTTCGTCGTGTCGGAGATCGACGTGCAGGACGCCTCCGGCCAGCCGCTCGCGCTCCGCAACGCTTCGGGCTCGACAGTCGACGGCGGGGCCTTCGCCGCCGCTGCAGCGGTCGACGGACGCGTGTACGAGGGCGGCTGGGCGTTGAACGTCGCCGATGGCGAGGCCCACCGGCTCGTGGTCGAGCTCGCGACACCGATCGTCCGGCAGGACGAGACGACGACGCTGACGCTCGTCGTCCACCAGAACGCCGGCGGGCTCCGGACGCTGGGCCGACTTCGCCTGGCGGGGTCATCGGACCCGCTGCCGGTACGCACCACCCCGGGCCCCGAGCCCGGCCACGACGTCGTGACGGCGGCCGGCCTCGATCCCACTGCGCGCACGAAGGAGCAACAGACCGCGCTCGCGAAGTTCTACCGCCGCGAGGCGCCCGAGCTCGCGGCCGCCCGCGAGGCGCTGCGCGCGGCGGAGCTCGAGCGGCAGGCGCTTCTCGAGGCCGTGCCGCAGGCGTACGTCACGACGACGCAGGAACCGGACGCCGTGCGAATCTTGCCGCGTGGCAACTGGCTCGACGACTCGGGCGAGCGGGTGGCGGCTGCGGTGCCGCAGTTCCTGCCGCCCGTCGACACCGGCGGAAGGCGCGCCACGCGCCTCGACCTCGCGCGCTGGCTCACCGCGCGCGAGAACCCGCTCACGGCGCGCGTGCTCGCCAACCGGCTCTGGAAGTTGTGCTTCGGCCAGGGGCTCTCGCGCAGCGTCGAGGACCTGGGCGCCCAGGGCGAGTGGCCGACGCATCCGGAGCTGCTCGACTGGCTGGCCGTCGAGCTGGTCGACGGCGGGTGGGACGTCAAACGGCTGCTGCGGACACTCGTCACGTCCGCGACGTACCGGCAGAGCTCGTCGCTCACACCCATACTCGCCGAGACGGATCCCGCCAACCGGCTCTACGCGCGCCAGTCTCGCTTCAGGCTCGACGCGGAGCTCGTGCGCGACAACGCGCTCGCGGTCTCCGGGCTGCTCTCGCCCAGGCTCGGCGGCCCGAGCGTCTTCCCCTACCAGCCGCCCGGCTATTGGGCCTACCTCAACTTCCCGCCGCGGGACTGGGACGCCTCGCCGGGCGAGGACCAGTACCGGCGCGGCCTCTACACCTGGTGGCAGCGCAGCTTCCCGCAGCCGAGCCTCGCCGCCTTCGACGCGCCGAGCCGCGAGGAGTGCACGGGCGAACGGGTGCGCTCGAACGTGCCGCAGCAGGCGCTCGCGCTGCTCAACGATCCGAGCTACGTCGAGGCGGCGCGCGTCTTCGCCGAGCGCATCCTGCGCGACGGGGGTCGGAGCGTCGCGTCGCGCCTGCGCTTCGCCTACTCCCGCGCGCTGCAGAGGAGACCGAGCGCGGCCGAGGAGCGCGTGCTCGTGGACCTGCTGCGCCGCGGACGTGACGCGTTCGCTCGCGATCCCGCGGCGGCGCGGCGACTCGTGTCGACCGGCCAGCACCCTGCCGCGAAGGACCTGCCGCCGGCCGAGCTCGCGGCCTGGACGGCATGTGGCGCGCGCGATCCTGAACCTGCCCGAGCTGGTGACGAGGTCTTGAGCATGCGCTTGCCCTTTGTCCTGACGGACGACTTTCAGGCTCTGCGCGAGCGCGTAACGCGTCGCGCATTCCTTGGCCGGGGCACGGCGGGGCTCGGCTCGCTCGCCCTGCTGTCGCTTCTCGATCCACGCCGGCTCCTCGCTGCGCCTGTCGCCCGCGCGGCATCCTCGGCGGCGGCCACGACGGACGCCACGGGCGTCGTCCAGCCGCTGCACTTCCCCGCGCGCGCGAAGCGCGTGATCCACCTCTACCAGGCGGGCGGTCCCTCGCAGCTCGAGCTTTTCGACGCGAAGCCGAAGCTCGCGGCGATGCACGGCCAGCCGATGCCTGAGTCGATGACGAAAGGCCAGCCGATCGCGCAGCTCCAGAACCAGGAGCTCAGGTGCTTCGGTCCCCAGCACCCGTTCGCCCGCTACGGGCAGTCCGGGCAGGAGATGTCGACGCTCTTGCCGAGGATCGGCGAGGTGGCCGACGAAATCTGCATCATCCGCTCGATGCAGACCGAGCAGATCAACCACGACCCCGCCCACACCTTCATGAACACAGGCGTCCAGATCTCGGGCCGTCCCGCCGCGGGTTCCTGGGTCTGGTACGGGATCGGCTCCGAGGCAAGCGACCTGCCCGGCTACGTGGTGCTCACCTCGCAGGGCCGCGGCGGCCAGATGCAGCCGATCGCGGCGCGCCAGTGGGCCGCCGGCTTCCTCCCGAGCCGCTTCCAGGGCGTCCACTTCCGCTCGAAGGGCGACGCGGTGCTCTATCTGCGCGACCCCGACGGCACGACGCACGCGCAGCAGCGCGAGGTGATCGACGCCGTCAAGGCCCTCACGGAGGCGCAGCCGGATTGGGTGGACGACCCCGAGGTAAAGGCGCGCCTCGCGCAGTACGAGATGGCGTTCCGCATGCAGACGAGCGTGCCCGAGCTCGTGGACTTCTCGAGCGAGCCCGCCCACGTGCGCGAGCTTTACGGCGCCGAGAACCTCGACGGCAGCTTCGCCGCCAACTGCCTGCTGGCGCGGCGACTCGTCGAGCGCGGGGTGCGCTTCGTGCAGCTCTACCACCGCGACTGGGACCACCACAGCCGCATCAAGGGCGACATCGTCATGAAGGCGCGCGAGGTGGACCAGGCGACGGCCGCGCTCATTCGCGACCTGAAGCAGCGCGGCCTGCTCGACGACACGCTCGTGATCTGGGGCGGCGAGTTCGGCCGCACCCCGATGGCCCAGAGCGACGGCCGCGACCACCACATCAAGGGCTTCTCCGTCTTCCTCGCGGGCGGCGGGATCAAGGGCGGGATCTCGCACGGCGCGACCGACGATCTCGGCTATTTCGCCGTGGAGGACGTGGTGAGCGTCCACGACCTGCACGCCACGATGCTCTACCTGCTGGGCATCGACCACACGCGGCTCACCTACCGCCACCTCGGGCGGCCGTTCCGTCTGACCGACGTCCACGGCCACGTGGTCAAGCCGATCCTGGCCTGACGCCTGGCGCGCGGCTGGTGGTAGGCTTGCTGCGACATGGCGGTCCACACGCCCGGCGTGCGACTCTCGACGAATCTCGACGATCCCGAGGCCGTGCCCTACTTCCTGTGGGACGAGCCCTTGAGCGTTGCGGAGCTACGCTCGCGACTCACGCACGGCGATTCGCCGGAGCGGCTGCGGCTCCTCGGCAAGGTCCTGCGAGAGGCGCGGGACACGGAGGTCTGGCGCTTCACGACCCCCGCCGAGGTCACGGCACTCTGGCCGCAGTTGCGGCGCCACCTAGGCAGGCGAAGGGCTTTCTGGGAGTTCCTGCTCGGGCGCTGGGGGGAGCTGGCTCCTGATGAGCCTGCCTAGGAGCAGCCTCACCGTGCTCCAGACCGAGGTCCTCGGAGCTTTCTTCAGCCGCGAGCAGCGCTTTTTTCTGACGGGCGGCGGAGCGCTCGCCGGCTACCACCTCGGCCATCGCGAAACCCACGATCTCGACCTGTTCACCCTGTCTCCGGTGATGGAGGACGGGCTGCCGGCACTGCGCGATTCCGCCAGGGAGCTCGGGGCGTCCATCGAGGAAGTTCGCACGGCGCCCGAGTTTAGGAGGGTCCTTCTTTCCCGGGGCGCCGAATCGGTCGTGGTCGACCTCGTCTTCGAGCACGCGCACCAGGTTCGCCCGGAGAAGCCCGCACACGGCATCGTCCGGGTCGATCCCGCCGAGGAGATACTCGCGAACAAGCTCTGCACTCTCCTCGGACGCTCGGAGCTCCGCGACCTCGTCGACGCACGGGCGCTCGAAGGCCTCGGCCTGTCCCTGACGGACGACGTGGATGTTCGCACCTCACCGGTATCGGAGCGCGGCCAGCGGATCCAGCTTCATGGCCCGGCGCGCCGGCACGAGGCAGGCGAGGAAGGCCACCGCGGCCAGGACAAGAGGGACGGCCGCGAACGTGAGCGGGTCCGTGGCGCGCACGCCGTAGAGGAAGCTCTCGAGCGAGCGGGCGGCGAAAAGCGCCAGGACGAGACCGAGACCGATCCCCACCGCGACCAGGCGCATGCCCTGCCTCAGCACCATGCCCTGCACGTCGGCCGTGCGGGCGCCAAGCGCCAGGCGCACGCCGATCTCACGCGTGCGCTGGGCGACCCCGAAGCTGATCACGCTGTAGACGCCGATCGCGGCCAGGAGCAGCGCGAGGCCGGCGAACGCCCCCAGCAGCCTCGCCCCCATCCGGGCCACGTACAGCGAGCTCGAGACGGTCTCGCCCACCGTGCGCAGCTCGGGCAGCGGGAGGTTGGGCTCGAGCGATTGCACCTCGCGGCGGACGGCCGCGATCAGGCTCGCCGGCGCGACCGCCGTGCGCACGTAGAGGACCACGCCCGTCTCGTGCTGCTGCGACAACGGCACGTAGACGACGAGCGTCGGCTCTTCGGTGAGCGCGCGGTACTTGCTGTCGCCGACGACGCCTATGATCTCCCGCCAGGGCCCCTGTGGCCCGGCGGTGCTGATGCGTTGACCCAGCAGCTCCCGACGTGGCCGATCCGCGAAGTGCAGGCGCCAGAACGAGTCGTTGACCACCACGACGCGCGGGGCCTCCTGTGTGTCCCGAGCGTCGAAGTCGCGCCCCGCGACGAGCGGCACGCCCAGGGTACGAAAGTAGTGGGCGCCGATCACGTTGGAGCTGACCGTGTCGAGACCGCCTATCGCGGCACCGCCGCCCTCGCTCTGGAGCTGGTCGGAAGTTCCCGGCCGTCCCTCGATGTGCAGGCTATTGACGCGCCCGCCACCACTGCTGAGGACGGCGATGCGCGCGACACTCGCGGACTCGACCCCGGGCAGCGACTCGACCCGCTCGACGACATCGCGATAGAACGCGCGCCCCTGGGCCTGGGTGTAGCGCAGCAGGTTGACCGGCAGCTGCGCGGAGAGCAGCCGATCGACGTCGAAGCCGGGGTAGACGGCCGAGAGCTCGCGCAGGTTGCGCAGGAACAGGCCCGCGGCGACGAGCAGCAGCAGCGAAAGGCTCACCTGCGAGACGACCAAAGCACTCCTCAGGTTGAAGCGGCGCGAGCGCTCGTCGGGGACGAACGACTCGTCCTTGAGCACCGGCACCAGGGTCGAGCGGGTCGCCGTCAGGCCCGGCGCGAGGCCGAACGCGATCCCGGCCAGCACAGCCAGGCCGAGCGTGAAAGCGAGCACCCGGACGTCGATGGCGGCCTGGATGGCGACGGGCAGGGCGCCCGGAGGAGGGGGCGCTCCACGGAACGCGGACAGGGTCCAGTAGGCCAGCAGCAATCCGGCCACCCCGCCGAAACACGCGAGCAGCACGCTCTCGGTGAGGAGCTGCCGCACGAGCCGAAAGCGGCTGGCTCCGAGCGCCAGGCGCAGCGCGATCTCGCGCCGGCGCGCGGCGGCGTGCGAGAGCATGAGGTTGGCGACGTTGGCACAGGCTAGCAGCAGGACGGCGCCTACCACCGCCAGCAGCAGCTTCGCCACCGAGCGGAGCTCTTCGCGCGTCCGCGCGTCGCCCACGTCGACGGGAACGGTCGCCATCCGAATCGGTGGCGCACCCGCGGGCCTCGGCGGCAGGAATCCCGCGGCCACGGCGCTGAGCGCCGAAGCCGCCTGCTCGGCGGTCACGCCCGGCTCGAGGCGGCCGAGCCCGGTCAGCCAGCGGTTGTCGCGCGTCCTGAGCAGGTCGGGGTTCATCTCGCCGTAGTAGCCCGCGCGCGGCGGCCGCACGATCGCCTGCATCATCATCGGCACGTAGAGGCTGCGCTGGACACCGAGCTGTGAGCCGTGGAAGCCCTCGGGAGCGATGCCGACGACGGTGAAGCGGTGGCCGTTCAGCAACACCTCTCGACCGATCACGCCGGGTTCTCCTCCGAAGCGTGTGCGCCAGAACGCGTGGCTGAGCACCACCACGGGGTGCGCGCCGGGTGCTATGTCGTCGCTCGACGCGATGAGCCGCCCCAGCCCCGGCCGGACGCCCAGGACCTCGAAGTAGTTCCCGGTGACGATCACGCCGCCCGCCAGCTCGGCGTCGCCGCCGGCGTTGAGGCGGACCGTGATGCCGCCCCAGGCCGCGAGGCCATCGAAGCCGCGTTGGTTGTCCCGGACGGCGACGTAGTCGGGATAGGACAGCACGCGGGATCCCTCGAAGTTCACGTGGACGAGCCGCTCGGACTCGCGCACGGGCAGCCGCTGGAGCAACACCGCGTTCACCAGGCTGAAGATCGCCGTGTTGGCGCCGATGCCCAGGGCGAGCGTGAGCACGGCGGCCGCCGTGAACCCCGGGCTCTTCCGGAGCGAGCGGAGGCCGAAGCGCACGTCGCTCCAAAGACCTTGCAGCGGGCCGCCGCTCCACGGCTGTCCGAGGACGGGGGTAGGCGGAGCGGGCGCTCCTCCGAGCCGTCGCAGGTTTGTCTGGAGCGCGCTCCTTCCCTCGAGCTCGCTGAGGGCCGCCTGCTCGGCGACCCGTGCCGGCATCCCGCCCTCGACGAGCTCGGCGTAGCGATCGTCGAGATGCTGCGCCAGCTCGTCCACGATCTCCTCGGCGCGCGTCGGCTCGACCGGCACTCCTTCCAGGCGCCGGCGGACCTCCCGCTTCCAATCGGGCCGCTCCGAATCAGGCCGCTTTGGATCAGACATAGTCGGGCTCCACGATCCGGCGCACCCCCTCGACGAACTCCGCGAAGCTTTGGCGGCGTGATTCGAGCACCGTCCTGCCTTGAGCGGTGAGACGGTAGTACCGCCGCCGGCGCTGCCCCGCCTTCTCCACCCAGCGACCCTGGATCCACCCGCGTTCCTCGAGGCGATACAGCAGCGGGTAGAGCGAAGCCACCTTGAAGCGGACGGCGCCCCGCGAACGGGACTCGATCAGCTTGCCGAGCTCGTAGCCGTGGCGCGGCTGGGCCTCGACCAGCGCCAGGATCAGCAGTTCCGCGCTGCCCTTCTTCAGTTCGGTGTCGTGCGTGGCCCGCATATGTTGGAAGACAATATATGTTCGAGCGACTGGCTGTCAACACCGTCTGGCGCCGAACGCGCGTTGACGCCCCGCCCTGTGCGATCTAAACTTACAGGCATGAGAGCGACCCTGACGGTCAGTCTGCCCGGCAAGAGCAAGCAGCTCATCGAGCGGGCCGCCCGGGAGAGTGGACTCACGACCAGCGAGTACGTCCGTCTGGCCATCTTCCGGAAGCTCTGGCAAGACGCGACGCAGGAGTCCCGTCGCATCGCCGTTCCTCGCGCCCGGGCCAAGGGTGTCTTCACCGACGAAGAGGTCTTCCGGCTGATCTCGTGAAGCTGGTCTTCGACAGCAACGTGATCGTGGCCGGCCTCGTGAGCGAGGGCCTTTGCCACGAGCTGCTCGAGACGCACTTACCCGACCACACCGCGATCCTCTCGCGCACGCTTTGGGACGAGCTCGTGGAGAAGCTGTGGAGCAAGTTCGGCCTTACCGCCGACGACTTGCCGCTGCTGGACCTCTATCGACGGCACGCCACGTTCGTGGAACCGCAGCCGCTCGAGAAGCCGGCTTGTCGCGACCCGGACGATGATTGGGTACTGGCCACCGCGATCGCGGGCCAGGCGGAGGCCATCGTCACCGGTGACGGCGACCTGCTCGCGCTCGGCGCCTTCCAGGGCGTCGCGATCCTCAGTCCGCGGCAGTTCCTCGAGCGTCTGGCCGGCACTCGATAGCAGCCCCCTCCCGACGGGCGCATGCAGCGCGACCCTGGTTTCCGCGGCTACGACAGAACAACCGCGGCCGACGAACCGGGGGACAAACGACGAGGTCAGGACTCTCGGGACGGGCTTACGGGGGGCTGATCGCCCCCCGCAAGACCCCCCATGTCAAAACTGGAAGCGGGCCGAGAACTGCATCAGGCGCGGATCGCCGGACAGGCTGCGAATCTGGCCCACGGTCGCCGTGTTCGACAGGTTGCCGTCGGGCAGCCCGAGGTTGACGGTGTTGAAGACGTTGAACACGTCCCAGCGCAGGTTGATGTTGGTGCGGCCGACCGGGAAGTTCTTCTGCAGGCTGAGGTCGAGGCTCTGCCAGTCGGGCCCGCGCAGGATGTTGCGTCCCGCGCTGCCGAAGGTGCCCGAGGGCACGGCCTGGAAGGCGGCGGTGTCGAACCACCGGTCCACCGTCTGCGGCCCGGCGCCGTCGCCGATGCGGTTCGGCATGCCGGTCGCGCCCTGGCCCACGTTGTTGCTGCCCTGGGTCACGGTGAAGGGACGGCCCGTGCGGAAGCCGTAGATGCTGGAGACCGTCCAGTCGGCGAGCACCGCCTTCTTGAAGCCGCTGCTGTTCTTCGCGAACGGCAGCTGGACGACGAGGCTGCCGACGAAGCGGTGCCTCGTGTCGAACCCGCACGGCCCGTTCCACGCCTCGAGGTTCGTCGTATCCTGCGGGAAGCTCGGTGAGCCGCTCGAGCCGCCGGTCGAGAGGTGCTCCGCGCTCTGGTCGGTGCACTCGCTGAGCGTGTAGGCGAGGCTGAAGCTCCAGCCTTTCGTGAAGCGGCGCTGGAAGCCGAGGTCCATGCCCTTGTAACTCGACGTCGCGTCCTGCTGGCGCCACTCGATGAAGCCGAAGTTGGGATACGGCAATGCGCCGCTGCCACCCGCCGGCTGGTTGAGGTTGATCAGGTTGGCGAGGTGGCGGCCCTGGGTCCCGACGAGGTCGAGCGAGACGACGTAGGAGCCCGCGATCACCTTCTGGGCGCCCACGCTGTACTGGTGGACGGTCGTCTTGGACGCGTCCCTGTCGGCGGCGCGCAGCCGGATGCGGCGGAAGTCGAGCTGGCTCGGGTCCAGGAAGTTGGCGGGGAAGCCGTCGCGCAGGAAGAAGAGCGGGGTCGTGGTGGAGCTCGTCGTGAGGCTGTTGTTGACCAGGCCGGGCGGGTTGAGCGCGAGCTGGTCCTCGCTGCCGATGCGATCGAAGATGTTGTAGAAGATCCCGTAGCCGGCCCGTACCACCAGCGAGTCGCTCACTTGGTAGACGACGCCCACCCGCGGCGCGAAGTTGTTCTTGTCGGGCCGGACCAGGCCGCGCTCCTCGAGCGAGCCGTCCTTGGCCGCGAAGACGCTTCCCGCCCCCGCGGGGTCGAAGTTGAGCTGCCTGTTGTCGGCCTCGAGCGCGGGGGTGATGAAGTCGTAGCGCAGGCCCAGGTTGAGCGTCAGCTTCGGGCTCAGGCGCCAGTCGTCACCGGCGAAGAAGGACGTGGCCCAGTGGCGCTGGTCCGCCACGAACACGTTCGATAGCTGGGCGTCCGACGTGTAGCCGAGCAGGTAGTCGGCGACCGCGTTGCCGGTGAAGCGCCCCCGGTAGCGCACCGAGCCCCGCGTAGCCGGGATGTCCATGTATTCGTTCTTCATCGGGGCGAGCACGTCGATCCCGAACTTGAACTGGTGGTCGCCCTTGAGCCACGAGAGCGTGTTCAGGAACTCGTACTGGCTCGTGTGCTGGAACTTCGGCAGGAAGTCGGGAGAGCCCATGCGTCCGAGGCCGCCCCCTTGAAAGTAGCCGTCGATCAGCGCGCCGATGACCCCCCCGGCAACCAGGGGATTGTTGGGCACGCCCGGCACTTGCGCCTGCGGCGGAGCCGCTTGGCCGAAGGGCTGCTGCCTGGCGTCGGAGTCGACGGCGCTCCACGAGAAGCGGAACTCGTTGACGACCGAGGGGCCGAAGATCCGCGTCCACCCGAGCACGAGGCCGTTCGAGGTGATCGTCTGGTCGCCGAAGGCCGAGGTGCTGGTCCCGTCGATGACGCCGCCGAAGACACCCGGGATCGACCGCTCGCGATCCGTGTAGATGTAGCGCAGGAAGAGAGTGCTCCTGTCCGAGGCGCGGAAGTCCAGCTTGCCGGTGACGCGGTCGGCGTTGTCGATCACGTTGGCGTCGGGCCGGACGTAGTTGTCGGTGTCGTTGGTGTTGGGCTCGGGCAGCAGGCTGAAGATCGCGGCCGCCACCGGATCGATGCGGCCCGAGGGGATCACGTTGCCGGGGAAGTTCTGGCCGGTCAGCGGGTCGCGAATGCTGCTGCTGAAGATCCCCTGGCGCTCGAGAAGCGTCGGGATACGCGTGCTGCGCGTCGTGCCGCGGGTGATGCGCGTGCGCTCGTAGTCGGCGAAGAAGAACAGCCGGTCCTTGAGGATCGGGCCGCCGAGGTTGAGGCCGAGCTGGTCCTGGGAGTTGCTGGGCTTGGGCAGCACGGCGAGGTTGCGCTCGGTGCGGAAGTCCTGGCGGAAGTACGTGTTCGAGTCGAAGCGCTCGTCCCGGCCGTAGTAGTAGGCGGTGCCGCGGAGCGCGTTGGTGCCGGACTTTGTGGTGACGGAGATCGCGGCCCCGGGTGCTCTGCCGTACTCGGCCGAGTAGGGACTGGTCACGACCTTGAACTCCTCGATCGCGTCGATCGACGGCCGCGAGACCTGGGTGGTCAGCTCCTGGACGTTGGTCGAGATCGAGTTGTTGTCGACGCCGTCGAGCAGGAAGTTGTTCTGGAGCGAGCGGTTCCCGTGGACGTTGACGCCGCCGGTGCGGCCGGCGGCGGTTCCGCCGGCCTCCTCGGTGAAGCGGTCGCCCTGGACGCCCGGGACCAGCACCATCAGGTCGTCCCAGTTGCGGATCGCGAGCGGCAGCCGCGACACCGCGTTCTGATCGATCACCGAGCCCACGGCGGCCTGCGTGGTGTCGAGGAGTCTCGTTGCTTCGGCCACCGTCACGGCCTCGGTCATCCCCCCGACCGTGAGCGTGAAGTCGATGCGCGCCCGCTGGCCGACCTCTAGGATCACGGCGCGCGACTGGGTGCCGAAGCCCTGGGACTCGGCCCGCACGGTGTAGGTGCCGGGGATCAGGTTCGGCGCGAGGTAGACGCCGTCGCTGGTGGTCTGCACCCGCGTCACGGCGTTCGTGCCGCTGTGGGTGACGGCGACCGAAGCCCCCGTGATGACCGCGCCCAACTGGTCCTTGACGGTACCAGTGAGCTGGGCGCGGTCCACCTGGGCCTGGGCGGGGATGGAAAGCGAAACGAGGGCGACGAGCAGCAGCAAGCGCTTCATGGCAACCTCCACGACTTTGGATCGGACTGTGGATTGTGGCTGGCGTCATGCTACACCCGGAGGGCATCCGCGTGACAAGTCTGTGGCACCTCGTACATCCCGGTACCGGCGTCGCGCTCCCGGGACACCCGCTGGTGGCCGGGCGCGGGCCCGGATTCGAGGGGCCCGGCCCGCTCCAAGCACTCGATTGGGTGCGAGGATGATGTTCCAGGAGATCTGGCCCGCACGTCGCCTTTTTCTGTTGACAAGGGCCCGTCGGGCACTATCCTTCGCACACACTTTTGGTCCAGTAAGCCCATGATCTCCCGCCCAGGGGCGGCAATGGCGTGCCTTGCGGCCGGCATCGTGTGGTTCGTCCTCGCGGCCGGCCCGATTGCGGCCCACGGACCGATCCACGAGCAGATCGAGGCTCTGAGCGCGCGAATCGATCGGGATCCCCGCAACGCGGGGCTCTACCTGCGCCGCGGTGAGCTTTGGGGAGCGGACGGCAAGCTCGAGGCGGCGCTCGCCGATTTCGAGCGGGCCGAGCGGCTCGATCCCGCGCTGGCGGTGGTCGACATGGCCCGCGGCCGCGCGTTTTTCCGGGCCGGCCGGCTGGTTCCCGCCAGGAAGGCCCTGGACCGGTTCCTGGCCGGAAGCGACGAGCATCATCCCGGCGCGAGCGCCATGCGCGCGCGCGTTCTCGTGCAGCTCGGCGATTTTCGTGGCGCCGCCCACGACTACGAGCGCGCGATCGCGGGATGGGAGAGGCCGAAGCCCGAGTTCTACGTGGAGCGGGCCCGCGCCCATGCCGCGCTCGGCGAGCGGGAGCAGGCCCTGCGCGGTCTCGACGACGGGATCGCCAAGCTGGGGCCGGTGGTATCCCTGCAGCTCCCGGCGATCGAGCTCGAGCTCGCATGCGGCCGTCACGAGGCCGCGCTCGCCCGCGTGGAAGCGGCCGCCGCCGGGGCCCCGCGTCGGGAGGCGTGGCTCGCGCGCCGAGGCGAGATCCTCGAGCGGGCCGGCCGCGCGGCCGACGCCCGGCGCGCCTACAGCGGCGCCCTGGCGGCACTCACCGCCGCGCGCCCGACGCGCGCGACGCGGGAGCTCGAATCCCGGATCCACGCCGCCCTGGCACGGCTTCCCGTGCACGCAGATACGGAGGGTGAGCCATGAGCCGACTCCACCGAGGGATCGCGAGCGTCGTCATGGCCGCCGTCGCCGCCGCGGCGGACGCCGCCACGGTCACGCGGGGCCCGTACCTGCAGCTCGGAACGGACACGAGCGTCGTCGTGCGCTGGCGGACCGACGTCGCCACCGACAGCCGGGTGAGCCATGGAAGCGCGCCGGGCGGCCTGGACACCTCCGTGGACGGCCCGGCCGGGACGCGCACGGAGCACGAGGTCAAGCTCCCCGGCCTCGCGCGCGATACGAGGTACTACTACGCCGTGGGGACGTCCACGGGGATCCTGGCCGGCAACGACGCCACGCACTTCTTCGTGACCGCTCCCCTCCCCGGCACTCCGAAGCCCACGCGGGTCTGGGTCCTGGGCGACTCCGGCACGGCCAACTCCAGCGCCCAGGCCGTGCGCAACGCGTACTACGCGTTCACCGGCGCGCGTCACACCGACCTGTGGCTGATGCTCGGCGACAATGCCTACAGCGACGGGACGGACAGCGAGTACCAGGCCGCCGTCTTCAACACCTACCCGACGATGCTCCGGAAGTCGGTGCTGTGGCCGACCCTCGGCAACCACGACGGTGCCTCGGCCGACTCGGGGACCCAGTCCGGCGTCTACTACAACATCTTCACGCTGCCCCGGAGCGCGGAGGCCGGGGGCCTCGCCTCCGGCACCGAGGCCTACTACTCCTTCGACTACGGCAACGTCCATTTCATCGTGCTCGACTCCCACGACTCCGATCGCTCTGCGGACGGCGCCATGCTCACCTGGCTGCGCAACGACCTGGCCACCACGACGCGGGACTGGGTCGTCGCGTACTGGCACCATCCTCCCTACAGCAAGGGCTCGCACGACTCGGACAGCTCGAGCCAGCTCGTGGACATGCGCGAGAACGCGCTGCCGATCCTCGAGGACGAAGGCGTCGACCTGGTGCTCTCCGGGCACAGCCACTCCTACGAGCGCTCGTTCCTGCTCGACGGCCACTACGGGACGTCGAACACCCTGACGCCGGCGATGAAGCTCGACGCGGGCGACGGCCGGCCCACGGGCGCCGGGGCCTACGAGAAGCCCACTCTCGGTCCCGCCCCGCACGAGGGGGCCGTCTACACCGTGGCCGGCAGCTCGGGCAAGACGAGCGGCGGCTCCTTGAACCACCCGGCGATGTTCATCTCGCTCGACGTCCTGGGCTCGCTGGTGCTGGACGTGAACGGCAGCCGGCTCGACGCGACGTTCCTGGACTCGACCGGCGGGGTCCGCGACACGTTCACGATCGAGAAGGGCGGAGGCTGCTCGAGCGTGACGACCGTGGAGGTGTTGCCGGCGAGCGCCACGGTCGAGGTGGGCGCCACGCTCCAGCTCGCGGCCACGCCGAAGGATGCGACGGGGATCCCGCTCACGGGATGCACCGTGACCTGGTCCTCGGACAACTCCGGCATCGCGAGCGTTTCAGCGAGCGGGCTCGTGAGCGGCGTCTCCACGGGTGGTGCGACGATCAGCGCGACGAGCGGGGCGATCAGCGGGTCTTCGGGAGTCACGGTCACGCCCTCGACGAACACGGCACCCACCGCGGACGCCGGGCCAGGCCTCGGCTCGGCCGAGGGGGCGATGCTGACGCTCGTGGCGAGCTTCATCGACCCCGACGCCGACGTGCACACGGCGACGATCGATTGGGGCGACGGCTCGCCGGTCGCGGCGGGAGCCGTGAGCGGCCGTACCGTCAACGCCACGCACGTCTACGCGGACGACGGGGCATATACGATCACGCTAGCGGTTGGCGACGGCCGGGGCGGCGTCGGCGAGGACGGCACCACCGCCGTGGTGAGCAACGTGGCGCCGACGGCCCTTCCGGGCGGACCCTACTCCGGGGTCCTGGGCTCGCCGGTCACGTTCACCGGAAGCGGGAGCGACCCGGGGGCGGACCCGCTGAGCTTCGCGTGGGACCTCGACGACGACGGCACCTTCGAGGCGCCGGGGGCGACGGTGGCCCACACGTTCACGCAGGAGGGTGTCTACCCCATAGCGCTTCAGGTCACGGACGACCACACGTCGACCGTCGCCGTGACCACGGTCACGGTGACGAGCAGGCCGCCCGTGGTCCTGTACTTCTCGCTGGGCAGCAGCGGGACGCTGGGCGGCCTGAGCGTGGCGAACGAGGACATCGTGGCCTTCGACGGCAGCGCGTTCACTCTACATTTCGACGGCTCCGACGTCGGACTCTCGAGCTTCACGATCGACGCGTTCGCGGTCACAGGCCCCACGGAGATCCTGCTGTCGTTCACGAGCTCGGGCACGGTAGGCGGGGTCGCGATGGACGACTCCGACGTCGTGAGGTTCACGGCGACGTCGCTGGGGCCGACCACCGCGGGCACATTCTCGATGTACTTCGACGGCAGCGACGTCGGCCTGACGACGAGCGACGAGGACGTGGACGCGATCGAGCTCCTGCCGAACGGCCACCTGCTCGTGTCGACCACCGGCTCGGTGAGCGTCTCCGGGGCGTCCGGGGCGGACGAGGACCTGCTCGAGTTCTCGCCCACTTCCGTGGGAACGAACACGGCGGGGACCTGGACGCTCTACTTCGACGGAAGCGACGTGGGCCTGACGAGCAGCGACGAGGACGTCGACGGGGTCGCGGTGGACGCGTCGGGAACGATCTACCTGTCCACGACGGGGCCGTTCTCGGTGAGCGGTAGGTCGGGAGCGGACGAGGACGTGTTCGTCTTCACCCCCAGCTCGCTCGGCGCGACGACCTCAGGCACGTTCGGCTCGACGCTGTTCTTCGACGGGAGCCTCTACGGTCTCGGATCGAACGACATCTACGCCATCGACCTTCCCTAGCCCGGATCATTCACGAGGCCGTACGACCTCCCGAGTGAATGATCCGCTCTGGGCCGTGTTGTCGCCTTGCAGGCTGAGGTCTTGAGTAGAATCACGCTCCTCGAATGACCACGCTGCTCCTGTCGCTGCTTCTGGCTCCGCCTCTGCCTCTCCTCGAGCAAGCCTTCCGGCTCGAGCACGCAGCGGAGGCCGTGGCCATGATCCGTGCCTCGTGCGAGCGGTGCGACTGGGGTGCGAAAGGCCGTGAGAGCGCCGTGCTGGCCCTCTCGGTGGACGGCCGGCACTCCCAGCACCTCGTGCTGACGCGCGGCGCAAGCGGGGACTACCGGGTGCTGCTCGGAGCGCTGCCCGAAGGCGAGCATCGGCTGGTGCTCGCGCTCGACGCGCGCCGCTCGGCGCGCGGGATAGGCGCGGTGCGGGTCGAGAGCGCCGAAGTCGAGACGGTGGCCGCGGGCGATCCGCGCCATGAGGCGCTCTCCAACGCGCCGATCGTCCACACGCGGAAAGGTGCGCTCGACCGCTTCTCGGACGTGCCGCTCGTCGCCTGGGTCGAGACGTTCCCGGCCGTGGACGGGGGCCGCGAGCTGCGCTACTCGATCGTGTTCAGCCACGAGGACGGCGGCACGCCGCTCGACCGGCTGATGGCGACCTGGGGCCGCGCGACCGACATCGAGCTCGTGTACGCGGTCGAGCTCGACGCGAAAGGACGCGTGCGCCGGGCCGAGTACCAGGGCAAGGACCACGTGACGACGGCGTTCGCGGGTCGCCGCGAAGGAAGCCACCCGGTGCTGTACGTCGTCACCAAGAACAACATGCTGAGCGACCGCGGACCGGCGACGCCCCGCGTGGCGCTCGACCCTGTTCCTTTCTCACTCGACGGCGTCTCGCGCGAAGCGGTGATGGACGCCCACGCCTGGACGCACCAGGTCTCGGCAGTGGAGGTGAGGCGCGAGGGCCTGGTCGTGGACGGCGCCAGGCCGGGCTCGAAGCGGATCCCGGACCCGCGCCGCTACGCCTTCCTCGAGGCCTGCGCCAGCGTGAGCGACACGCGGCTCGCGTTCGACGTCGCGCTGCGGCGCGCGGACGGCGCGCTCCAGTGGTACGCCTCGGACGCGGGGCGCCCGGCCTTCCGCGTCGCGCGCAGCGGCTGCTTTCGCGCGGCGGTCGTGCTGCCTCGCGAAGCCGCGGCGAGCGACGTGCAGGCCTTGCGGCTGCGGGCCCACACCCGGCCGTCGCGCCGCGGCGAGGCGCCCTTGCCGAAGGGGTCGGGCGCCGCGCGCCTCGAACGCGTCAACCTCCTCTACGGCCTCGGCGCCGACGACAGGCCCGGCCCGAGCCTCTTCAGCTGGGCGGGCGGCCGAGAGCTGTCGCCGGACGGCCCTCCGCTCGAGCTTCCGCTGCGGCCGCAATAGGAAGACGGACCGCCGCTACCCCGCGCGGCCCTGAATCCTCGCTGGTACAATTTGACGCTCGGCGTCCCATACGTTGTGCCGTCGGATCTGTTGCTGAAGATGGAGGGCAATCATGTCGCCCACGAAGGACCTCCGACGCAGCTTCTGGCGTCCCTTGGCCGTCGCTGGCGCGGTGCTCGCTCTCGTCGCGCTCTCCGTGGCCGCTCCGCCTGTCGAGAGCCAAGAGCCAGCGGCCGCCAAGCCGGACGCTTCGAGGCCTCGCCCGCCGTAGAAGCTCTCGCCCCCGGAAGTCGAGGAGTTCGAGAAGAAGGTCGCCGAGAACCCCAATGACCTCGAGTCCCGCGTGCGGCTTCTCACCCACTACCTTACCGAGCGGGGAGACGCGGCTCGGGCGGCGCGTGCCCGCCACGTGCTCTGGGTGGTCGCCAACGCCCCGGAAGCGGAGATCGCCGGCCCCGAGGCGGGCTTCATCAAGGGCATCGAGACCGAGAACTATGCCGAGGCCCGGGGGCTCTGGCTCCGGCACGTGGAGTCGAATCCGAAGAACACCAGGATCCTCGCCAACGCCGCCCGGTTTCTCCTTCTAGACGACCGCGCCGCAGCCGAGGGCCTCCTCAAGCGCGGTGCGGAGATCGAGCCGGGCAACCCGCGCTGGAACGAGCAGCTGGCCCAGCTCTACCAGCTCGAGGCCCGGCGACCGGACAAGACGGATCCGGTGGCCGCCAGGAAGGCGCTCGAGCAGTATGAGGCTGCTCTGGGGGCGGGCAGCCCTCCCGCCCGCGTCCTGGCGAACGCGGCCGAATGCGCGCTGTGGGCGGGGGACGACACGAAGGCCGCCGAATACGCCTCCGAGCTGCTGCGACACGTCGTCAATCCGGCCGGGAGGCCGGACGGCAGCGCCATCCACGATGGCCATCGGATCCTCGGCCACGTGGCGCTGAATGCGGGGGACGTCGAGGGCGCGAGGATGCACCTCCTCGAGTCCGCGAAGACACCGGGCTCGCCGGTCCTGAACTCGTTTGGCCCCGAGCTGACTCTGGCGAAGGTTCTCCTGGAGAAGGGAGAAAGAGAGGCGGTCATCCAGTACCTCGAGAGCCTCCCCCGCTACTGGAAGGGCCGCCAGGAGGCAATCGACGAGTGGGTGATCCTCATCCGCGCCGGCAAGACTCCCGACCTGAACCGCTTCCTAGCGCGCCACACCAGCTCGTCAGATCCGGCGCCACCCCAATCGTCGCCGCCCAATCAACCGTAGCGGCCACCGCGCAGCGGATCCGAACCTGGAAGGCGCCTGTGGGGGCACGGGGCCCGGCCCGAGCCTCTTCAGCTGGACGGGCGACCGAGAGCTGTCGCCGGACGGCCCTCCGCTCGAGCTTCCGCTGCGGCCACAGTTAGGAAGACGGGCCGAGGCCGAGCCCCCGTATAATGGCTTCGAGCTATGGGCCAGGTTCACACGCCGGCGGCGCCGCCGCCCGGAGAGGTCGTGAAGACTGCAGACCAACGGGTCATCCTGCACGGTGTCCCGTGGTCCCACTACGAGGTCCTGCTCGCCCTCCGTGGAGAGGCCTCCGTGCCGCGGCTGACCTATCTCAGCGGGGAGCTCGAGCTGATGAGCCCATCACAGGACCACGAACGCATCAAGAAGCTGCTCGCCCGTTTGCTGGAGATCTACGCCCTCGCGAAGAGGCTCCCGCTCAACGGATTCGGGTCGTGGACGCTCCGGAACGCACCCCGGGAGCGGGGCGCCGAGCCCGACGAGTGCTACGTCCTAGGCGAGGGCCGGGGCAAGGACCGGCCCGACCTCGCGATCGAGGTCGTCTGGACGAGCGGATCCCTCGACAAGCTCGCCGTCTACGCGGGGCTGGGCGTGGGCGAGGTCTGGTTTTGGCGCGAGGGGCGCATCGAGGTCCACGTCCTCCGCGCTGGCGCTTACGCGCGCGTGGAGCGGAGCGCGCTGCTGCCGGATCTCGACATCGAGCTGCTGGGCCGCTACCTGACCTACGACGACCAGACCCTGGCGGCGCGCGAATACTTCGAGAAGCTCGGCGGAGCCTGAGGGCCGGGCCTCACTCCTATTCCGTCACCGCGGCTACGCGGACCCGCGCGCCCGTCTCGTAGGCCCGCTGCGCTGCGATCGCGATGCGCAGGGCGGCCATCCCGTCGTCGATCGTGACCGGGGCCTTGCGCCCCTCGAGCACGTTCTGCGCGAAGTTCCGGAGCTGCATCGTGTAGGCGCCCGCGAAGCGCTCTATGAAGTAAGGCACGGTGTCGTGGGCGACCGAGTTCTTGGTCATCACGAAGAGCGGGGTCTCCCGCAGGTAGCCGATACGCAGCGTCCCCGCGGTGCCCAAAAGCTCGGTCGAGATGTCGTAGCCGTAGACGCCGTTGCGGGAGAGGTCGACGACCCCCAGCCGTCCGTCCTCGAATTCCAGGGTCACGACCGCGTTGTCGAGGTCGCCGACCGTCTTCAGCTCCGGATAGGCGAGCGTCCCCGCCATGGTCTGGACGGCCGCGACCTCGCCCATGAAGAAGCGGGCGATGTCGAAGTCGTGGATCCCCATGTCCAGGATCATGCCCCCGCTGCTCTTGGGGTTCGCGTACTCGAGTGTCGTGCGGTGCGGGTCGCGGGACGACGACTTGAAGACGACCGGGGTCCCGATCTCTCCCGCTTCCAGGCGCTTCTTGGCCGCCGCGTAGCCCGCGTCGAAGCGGCGCATGAAGCCCATCTGGAAGAAGACGCCTTTGCCCTCCACCGCCTGCTTCATCTCCCGGGTCTCGGCGAGGGTGAGTGCCGGGGGCTTCTCGCAGAAGATGGGCAGCCCGCGCGCGGCCGCCGCCACCACGTGACCGCGATGGGTATGGGTGGGCCCCACGATCACGAACGCGTCCACCCCGGGCGCTTCCAGCAGCTCTTCCGGCTCCGCGAAGACAACCTTCACCTCGTGCTCCGCCGCGACCTCGGCCCGCGCGGCCGCATCGGGGTCGGCGATGGCGACGAGGCGCGTTTCGGGGATGCGGGTGGCGAGGTCCCGCGCGTAGACGCGCCCGAGGCGGCCCAGCCCGATGAGTCCGATGCCCAGCTTCCTGCGGGAGGCGGTCATCTCAGTTTCCGGGGGGTCGTCATCTCACTTCCGCACCAGCGTGTCCTTGGTGACGAGCTCGATTCGGACCTTCCGCTCAGCGGGCGGCTTCTCCCCGCGAATCAGCTTCAGCGCATCCTCCACCGCCAGCCGCCCCATCTCCGACGGGAACTGCGCCACCGAGGCGAGCATCGTCCCCGCGGCGATGGCCTTGCGCGCGTCGTCCACCGCGTCGAAGCCGATGACGCGGATCTTTCCCGTCTTGCCCGCGGCCGCGATCGCCTCCACGGCGCCCAGGGCCATCATGTCGCTGCACGCGAAGAGGGCGTCGATCTCGGGATGGGCCTGCAGCATGTTCTGGAACACGGTGAAGCCTTGGTCGCGCTCCCAGTTCGCGGTCTGCGAAGCCACGACCTTCACGCCCGGCGCGTGCTTCACCGCATCGTGAAAGCCCTTGAGTCGCGAGTCGCCGGTCTCGTGGCCGGGGATGCCCTCCAAAAGCCCCACCCGGGCCTTCCCGCCGGTGAGCTGCAGCAGGTGCTCCCCCGCCACCTTGCCGCCCTCGTAGTTGTCGGAGCCCACGAAGCCGTCGAGGCGGATGCCCGCCTCCGCCGCCGCGCCGGCGTCGACACGCGTGTCCACGATCACGACCGGGATCCCGGCCGCGTTCGCCTTGGCGATGGCGGTCACGACTTCCTTCGAGCCGCTGGGTGTGATGCAGAGCGCCTGCACGCCGGTCTGGATCAGGTTCTCGATGATTTGCATCTGCTTGTCCACGTCCACCTCCCGCTCCGCGGCCTGGACCACGAGCTCC
>Ga0247727_10004489_pt1 | contig 29544 bp, 23 predicted proteins | sample WisWelCaveWW1625_FD_202498 | JGI IMG/M metagenome (GOLD analysis project Ga0247727, IMG submission 202498) | Biofilm microbial communities from Wishing Well Cave, Virginia, United States - WW16-25 | ecosystem: Environmental > Aquatic > Deep subsurface > Groundwater > Cave microbial mat | place...
AAAATCGCTCCAACCGACAACCAACCACAGCGGACGGCCGTCGCGTGACGCGGGAACCTCTCGCGCGCCGGGAAAAACCACTCCCGCGCGTACGACGTCGCGCACGGTGAGAAATGCGGGCTAGCGGGCGCGGCCGGCGAGCTCGGCGAGCATGAGGAAGACCTCGTGCCAGATCCGGTCGAGCTCCTCGCGGTTGACGCCGAGGCGGGACTGCATGCTCCTGATGGTGGGGACATCCACCAGAAGATCTCTCGCGCGGCGGGACGCGAGGTGGGCGATCTCGCGCAGGTTCTCCGCGCGGTACTCCTCGTGAAGGACGGGAAGGATTCTCGCGATCTCCCCTTGAAGCGCGAGGAACTCCGCCGCCGCCTCCGGCCTCAGGGCCGCGGGCCCGCCCACCATGTACTCCCTCAGAAGATCCCATGCTTCCGTGAGGCGGCCCAGGTTCCCGCGCGGGGTTCGCTTGCCGACCGACGCGGCCGCCCACGGGCGGGAGCGCGTCGCGCCAGCACCCGACCCGACGGAGAGGAACGCCAGCGCGCTCTTCCACTTCCCGCCGGCCTTGGCGGGGGCTTCGGGCTCCGGTCGCGGCTGGTCGTCCTCCTCGAGGCGCCGCGGCGCGGCGGGCGGCCCCGGGATCCCTGGAGGGGTGGGGCACCCGATCACCACGCGTCCCACGCGCGACGCCGAAGACGCGGGCGCGGGATCCGGCGACGCGGGCGACGCGGGCGGCGCGACGGCGATCGGCTCTTCCTCGTCGGCGCCCTCGGGATCGCTCAGGTCCACCTCGCGATCGACGTCCGCCGCGGGCGGAAGGACCGGCTCGAGCCCCACGTGGCGCAAGTCGTCACGGCACCCGGCGCATCGCTCGAGGTGTCGACGCACCATCGCGCGCTCGAGCCCCACGAGATCCTCGCCGGCCTGCTCCCACCGGGCCAGGACGCTCGCGGGGATGTGCCCCTCCCTCGCCTCGTCGGGTCGCGGGTCCTCCGAGATCGCGCCGAGCGCGAACCAGCAGGAGCCGCACCCGTCGAGGTGGCGCCGGAAGCGCCCCTCCTCGGCCTCGTCGAGGAGCCGGGCGACGAACGCCGCGAGCCGCCGCCGAGTCCACGTGTGCTCCGACTCCGGCCGCCGCCCCCCCGGAGCGTTCTCTTCGAACCATTTCCAGTAGAGGAAGAGGCCGTCGACGTGGCGCGTCGCCCGTGCGAGGCGGTCGCGTCCGTGGCGGCGCCAGCGATCCGTCAAGTCCTCCGGCGTGAGCGCCGCGTCGGCCGCGATCGCGGCCCACGTCTTGCCGTCGACACGCATCCGGAAGACCTGCGCGGACTCGCCGGCGCGGCCGCCCGCGAGGATCTCGTGCGCCACGAACCACGCGCGATCCACGAGGTGCCCCAGCGTGCCGGTCGAGATCGTCGACGGCAGCGTCCCATCGACCGCCTCGTCGATCCACGGGAGGAGGACGCTCTCCCAGATCGTCCGGCGCCTCCGGTAGCCCGCGGCCGTCTGCGCCGCCGCGCGCCCCACCTGCCCCGCGAGGTCGTCGGTCACCGCGCGGCCCGCCCCGCGGCGGACCTTGATCCGGACTTCGCCGGAGAGCAAGTCGATCTCGGACGGGTCGAGGCCCGGGAGATCCGCTTGCAGACGACGGACGCAGACCTCCGCTACGGCTTGGGCGTCGACGGTGCTGGAATCGGTACGGTCTGGCGGAGCCATCGATTCATACCCCTCCCCGGAGGTTTTCGGCTCATGTTCTCAAAACTTGAGCGGGGGGGACTGAATCGGGCCGAAACGAGCGGGGCTTACTTGTATCTGTAGACGATTCGCCCTCGATCGAGGTCGTACGGAGAGAGCGACACGGTGACCCGGTCCCCGAGGAGGATCCGGATGAAGTGCTTCCGCATCTTCCCCGAGACGTAGGCGAGCAGGCGGTGGCCGTTCTGGAGCTCGACGCGGAACGTCGTGTTGGGGAGTTGCTCTACGACGGTCCCCTCCACCTCGATCGCGTCGTCCTTTGGTTTTCTCACGACCTCAGGCGCCGGATCGCGTCGCCGTCGCGTGCGCGGCTGCGGGCCGCGTCGTGGTCTCTTCATGTATTCCGTTCTCCTTCTCGAACCCGCCAGGCCGGGGCGGCGCCGCGGGGGGTGGGAGCGCGGCCCGATCGCGCCCCCGTTCCCGCGGCTCGCCTCGCGGGCGAGCCTAGACCTTCTTCACATTTTCGGCTTGCGGACCCTTCGGACCCTCCGTCACGTCGAACTCGACCTCGTCGCCCTCCGCGAGCGACTTGAAGCCCTCGCCTGTGATCCCGGTGTGGTGCACGAACACGTCCTTGCCGCCCTCGCGCTCGATGAACCCGAATCCCTTGCCATCGTTGAACCACTTCACCTTGCCACGCAGTCTCTGACCCATGTCTCTCCTTTTTCGTTTCCGATCGTGCCGAGAACGTGTCTCCGCACCGCCCGGCACAGGCGGCGGGGGCGCTTCGCTCATCGCGCGTCGCGCGCGGCGGTCCCGCTCTGTTCGCGCTCCGGATCGGGCATCCATCGCGCGAAAAGGCAAGGCCGCCCGGCGTACGGAGCCCGGGGCGGCCCATGGATGCCAACTCCCCAGATTGACGAACGCGTGAACGACCCGAAGAGGGTCGCCCATTCCGTCTCGGAAGTCAACGGCTGGTTTCGGCGCCCAACCCCCGCGCGGTCTCCACTAGACTAGATGGGCGGGGCGTCGCCCGTCTCGAAGGGCTCCGGCTCGCGCGTCGCGCGGGCCGCCCCCCCCGCTTCCCCGAGGAGTCGCGCGCATCGGTTCCAGCGGAGCTTCGCGTCCTCGTTCCCCTCCGGGCTCGAGCGCTCGGCCTCCTCGAAGCAGCGCATCGCCTCCTCGAAGAGCGGACGGACCGAGTGGAGAGGGCGCCCCGCGCGCAGGAGCGCCTTCCCGCGGCGCTCCCGCACGATGCCGCCGTAGTAGAGACGGCCGTAGGGATCGACGAGGCCCTGGAACACCCGCTCCGCTTCCGCCGCGCGGTCCGCGTCCGCCCCCGTGAACTGATCGGTCAGCGTGAGCCCGAGGAGGCGGAGCGCCTCCTGGTTCTCGGGATCGGCCGCGAGCACGTCTCGGAGGATCGACTCCGCCTCGTCCGGCTCGTTCAGATAGCGGTACGTCTCCGCCTTCGAGATTGCTTTCGGAATTCCCTCCCTCCGGATCTTCTTGAGGTTCGTCTCCATGGAGCGCCTCCTCGCGATCAGCCCCTCGCGGCGCGCGAGATCTTGCGGACGAGCGCGCGGAGCGGATCGTAGTAGCGGTCCACGACGCGCTCCTTGAGGGGGATGATGGCGTTGTCGGTGATGCCGATCTTCTCGGGGCAGACGTCGGTGCAGCAGCGGGTGATGTTGCACATGCCCGAGCCGAACTGGTCGCGGATCGCGGGGACGCGGTCCTCTGTGTCGAGCGGGTGCATCTCGAGCGCCGCGAGATGGATGAGGAGGCGCGGGCCCACGAATCGGTCGCTCCGGCGCTGGTCGCGCAGCACGTGGCAGACGTCCTGACAGAGGAAGCACTCGATGCAGCGCCGGAACTCCTGGATGCGATCGACGTCGCGCTGGCGCATCCGGTGCTGGCCGTCGGCGTCGCGCGGCCGCGGCTTGAAGGGCGGGATCCTCCTCTTGCCCTCGTAGTTCCACGAGACGTCCGTCACGAGGTCCCTCACGACGGGAAACGTCTTGAGCGGCTCGACGGCGATCGTCTCGCCGGGGGCGAAGTCCTCCAACCGCGTCATGCAGGAGAGCCTCGGCTTCCCGTTGACCTCGACGCTGCACGAGCCGCAGCGTCCCGCCTTGCAGTTCCAGCGAAGCGCGAGGTCGTTTGCGTGGCGCGCTTGCGCGAGGATGAGCGCGTCGAGCACCACCATCCCCTCGTCCACGTCGACGCGGTACTCGACGAAGTCCCCGCCGCGCGCGTCGCCGCGCCAGATCCGGAGCGTCCGCTCAGCCATCGGCCTTGGCCACCTCCCCGAGCGTCGAGTAGGCGATCGCCGCGAGCTCGGGGGGCGGATCGGGGCGCGCGATCTTTTGGACGTCCATCCCGTCCGCCTCCTTCCGCACGATGACGTTCAGCTTTCCCCACTCCTCGCGCTCGCCCGGGAAGTCGAGCCGCGTGTGCGCCCCGCGGCTCTCCTCGCGCAGGAGCCCCGCGCGCACCACCGCCTCGGACGTGACGAGGAGCGACTGGAGCGAGAGCGCCTCGTGCCATCCCGGGTTGTATTGGGAGGCGCCGGCGGCCTTCACGCGCGCGACCTCACCGCGCAGGCGATCCAACTCCGCGAGCGCCGTCCGCAGCCCCTCCGCGTCCCGCACGATGTTCACGTGGCGATCCATGACGTTCTCGAGGTCTTCCCTCACGAGGTACGGGTTCGCTCCGGTCTCGCGGTTCAGGATGTCGGTCGCGCGCCGCATCGCGGCGCCGACCTGGTCCGGGTCCACGCCCGGCGCGCGCCCGAGCGCCGCGACGTACTCGCTCGCCCCCTTCCCGGCGAGCCACCCGAAGACGAGCAGGTCGGAGAGGGAATTCCCGCCGAGGCGGTTGGCGCCGTGCATGCCGCCCGTGCACTCCCCGCACGCGAAGAGCCCGGCGACCGCCGTCTGCTGCGTCTCGGGATGCACGCGGATCCCGCCCATGAAGTAGTGCAGCGTCGGCCCGACTTCCATCGGGTCGCGAGTGATGTCGACGCCCGCCAGCTCCTTGAACTGGTGGTACATCCCGGGAAGCTTGCGGCGGATGAACTCCGGCGGCCGGCGCGACGCGATGTCGAGGAAGACGCCGCCGTGCGGCGAGCCGCGGCCCTGCGCCACCTCTCGCGTGATGGCGCGCGCGACGACGTCGCGCGTGAGGAGGTCCGGCGGGCGGCGCGCCATCTTGTCGCCCGCGAGCCAGCGGTCCGCCTCCTCGACCGTCCCCGCGGTCTCCGCCGCGAAGCGCTCCGGGATGTAGCGGAACATGAAGCGCTCCCCCGCGCTGTTCAGGAGGACGCCGCCGTCGCCGCGCACGCCCTCGGTCACGAGGATCCCGCGCACCGACGGCGGCCAGACCATGCCGGTCGGGTGGAACTGCGTGAACTCCATGTCGATGAGTTCTGCGCCCGCCTCGTAGGCCATCGCGAGGCCGTCGCCCGTGTACTCCCACGAGTTCGACGTGATGCGCCAGGCCCGCCCGCCGCCCCCGGTCGCCAGGATCACGGCGGGGGCCTTGAAGATCACGAATCGTCCCGAGTCCCGCCAGTACGCGAGCGCGCCCGCGACCCGCCCGCCGTCGAGCAGGAGCTCGAGCGCCGTGCACTCCATATGCACGCCAATCCCGTTGTGGACCGCGTGGTCTTGGAGCGTCCGGATCATCTCGAGCCCGGTCCGGTCCCCGACGTGCGCGAGGCGCGGATAACGGTGGCCGCCGAAGTTCCTCTGGCTGATCAGGCCGTCGGGAGTCCGGTCGAACACGGCGCCCCACTCCTCGAGCTCGCGGACGCGTTCGGGGGCGTGCTTCGCGTGGAGCTCCGCCATGCGCCAGTCGTTCAGGAATTTCCCGCCCCGCATGGTGTCGCGGAAATGGACCGTCCAGTCGTCGCGCGGGTTCACGTTCCCGAGCGCCGCCGCGATCCCGCCTTCGGCCATCACCGTGTGCGCCTTCCCGAGGAGCGACTTGCAGACGAGCCCCGTGTCGAGGCCGCGGGCAGCGCACTCGATCGCGGCGCGCAGGCCGGCGCCGCCGGCCCCGATCACGACGACGTCGTGCGCGACGGTTTGGATCTCCGAGACCGACGCCACGCCTAGTCCCACGTGCTCAGGTCGCGGATGTATCCCATCGAGACCATCCGGATGTAGAAATCGGTGAGGCCCACGAAGGAGAGCGAGAGCCATGCGAATCGCATGTGGCGCGCGGTGAGCCAGGAGACCTTCTCCCAGACGCGGTGGCGCGCGGTGGGCGCGTTCCCGCAGGAGAAACAATCGAGGCGGCCGCCGACGAGGTGGCGGAACGAGTGGCAACCGAGCGTGTAGAGCGCGAGGAGCGTCGGGTTCACCAGCAGAACGATCGAGCCGACGCCGACGCCGAAGCGCCCGTTCCGGAAGAAGGCATGGAACGCGTCGAGGTAGAGGATCGCGAGGAAGGCGATCGCCGCGTAGAGCGTGTAGCGGTGGAGGTTCTGGAAGAGGAGGAGCGCGGTCTCGCCGCGGTAGTCCTTCCGAGGGAGCGCGCCGACGGCGCAGGCCGGCGGCGTCCAGAAGTAAGCGCGGTAGTAGAACTTCCTGTAGTAGTAGCAAGTGAGCCGGAAGCTGAGGGGAAAGGCGAGGATGAGGAACGCGGGCGAGGCGGGGATCGCGCGCGGCCACCACGAGGGCCACGATCCGAACCAGGCGTGCCCGAGCGGCGCGGCGCCGGGGGCCGAAGGGTCGACGAAGAGGAGCGGCGAGTAGAAGGGCGAGAGGTAGGAGCCGTACCAGTAGTGGCTCCCCTGGATCGCGGCCCAGGTGGAGTAGAGGACGAAGAGACCGAAGAGCGCCCCGGTCCAGAGGGGCTCGACCCACCAGCGGTCGCGTCTCGCCGTCGCCGCGAGGGTGGAACCCCGCGCGTGCTCCTGCATGATCTCAGGCATCGGGGCCTTCCCTCCGCGAGCGATACCGATCGCGAACTGCCGTGCCGATCGCGCCATTCTCCGGTAGGACGGCGGGGATTGCAAGCGCGGTGGGATGGGAACGGCCGATCCTCACTCGCGTGGGACGCGTCGGCTTGACCGCTTGCCGCGAAGTCGGTGTAGTCTCCGTCATGGCGCAGCCGTCCTCCCGGCCGCGGGACTCCCTGATCCAGGGGCTCGGCCCGTTCTCGACGACCGCGCTCGTCGCCGGGAACATGATCGGCTCGGGGATTTTCATCGTGCCGGCCGCGCTCGCCGACGTCGCGGGGCCGGTGGCGCTCCTCGCGTGGGGGCTCGTCGCGGCCGGCTTCCTCTGTCTCGTCGCCGTCTACGCGGACCTCGCCGGCGCGTACCCGATCTCCGGGGGTCTCCAAGTCTACGCCCAGCGGGCGTTCGGAGATTTCACGGGGCTCGAGGTCGCCTTCCTCTACTGGGCGTCGGTCGTGATCGCGAACGCCGCGTACATGACCGCGTTCGTGAGTTACTTCGCCGAGTTCGTCCCCGCGTCGCGCTCCCCGGCCGTCGCGTTCGTCGTGGCGCAGGCCCTGCTCTGGACGCTCGCGCTGATCAACGTGCTCGGCGTCCGGCTGGGAGGGATCGTCCAGATCGTGACGACAATTCTGAAAATCGCGCCGCTCCTCGTGCTGTCGGTCGCGCTCCTCGCCAGCGGCTCGCCGTCGAACCTCGTCCCCTTCGCGCCGAAGGGGTTCGCGGCCCTCCTCCCCGCCTCGTCGTTCATTGCGTGGCTCTTCCTCGGCTCGGAGTCGGCCACGATCCCCGCCGAGGAGGTGCGCGGCGGCGCGCCAACGATCCGCCGGTCCGCGTACTCCGGCTTCGCGCTCGCCGCCGCGGTCTACGCGCTGCTCGCGCTGTCGGTCACGCTCGGCGCGCCCGCCTCCGCGATCGTCGGCGACGCGAGCCCCCTCGCGACGCTCGCCCGCCGCACGCTCGGCGCGGGAGGCGGCGTCTTCATCTCGCTCGGCGCCCTCGTGTCGATCGCCGGCATCCTGAACGGGTCGCTCCTCATCGCGGGGCGGCTCCCGTTCGCGGCCGCGCGACAAGGGATCGCGCCCTCCTTCCTCGGACGCATCGACGCGAGGACCGGCACGCCGCTCGTCTCGCTCGTCGCGTGCGGCGTCGTCTCCGCCGTGCTCGTGTCGCTCTACTTCTCGAGGAGCCTCCTCGAGACGTACAACCTGATCGCCCTCGCCTCGACGTGCGCGGCCCTCGTCGCGATCGCCGTCACCTGCGCGGCGCACGTCGTCCTCGCGCGGCGCGATCCCGAGCGCTTCGCCCCGTCGCGCCGTGGGCGCGGCCGGCTCGCCGCCGTCGTCGGGCTCGTCCTCGTCCTCTTCATGATCGCGGGGGCCGGCTGGACGGTCGCCGCCCTCACCGCCATCGTGATCGTCCTGCCGATCCCCTACTATTTCCTGGGCGTCCGGCGGCGGCGGGGGGCCGCCGCGCCCGCGGGAGGGGCGGGATGAGGGGCGAGGGGCGCGATGAGGGGTCGCGGAGGCCCCTAGACCCACCCCTCCCGAATCCATTAGAATCAACGGCACACAGTCGTCCGGATTCCTGAGACCGTCTCCCGAACGCCTACGCCCTGCCGCAGCCGGTCGCTCGGAAGCCCCCGAGGGTAGTCGAATGCCCCTTGTCCGCCGACCCGATCAACGACCCAGCCCACCCCGCCCACATCGGGTAGGCGCCGGCCCCGACGCCCACCCCGCCATCGCCCGCTGCGTCGGGGAGAGCCCGGCGATCCGCGGCGTGCTCGCGGACCTCGCCTCCGTGGCCGACACGCCGTGCCCGGTCCTACTCGAGGGCGAGTCCGGTACGGGCAAGGAGTTGATCGCCCGGATCATCAACGAGATCGGTTTCGCCGGTCGCGGCGCCTTCGAGGCCGTGAACTGCGGGGCGATCCCCGAGCCGCTCCTCGAGAGCGAGCTCTTCGGCCACGTGGTCGGGGCGTTCACGGGGGCCACGCATCCGCACGTCGGGGTCTTCGAGCGGGCGAAGGATGGCACCGTCTTCCTCGACGAGATCGGGGAGATGCCGCTTCAGGCCCAGGTGAAGATCCTGCGGGTCCTCCAGGAGGGCACCTTCATGCCGGTCGGGGGCGAGGCGCTGCGCCACACGCGGGCGCGCGTGATCGCCGCCTCGAACCGCGACCTCAAGGCGGCCGTGAAGACTGGGCGATTCCGCGAGGACCTCTTCTACCGCCTGAACGTCTTCCCGATTCGCATTCCGCCGCTCAGGGACCGGCGCGAGGACATCCCGCTCCTCATCGACTACTTCCTCGAGCGCTACGCGACCGAGATGGGGCGACCGCGGCCGCGCGTCGAGGCCATCGCGCTCCGCCGGCTCCTCCTCTACGCCTACCCGGGGAACGTCCGCGAACTCCAGAACATCGTGCGCGTCCTCCTCATCGAGTCGCGCGGGACCGGGGAGATCGTCGACGAGCACGTCGTCGCCGTTTTCTCGCGCCACAGGTTGCGGCACGAGCCGCACGCCGAGGAGACAGGCGAGGACGCGGAGGGCTCGTCCGTGGCGGAGGAGAACGGGGCCGGACGGACGACGGCGGAGATCGGCGCTTGGGTGCTCGCGGAGCTGCGGGCCGTCCACTTTAACGTCGCGCTCGCCGAGAAGATGCTGGTCGCGCGGCGGCTCTCCGGCCGAAACCGGCAGGACGTCCCGGTTTTCTCGCGGAGCGGGCTCTCCTACTACCTGCAGGGGGAGGCTTTCCGGGTGCTCGCGGAGGAAAAGTGGAGCATCGCGGAGGCCGCGGACCGTCTCGCGGGCGACCCGGTGCTCGTGCCGCGCGTGCGGCGCCGGCTCGAGCGGATCCACGCGGGCGCCCTCGCCGCGCTCCGGCGCGGGGGCAAGTCGCCGGCCAAGCGCGCCCTCGCGCTCCGCAAGGCCTTCGCGAAGATGCCGGCCGCCTATCACGGGGAACTGGGGCGACTCGCCCGGGAGTTCGAAGGCGGTCGCTGGGACTGACGCGGCACGGCGGGGACGGCGAGGAGAGCGGGGACAGCGGGGAAATCGCAAAAACGAAACGCGGGGCCCCGAAGAGCCCCGCGTCTTTTCGTTTCTTGCCGCGCCGCCGACGCGCGCTAGGAGGACTCGCGCCGACCGGCCCGGCGGCCGAACTAGACCCGCGCCTTGAGCAGCCCCGGGATCATGTCCGAGGGGAGCGCCGCCACGACGTTCTCGGGAATCGCCGCCCAGAACCGGCTCGGGAGCGCGACGGCCACGTTCTCGGGGATCGCCGCGATCAGCTTGCCGGGGAGCGCCGCAACGACCTTCGACGGGAGCGCCGCCCAGAGCTTGCTCGGAAGCGCGACCGCCACGTTCTCGGGAATCGCCGCGAAGAACTTGCTCGGAAGCGCGACGGCCACGTTCTCGGGAATCGCGCCGATGAGCTTCGACGGGAGCGCAGCGATGACCTTCGACGGGAGCGCCGTCCAGAACTTGCTCGGAAGCGCGACCGCCACGTTCTCCGGAATCGCGGCGATGACCTTCGACGGGAGCGCGGCGTACACACGGCTCGGAAGCGACACGAAGACCTTGCTCGGCACGCCTTCCCAGAAGCTGATCGGGATGTGCGGAAGCGTCCGCGACGGGAGCGCCGCGATGAAGCTCATCGGGAGCGACGCCACGAGCTTCGGCGGGAGGGCCCCGATCTCGGTGGCGGACAACTTCGCGAACTCCTTCGATGTGCGCGGGATCGCGCCGTGCGTGCCCTTGACCTTCTTCGAGTACCCGGCGGGGCGGACGAACTTGCGGGTGGTCATCTCGACTCCTTCACGGTTCGGGGTGCGATCTCTCGGCGCCTCGCGGCACCGCCTGTTTCGGTCTCCTTGCGTTCGGGCCCTAGCGCAAGCCTCGGGCCAAAGGACTCGCGCCCGACCCGCGCCTTATGTTACAAGGGTTGCGACGATCCGGCCCGGCGAGGGGTCGTGTGCGATCGACGAATTCCTCAGGAAATGCGGAAGTCGTTTCACGCATTCCCTGATGATTCCGCGTTTCCGCAGGTCGCGCGGGGTCGCGTGGGGACGCGCGGGCCGCCATGACGGGTCGCCGGGAATCATGATGACGCGCTAGCTAGAAGCCGGAAGGAGGAACGCCCCACCATGCGCCTGACGTGCGGGTCGGATGCCGAGGTCCCGCGGACGATGACCGTCGCCCCCGTCGGGAACCTGGACGCCCACGGGGCCACCCAACTCTGGGAGGTGGCCTCTCCCCGGATCACCGCCGAGGCGCCGAACCTCCTTCTCGACATGAGCGGGGTCGCCGTCTTCAGCAGCGCGGGGATCGGGACGATCGTCCGGCTCCTCAAGCACGCGCAGGGGCTCGGCGGGGCGATGGCCGTCTTCGGCTGCGCCCCGCGCGTCCGCTCCGTCCTCAAGCTCTCCGCGCTCGAGTCGATCCTCCAGGTCTGCGACGACCCGGAGGAGGCGCGGGCGCGGCTCCGGCAGGGGGGGGCGGAGTAGGCTAAACCCACAACTTCAGCCGGAGCGACCGCCACACCGGACGGAGCGCGCTCCAGAGGAGCGGCCGCGGGCCGATCGGTATGTGCGCGCGGCCCGTCATGCCGGGCCGGAGCGCGCCGTCCTCGTTCGGCACCCGCACCGTCACGCGGAACGTCCGGCCGCTCTCGGCGCGCGTGCCGATGCGGTCGACCTCGCCACGGAACGTGCGGCCGGGGAACGCGTGAGCCTTGAGGCGCGCGCCCTTGCCGGCGGCTAGCGCGCCGATTTCCTCCTCCGGGACCGCGACCTCGACGTCGAGGCTCGACAGGTCAGCGATCTCGAGAAGCGTCTGGCCGCGGGCGAGGTGCTCGCCGCGGCGCAAATCGACGCGCGGCGTGAGCACCACCCCGTCGATGGTCGCCACCAACTCCGTCCGCCCGATCTCCCTGAGCAGGAACTCCTCCTCGCGTCGGAATTCGAGGATCTCCTCTTGGCGCGCGCGGTATGTCGCGAGGTCGCCGCCGGCGCGCGCGCGCCCCGCCTCCGCGCGCGCGCTCTGCATCGCCGCGCGCGCCGACTCGAGCCGTAGCCGCAACTCGTCCTGGCGGAGCCGCCCGACGACCGTCCCCGCGGCCACGTGGTCCCCTTCCCTCACGAGGACCTCCATCACGGTCCCGTCCGTCTGCGCCCGGAGCGCGACGGGCGTCACCGGCCGAACCGTCGCGCTCCCCGCGACCCAGCACGGGAGCGGAACGAGGAGCGCGACCGCGACGACGGCCGCCACGCGCGCGTTCCGCGCCCGCCACCACGGCCCGGCGGCGGCGCCCGGCGCGCGCTTCTTGCCGAGGATCGGCGCGAAGACGCCCCGCATCGGGAGCCGTTGGTACAATTCCGCGTTCCGGATCGCGACCGTCGCCTGGTTGGCGAGGATCCGCACCAATTCCTCGCGCTCGTCGCTCAGGGGCCGCGCGTCGCGGTCGAGCTCGACGGCGAGGAGACCGAGGATCCCCTGATCGTCCTCGAGCCGGAGAATCGCCAGCGCGCGCGGCCCGCCCTCGGCGCTCAGGTACGGGAGGATGACGTCGCGCCCGGCCGCCTCGGGGTCGCCGTCGCACTCGTCGCGCGACACGTTGACCGGGACCCCCGCCGCGCTCGCCCACGTGAGGACCGGCAGGATCGGATCGGCTTTCGTTGCCTTCGGATCGAAGCCGGTCGTCGAGGCGGCGCGGATGGAGAGCGTGTCCCCCGCCGTGAGCGCGACGAGCGCGCGCCGGTTCGGCACGACGAGCGAGAGCATCTGAACGATCGTCCCGAGGACGCGGTCGAGGTCGAGCGTGCTCGTGATCTCGCGGCTGATGCGCAGGAGGACGGAGAGCTCCTCGATGCGGCGCGCCTTCTCCGAGAGGAGCTCCGCGCTCTGGAGCGCGATCGCGAGGTGGCCGCCGAGCGAGTCGGCGAACTCGCGGTCCTCCGTCGAATACGGGCTCGCGTCGACGCGCGGTCCGAGCGCGAGGACCCCGACGACGCGCTCCTCCACCGAGAGCGGGATGTAGATCTCGAACGCCGGGCCCTCGCGATCCTTGGCGACGGGGCCGCCGGCGCCATCCTCTTCCTCCTCGAAGCGGAACTCCTCCTCCGACGCGGCCCCCGACGTGGACTCCGACGCGACCCCCGTCCCGCCTCCCCCGCCGCTCTCCTCGGCGCCTCTCTCCGCGTCGTCCTCCCCCACGTCCACCAATTGCATCAATTCATCGCGGCCCCGCACCTCGCCGTCCTCGGCGACGAAGAACCACATCGCGGACTCGGCGCGGCTCTCGGTGAGGCGATCCACCTCGGCCTCCTCGAGGCCGCGCGACGCGAGGAGCGACATCTCGTCGCCATCGATCGACGACACGCACCCCGACGACGCGAAGAGCGCCTCGGCGATCGTGTCGAGGAGCCCGCGCGCAAGCTCGCGGGCGTCGTGCGTCGAGCGGAGGATGCGGCTCGCCTCGTGCACGACGATGAGGCGCGCGGCGTTCTGAGCGACCTGCGAGTAGAGCCCCTCGATGACGGATTCGCTGAGCGGCTCGCGACGCCCTTCCGTTTCGTTCAGGGAGTTTCCGGTGCTCGTCACATCGTCGGGGCGTTCCATCGCGCTACACCCAGAAGTTGATGCGGAGGACGCGCGCGATCTCGCCGAGGAGATGGACGAACGGCGGGACGCGGCCCGCCTCGAAGCGCGCGACGCCGGACATGCCGGGCCGCAGGCGCTCGTGCCCCGAATCGAGGAGGACGACGACGCGGTAGAGGCGGCGGAGGCCGCCGTCGGACGATTCGAGCGCAATCGTCTCGACGCGGCCGCGGAGCGAGCGCCCCGGGTCCGCGAGCGCGCGGACCTCGACGGGGGCGCGCGTGTCGACCATGCCGATCAGGCGCTCGTCGAGACGCACCTCGGCGCGGAACGACGACAGGTCGCCCAATTCCACGAGCGTGTCCCCCGCGGCGCACGCGAGCCCCACGCGCTCGCGCAGGCGCGGCGTGAGCACGACCGCGTCGACCGCGGCCGCCGGCGCGTGATCGCGCAGCCGCGCGTCGTGGTAGCCCTCCGCCGCCGCGCCCGCCGCGACCTCCCCAGCGTGCCACGCGGCCGCCGACGCGTCGCGCGCGGCGAGCGACGCGTTCCGCCCGGCGGCCGCGCCGGCCCGGAGCGACCGCGCCCGCCCGCGCTCGATCTCCGTCGTCTCCGCGCTCAGCACGACCGGCGCCGTCCCGGCGCGCACGACGTCTCCCTCGTCGGCCCGCACCTCGGCGATCACCCCGGGCTCGCGCGCGCGCAGCACGATCTCGGTCGCCGGGCGCAGCACGAAATCGCCGCGGACGTGACGCGGGATCGGCGCGAGGAAGAAAACGAGCACGAGCGCCGCGCCCGAGCCCACGTACCACGTCCGCCGGCGGCCGAAGTGCGCGGCCTTGTCGAGCGCGAAGAAGCGCCCGAATCGGAAGAGCGCGCGCACGTACCGCTTCATGAGGAGGAAGAGGAGCGCCGCGGCGAGGAGGATCCCGATCGCCTGCAGGCTGTCGACGAGCCAGCGCGTCGTGAACCAGAGAACGATCCAGATGACGAAGACGCTGTACGCGATCGCGCTGATGCCGTAGAGCCAGAAGAACCTCCGCTCCCGCGCGGTGAAGACCTCGGCGGCGTGCGGCAGGCGGAAGAGCGTGCGCACTCGGTTCCCGATGAAGCGAAACGCGTCGCCGCGCAGGTCCGGGATCTCGACGTGGCTCGTGAGGAGGTAGTAGCCGTCGTACTTGAGGAGCGGGTTCATGTTGACGAGGATGCCGGAGAAGCCCGAGTAGAGCGCGAGGCGGTGCGCGACTTGGTTCACGAACAGATCCGTCGAGGTGAGGTACCAGACGAACGTCGCGAACGCGGCGATCAGGATGTTCACGACGCTCCCCGCCAGCGTGACCGCGTGCTTGTGCATCTTGTTCTCGAAGAAGTAGCTCTCGGTGACGTCGCAGTAGAGGCACGGGTTGAAGTAGAGCAGGAGGAACCCGATCTGGTACACGCCGCCGCCGAAGTGCTTGCAGGCGAGGCCGTGCCCCACCTCGTGCAGGAACACCGTGCCGAGCAGGATGAACCAGAGGACGGCGAACCCCACGAGGGCCTGCCCTTTGATGATGTACAGGTCGGTGAGCGGGAGCGCGAACTCGTTCGCGTGGGCGATCGAGATCCACGTCGCGGCGAGGAAGAGCGCGGCGTAGACGAGGAGCGCGGTCTTCGTGAAGAGGAATCCGAGCGGCTTCACGATCTTCCCGAGGAACTTGTCGGGGTTCCACGCGGGGAAGCGGATCTCGAGGATGTTCGCGGTCGCCTTGCGGAAGGCCTGTGCGCGCGACACGCGCATCTTCTCGATCAGGAGGATGTTCCGATCCCAGGGATCCTCGAGGAAGTGGTACTTCCGGTAGTTCTCGTAGAAGGTGAGGAGCGTGACGGCGTTGAGGCCTTCGTTCGGGAGCCGCTCCTGGGCGAGCCGATAGAGTTCCGAGAGATCGCGCTTTCCGTCGCAGATCGAGAGGAGCGTGTAGGAGAGCTCGTCGATCGTGAAGTACTCCATCCGGATCGGATCCTTGACGACGTACGTCGTCCTGCCGGAGAAGGAGCGACGCTGGATGACGAGATCTTCGCGGAGCTTGTACGGGGGGCGATCGGTCACGGCGACTGCCGCGGGAGAATCGCCACCGTGCACGTCACGCCGGGAGTGAGGCGGTTCTCCCGGTTGTCGATCGCGATCTGCAGCGGGAACGTGCCGCTCGCCGGATCGACGACGACGTGGCCGAGGCGCACGGGCACGAGGAGGGTCGTGTCGGGGAATGCGAGGATGACCTCGGCCATCGCCTCGCGGCTCAGGAGGGGGAGCGTCTCCTCCGGTAGGAGCGCCTCGACGCGCAACGGCGAGAGCGCGGTGATCTTGAGGAGCGGATCCCCGACCTCGACGGACGCGCCGGGGTCGACGTAGCGCTCCGCGACCACGCCGTCGAACGGCGCGCGGATCGAGCGCTCGTCGAGGAGGATGCGCGCGAGATCGAAGTCCACCTGCGCGATCCGCGCCGCCGCCTCCGCGGCCTCCATCTCGTCGTCGCTCACGCCTTCTTCCGTGTGGAGCGTCCCGAGGCGCTCGCGCTTCGCCGCCGCTTGCGCGAGCACGGCCTCCGCTCGCTCCTTCCTCGCTTTCGCCTCGTCGTCGAAGAGACGGAGGAGGGGCTGGCCCTCGCGCACGAGCGCCCCAACGGAGACCGCGACCGCCTCGACGCGCTCCGTGTACTTCGACTTGATGAGCGCGCTCTGAGCCGCGAGGAGGAGCCCGTCGAAGCGGGTCGGCGCGGCGGACGCGAGGGCGCTCGACGCGGCGTCCGCCAGGGGCGGCTCGTCCTGCGCGCGGGCGGCCGGGGCCGGCCCGAGCAGGGCGATGGCGATAGCGGGAGCGAAAACGAAACGTCTCGTTCGTTCGCGGAGGGGATGCACGAACGGGCCTCCGGGGGTCAGGCGCCGCAGCCGGGAATCGGGAATGCCGTGGCTCCCGTCGCCTCGAGCGGCGCGGAAGGACGGGGTCGCGCGGAGAACGGTACCATTGGAGGCGGCGCGGCGCAACGGGGCCCGCGCGCACGCTGGGTTCCGACCGGCGGACGATGCTCCGCGCGTCGCTCACTCATCGGGATGCTCCGTCAGGTTGAGCCACTCCTCGAGCGGAACCCACTTCGCGTCGTTCGAGGCGGAGCAGCCCGAGAGCGTCGTGTTCCTGCACACGTCGATCGCGTAGACCGGGTGGATCTCCCAGACGGAGACGCGACGCGGGCTCCCTTCGCCGTCCTCGCACGGCTCGTGGCTCCCATCGAAGAGGAGTTGCCCCGTGAACCGGAGCGGCCTCCCCCCGATCCGTTCCAGGTTCGCCGGCGTCCAGGTCTCGGGACGGAAGTGCGGGCTGACCTCCGCCGTGACGCTGTTGCAGAAATCCGTCTCCGTCCGGGTCTTCCCCAGCACGAGGTGGATGTCGTTGTTCTCCGCCTTCTTCCTCTGACAGTTCACCGACTCGCCCTTCGAGGTGTTCGAGTAGTGCGCGGCGAGGACGTAGGCGGAAAAGTGGACGAGAGTTCCTTCGCCGATCGGCACGCCATCCACCTGGTAGAGATTTCGAAGTTGCGAGCGATCGGGCGGCAGCCGAGAACTGTGCCCATACGGGATCCCGAGCTCGTCGACCCGCGACTGGAGACGCTTGAAGACCACGTAGGTGACGCGCACCGGGTCGCCCGAAGCGCAGAAGTTGTTCTTCGCTTCGTTCTGGGCGCGATGGGCGGCGATCGTCGCCGAGCCCGCGGCCTCGCAGTCTTCGTCGATGTCGTGCTTCTGGGCGATGGCCGCGAAGGGGAGCGTGCAGGGCGGCTCGAAGTCGGCGTGCGCGCGCTCGTGGAACGCGACGCCGAGCGCGCAGACGCAGACGAGCGCGATGGAGATGGATCGAGCACGGTTCCTCGTCGAGCGAACACGTGGGGTCATGGTGCCCTCCCGATGTGGCTGTTGGCGGAGAATTGGCGTTGGAGAAACCTCTTCAAGTCCTCGGCGGAATCGAACACTTCCGTCGCCGCCGCGAGGACCCAGCCCGAGGCGTCGCCTCGCGGAACGCCCAGCACGAGATAAACCGGCTTCCCGAGACGGTACGCGAGCGTGATCTCGGACGCGGTCCCGCCTCCGCGCGCCGCGGCCGAGTCCCATCGCGCGACGATGTAGTCCGCCCTGGTTTCGACCCACTCCAAATCCCAGGCGATGATCTTGCGGACCGTTTCGCGGAAGCGTTCCGGATCGTCCATCTTCCATCGCCGGAACTGGGACGCCTCCTCATCCGTCAGGCATTTCTGGACGTCCTCGGCCGGGTTGTAGACGTCGTGGCCGATCTCCTCTCTCAGGAATCGCGCCACGTCCGCGCTCCATCCTCTCCCGCCATCGGCGGCGTTCTCGATCCCTCCGGAGAGATAGGCGATCGGCGTCTTGGGGGCGGAGGGGGCCATTCGGACCTGATGGGAGAGCGTACCACGGCGGCGGCGCGGGAGGAGGAGCGTCCTCGCGCGCCCGCTCGGTGCCCTTGAATCTCGCGGCCGGTGGGAGTATCCTGGTCGGGCGAGTAGGGACCCCGGCGACGTCACTGACGCGCCCGGTGGACGCCCCACTGCAAGACAGCCACCCGCGAATCCGCCACCCCCAGGAGGATTGCCATGACGCCCCGCGTCGCCCCCATCGCCATCTCTCTCACGATAGCTCTCGCTTTCCTGCCACTCGCCGCCGGCCCCGCGCGCGCGGAGGTCGCCGTCAGCGTGGAGGACGTCGCCTTCGTTCCCCAACATATCGTGGTCCCCATCGGGGAGACGGTCACCTGGACATGGTCCAGCGGATTCCACACGTCGACCAGCGGGCTCGATACGAACGATCCGAACGCGGGGGCGTTGTGGGATTCTCCCTGGATTTTCGATGCACAGCCGTCGTTTTCCTACACGTTCGCCGCGCCGGGGTTCTATCCATACTTTTGCCGTATCCATGGCTCCATCATGACGGGGACGGTCAGGGTCGGCCGGGCGGCTCCCACGGCATCGCGCTTCAAGGGAGCCACCGGAAGCGAGCCGACCTCATGGGGCATGATCAAGGCCATCTACCGGTAGGTCGACGCCCGCACACTCCGACACGCAGCGCATGAAGCCGAGGTGTCCATCCCGCGCGCACCGCGCCTAGCGGTTCTCGCTCCCGCGCTGCTCTGCGCTGCGCTTCTCGGCGCCCGGCCGGCCGCCGGCGGCGAGGTGGCGAGTCAGCTCGCCGGAATCCTGGAGGGCATCCCCGCGGAGCGCGTCGAGACCGGCCTTCTCTACGACCGGGCGCTCCCGCTCTCCCGCATCGACGAGCACGACGGACGCGACGGCGCCGCCCCCGCGTCGGCGGCCGAGTGGCGCCAGATGGTCCACGAGATCTCCCGGGCATCGCTCGCCACGCCCTCCTGGCCCGCTCTCGACGCCGTCATGGAGAAAGGTCGCGCGCTCCAGCGGGGCGGGGTCGTCCCGCTCGCCGTCATGGACTTCGAGTACGAGCGGATCCGCGCGGACGCGCTCGCGACGGGGGCGCTCGAGATCCAGGGCGACCGGCTCGTCGTCGGGACGGGGAATCCCTTCCAGACGCGGCGCGTCTTCGCGGCCGCGGCCCTGACAGAGCGCACGTTCCGCGGCGGTCGCGTCGTCTTCCGGCTCGAGCGAGACGCCTATCTCTCGAACGGGGACGCCGCTCCGCTGAGCGTGGCGATCGATTTCGACGACGGGCGCGGCTACGTCCCCGTCGCCTTCGATCGCGATTCGGCCGTCCGCTACGTCGAGACGGGGCTCAAGACGATCCGGCTCAGGGTCTCCTTCTCGGATGGCGCCACGCGGTTCGCGAGCACTCGGTTCGACGTCGCGAGCCTTCAGACGCCTGCGCCGGACGACACGCTGCACGTCACCGCGTCGCTCCCCTACCTCGGTCAGTTCGGGAGCGGCGACGCGTACATCTACCTCGCCCCCAATCACGCCGCATTGACCAATCCGGCGATCGTGGCGGAGGGCTTCGACCTCGACAACAGCATGGACTGGGACGATCTCTACGCCCTCCTCAACCGCGAGCAGCTTCTCGAGACGCTGCGAAGCCGGGGCTTCGACGCGGTGGTCCTGAACTTCGCGGACGCCACCGATTACGTGCAGAGGAACGCGTTCGTCATCGTCGAACTGCTCGCGCAGGTGGGCGCGGCGATCCCAGAGGGGATCGACGTCGCGTTGGTCGGCGCGAGCATGGGCGGCCTCGCGTCGCGCTACGCCCTGGCGTACATGGAGTCGAACGCGCTTCCCCACGGAGTGAGGAACTTCATCTCGTTCGACTCGCCGCAGGCCGGGGCGAACATCCCGCTCGGCATCCAGTACTGGCTCGCGTTCTTCGCGGACGACTCTCCCGACGCCGCCGCCCTGCTCGCGGCCCTCGATTCGCCGGCGGCCCGGCAGATGCTCGTTTACCATCACACTGAGCCGCCCGGCGCGATCGGTGAGAGCGACCCTCTGCGAGCCGGGCTCGTCGCGGACCTCGCGGCGGTGGGCGGCTACCCATCCGCCACGCGGAAGGTCGCCATCGCGAACGGGAGCGGCGCGCGGATCGACCAAGGCTTCATCGCCGGAGACCAGATCATCCAATGGGAGTACGGAAGTTTCCTGGTGGACATCACCGGAAACGTCTGGGCCGTCCCGGACGCATCGAGCCACCTCGTCTTCCATGGGGTGATCGACTTCATCCTCCTGCCGCCGGACGAGCGCGCCGTCACGGTGAGCGGCACGCGCCCGTTCGACAATGCGCCCGGCGGATCGCGCGCCAGCATGGCGCAGATGGACTCGACGCCCGCGCCGTACGGCGACATCGTCGCGCTGCACGGGAGCCACGCGTTCATCCCGACCGTGAGCGCCCTCGACCTCGCGACCGCGGACCTCTTCCACGACGTCGCGAACGACCCCGACATCCTCGCCATCACGCCGTTCGACGCGGTGTACTTCCCGCAGGGGAACCAGGAGCACGTCCTGATCACGCCGGAAAACGCGGCGTGGGTGCTCTCGGAGATCGAGAGCGGGGTGACGGGCGTCGCGTCGTCGCCGTCGCTCGCGGCGCCGGGCGCTGCGATGTTCCTCGCGGCGTCGCCCAACCCGTTCGACGCGGCGACGCGGATCCGGTTCGCGCTGCCGCGCGCGGGCGCGGCGCGCCTCGCGGTGTTCGACGCAGCGGGGCGGCAGGTCGCGGTGATTCTCGACGGGCGCTTCGCGGCCGGCGAGCACGAGGCGATCTGGGACGGTTCGATCGCGACGGGCAAGCGGGCGAGCGCGGGCGTCTACTTCCTCGGGCTGAGGAGCGCGGAGGCGGCGGCTGCGCGCAAGGTCATCGTCCGTTAGAACGCGCGGGCGCCGCTCAGCGCCCGCCCGCCGCGAGCCGTTGCCGCATCGCCTCCGCCAGGACGATCGCGGCCGCGTGGGAGAGCGAGAGCGCGGGGCCGCCGCGGCGCGACGGGATCGTCGCGAACGCGTCGCAGAGGGAGCGCACGGCGCCGGAGAGGCCGCGCTTCTCGCCGCCGATCGCGAGGATCGTCGGCGAGGTGAGGTCGGTGTCGTGGATCGTGCGCCGCGCCCCCGCGAGGCAGCCCACCAAGCGCAGCCCCTGGCCGCGCAGCCGCTCGAGCGCCGCCGCGTCCTCGACTTGCGCGAGCGGCAGCCGCTCGTAGGCCCCTGACGACGGGCGCGCCACCTCGACCGGATCGAAGTCCCATAAGTGCTTCTTGACGAGGACGGCGTCCACGCCCATCGCGTCCGCCGTGCGGAGGACGAAGCCGAGGTTCCGTGCGTCCTCGACTCCCTCGATGAGGAGGAGGAGCGGGGCGCGCCCGGCCGCGCGCGCCGCATCGACGATCTCGGCGAGCTGGTCGGGCGTCATGCGGGGCTTCGGGCCGCAGACCGCGAGCACGCCCCCGTGCGTCGCGCCGTGCGCGAGCGCGCGCAGTTCGGGTTCGTCGACGAAGCGCACGGGAACGCCGCGCTCCTCGGCGAGCGCGAGGAGATCGCGCAGCCGCTCGCGGCGCGCCCCCTGACGCACGAGGATCACCTGGAAGCGGCGCTGCCGCGCGGCGAGCGCGGCGAGCACGGACTCGCGACCCTCGAGGTGCTCCATCCTCGATTCGCCGGCTGCGTCAGTCCGCGCGCCGGCTCATCGAACGAGCGGCAGCGCTCAGGGCGCCGCCGGCACCGCGCACTGAAACGAGGGCGGCGCGAGGACGATGTACGCGAGCCCGCCGACCGCCAGCGCGAGCCCGACGAGGCCGATCCACTTCCGCGGCTCCTTCCGGAGAGCGAGCACCGCTAAGAATCCCGCGAACGGGAACACGATGTAACCGAGCAGCCCCACCAGGGCCGCGAATCGCGAAGGCAGTCAGCCCGGCCGGAACGCCGCGTTGAGGAGGAGCACGGCCCACGGCGCGCCGCTCCACTTGAGCGAATCCGTGCCGAGCGGGTTCCTATCGGGCCAGCGCCACATCGAGACTCGGGACGGCAGTATAGCACTCGCGCGCGCCTGTCACGCCGAACGGGAGGGCTCGGGCAGGCCCCCTAAGTCTCGTACCTCGGCGGCACCTCGCGCCAGAGCAGGACCGTGATGTGGCCGAAAGGATTCAGCGGCCAGAAGGGCTGCAGGTAGGGCGGCAGGTTCGCCTCGTAGCCCGGCTCGAAGTGGAAGTCCACGTTTCCGTTGATCTGGTCGATCGTCCCGAGGACGACCATCGTGCCGTAGATGTTCCCGTTCGCGTTGAAGTTCCCTGTGATGTCCCCCGTGAGGTAGCAGACGGCCGGCTTTGCCGGCGTCCCGAACTCGATGTGCGCGGGCCCGGACATGTCGATCCCGTGGATGAGGAGCGCGATCCCGTTCTCGGGGACGATCTGGATGTGCGAGAAGATGTTGTTTCCGCCCTCCCAGTTCTCTGTGTCGGTGAGGGCGACCACGTCCGACGTGTCCGTGCCGGACTTGTAGCGCGTGTTGAAGACGCTGGATCGAATCGGGGCATCGTACGCCGGGTTGTCATCGACGTCGAGATGCGAGATCCACGCCGGCGACGTTCCGTCCAGATACTCGCCGAAGTTCACGATGACGTATTCGTCCCCGTGCCACAGGTCGAGGCTGCACTTCCCGGCCTCCCAGTGGAACACGTTGTCGATCGCGGCCGTGGTCAGGAGGTCGTAGCTGACGGAGGCCGCCCCGTAATCGACACCGACCCCGTCGCCCGCGTCGATGGCGCCTGCGAGCATGACCCGGATCCCGCCGCGGATGTCGGCGAGGATGGCGCCCGCGATGAGCGAGTCCGCGCACACCGGCGTCCCTGGCGTCAGCGCCCGATAGACCAACGCTTGTCCCGGCCCGACAGCATGGGAGGGCTCCCCCACAACGTAATAATACGTGGTGCTTGGATAGTACCAAGGCTCGCTGTGCATCCCGCGCGGCTGGACGTCGAACCCGTCCGTGATGTGGTCGCGCGTGCCGCCCGCGCACGAGTCGGCGAGCTGGTCGAAAGAGGAACCGCCCGCGTCGACCTCTCCGTTCCCGTGCACGCGCCCGCATACGCCAGGGTTCCCCAGGGCGTAGATGTCCTGCATCGAGAACAGGGCGAACTCCCACGGCACGGCGCTGATCTCCACCAGGAGCTCGATGTCCCGCTCCACGAAGCCGCCGCCCGGACGCGGCACGTATCCTTGCGAGTAGAGTCGCTTCGCGTCCTCTCCGCCGAATACCGTGTCCGCGATCGACAAATTGTACCAACCCTCGCCTTTCGTGACCGAGTCGAAACCGGCGGCCCAGGTCGAGTCGCGGAAGATCTCCGCTTTCGCGTGCTCGATTGCGGCCTCGGCCAGCCAGAAGGCGCTCGCAGACTGGTCCCTATACGTCGCCTGGTTGTACTCGTAGGTCGCCAAGGCAAAGAGGGTGAACCCTAGGGTGCTGAGGATGAGTCCCAGGATGACGACCGTGATGAGGGCCATGCCCTCTTCTGACGATTTCCACCTCCGCCACATGCCCGCCGCGATCTTCCTGATGTCGGTGTCTCCCATGGTGCCTTGATCCTCATTCCGCCTGTTGGGCGGGGGGCGTGAATCAACGGTTCGAGATCGTCCGCGCAAGCGTGGAGGCTCGAATGAAGGCCTTGTTCTCCGACGACGACGCGGGCCTCAACACGGACTTCCGAGATCGGCGCGATGAAGCGCTCGGGGGGGGCGAGCTGGCGCGGTTGCCGATCCTTTGTCGGCTCGTTCGTCCAGACTCGTGGTCTTGCGAGCGAGGATGTTCGTGCCGCCGGAGAGGAGCCGACGGCTGGGGCGTCGGGGCATGCGGAGAAAAGACTCCGATTCCCGGGGGGGATCGCGGGGATACTAACAGAGGCTCGGGGGGCTTGTCCAGGCCCTCACGGCTCGTTCGCGCCTTGACTTCGAATCCCTCGTGTGATAGCCTGCGCACTCGAAGTTCGCTCCACACAAAGCGAACTCAACGTTCTGGCGCCCCTGCCCCTCCCATCTTGCCACTCCTCCTGCGGGCGCTGATTCACGCACTCGGTTACGGTTAAGATCTCGACCCTCGGCCACCTCCGGTCGGGGGATCCTGCGTACGCAGGGTGACGGGATGCCTCACTAGAAGCCGGTCCGGTACAACACGCGCCGCGGCCCCCTCAACGGCCACTCCGCGATGCGCGAGAGGGAGGAGTCACATGGCAACCTACTGGAGACGGAAAGCGTGGATCCTGTGTTGTCTCGCGCTCTGTTGGGTGTGGGGCGCGACCGCCGCGTGGGCGGACCAGGAACTCATCATCGATCTCCGAGATGAGGCTGGCGGGACAGTCCCGAAAGCCGAGGGAATCCTGCGGCTGCCCGACGGGAGCGCGCGGATCGGCGAGCGCCTTGCCGACGGCCGCTTCTCGTTCCGCGTCGAGGGGCCGAAGGCCACGCTCGAGTTCGCGGGGTCGGACTTCCCCTCGACGTTCTTCGACCTGCTCCTCCCCGCGGACCCGGTCGTGGAGCGGACGCTCTCTCTCGCCCGCGCCGACGAAGGCGACCAGCCGGCCGGCGTGGGCGGGGCTCCGAACGACCTGTGCGTGGACGCGATTCCGGTCGCCATCCCTTCTCTGACGGCCGGCTCGACCGTCGACGCGACGATCGACCCATTCCCGTTCTGCGGCACGTCGATCACCGCGCCCGGCGTTTGGTACTCCGTCATCGGAACCGGCACGACGATGACAGCCTCGACCTGCCCGGCAGGAGCCAATTACGACGACAAGATCAGCATCTATTGCGGGACCTGCGCGGCTCCAGTCTGCGTTGCCGGGAACGATGACGCGTGCGGCCTCCTAAGCGAGATCAGCTGGTGCTCCCAGCTCGGCGTCGAGTACCTCATCCTCGTGCACGGCTTCGCCGGTGCCACGGGGAACTTCGATCTAGAGATCACTCAAAACGCTGTTGCCTGCGTGCCGACCGTAGCCTGCGGCGTAGTGGGCGCATGCTGCTTCGACGACGGTTCGTGCGAGATCCTCACCGCCGAGGCCTGCGGTGCCGCCGACGGGGATTATCAGGGCGACGACACATTCTGCTTTGATGCCGGATACGCCGTCGACGAGTGCGGCAACGCGTTCGAGGACATCTCGGGGACCGGCAACTTGGCTGTAGTTGCCAGCACCAGTGATGACAACGGCGATCTCGTGGGGATCGGGTTCTCGTTCAGATTCTTCGGCGATGATCACGCGACCATCGGGATCTCGTCCAACGGCTATCTGACCTTCAGCCCTTTTCTCACGGCCTTCACGAATGCCGTGATACCGAGTGTCGGGAATCCGAACGACCTGATCGCTCCACTTTGGGATGACTTCAACCCGGGTTCAGCCGGCGACGTCCATTACCAGACGCTGGGGATCGCGCCCAACCGCCGGTTCATCGCCCAGTGGACGGCTGTCCGGCAGTTCGAAATACCCGACGCGAACACGTTTCAGGCGATCCTCTTCGAGGGGTCGAACTGCATCGAATTCCGGTACGGCGTGATCACGCCTCAGGGGACCGCCGGCGACTACACGGTCGGGGTCGAGAATCAAGATGGCTCCGAGGGCACCTCCATTCCCGGCTCGGCGCCCTCGAACGGAGACTGCTTCTCGCTCTGCCCTGGTGGGGTGGTCTGCGAGATGGACGTCTTCTTCGACATCAAGCCCGGCTCCTGCCCGAACCCGCTCAACACGAAGATCCGGAACGGGCACGCGGTGCTGCCGGTCGCGATCCTCGGCACGGCGGACTTCGACGTGACGGACATCGACGTCAGCACGCTCCTCCTCCAAGGCGTGCCGCCGATCCGCTCGAGCCTCGAGGACGTGAGCCGGCCGTTCGACGGAGAAGAGTGCGGGTGCACGTCGGCGGGGCCGGACGGCTACGTCGACCTGACGCTCAAGTTCGACTACACGTCGATCAACGAGACGCTCGGGGCGGTGGACAACGGCGACCTCGTGGAGCTGACCATCACGGGCGAACTCGAGGACGGGACGCCCATCGAGGGCGACGACTGCGTCCTCATCCGTCACGGCGTGAAACTCCTGCGCCCGAACGGGTCCGAGATCTTGGAGCCCGGAAAACGGGTCCGCATCGAGTGGGAGACCGAGATCGTCGATCTCGTCCCGGATCACGTCGACATCGCGGTGTCCGTGGATGACGGCAACTCGTACTCCATTCCCGTGGCGATGCGGGAGGCGGATGACGGGCGGGCGAACTGGGTCGTTTCCCCGATCATCACTTCGAAGGCGATGGCGCAGGTCACGGTGTGGGACGCGAACGGGGTGGGCATGGTGGACGAGAGCGACGACACGTTCGCGATCCAGGGCGGGACGACGGGGATCCCGGGCGGCTCCGGCGTGCCGGCGGAAGTCGGGCTCGAGAGAAGCGTGCCCGATCCGTTCAGCGGCCGGACCACGGTGCGGTTCGGTCTGCCGCGCACGACACTCGTGGATCTCTCCGTCTACAGCGTCGAGGGTCGCGCGATCCGGAGGCTCGCTTCCGGCTCGTGGACGGCCGGGACGTGGCAGATCATCTGGGACGGAACGGACGATTCCGGAAAGCGCGTGACGCCAGGCGCGTACTTCCTGAGGCTGTCGGCCGACGGCGCCGAGGTCGTGCAGCGCGTGACGCTCGTGCGGTAGAGGTTCGGAATCGAGGTTGGCCGCCGCAACTCGTGCGCGGCGGGAAGGAACGCGAGGGGGCGGCCCGACTGGGCCGCCCCCGACCGTTCGCGCGGGCGCCGATCTCTCGTGGACGACGGACCGCGGCCCCTCCCCTTGAATCGCGCTCCTTCCGGCCCCATCTTGGAGCCGACCTTGAGCCACCCCCGAGGGAGGAAACCGATGGACGAGAACGGGGAGGCCAGGACTTCACGCCGCCGCCGCGAGAGCGACTTCAGGCGCCCGCGGCTTGCGCGGACGGCGCTTCGCTTCGGAGCGGCTCTCACGGTCCTCGCGATCGCCGCCGTCCTCATCGCGACGTCGATGGTCGAGATCCCCGCGAGCGGCACGCGACGAAACGTCCTCTTGTACGCGCTGCCGACGGGGCTCGCGCCGGGCACGCCGCTCGAGCGCGCCGACCTCGAAGCGCGCCTGGTGCGACTCGGGTACCGGCCCATCGATGGCGACGAGCCGCTCGAGCCCGGCCGTTATCGCCGCGCCCGCGGGGCGTACGAGATCTGGCTGAGGCCGTTCCGCTACCCCGATCGCGACTTCCCCGGCGGCCGGGTGCGCGTGCGGATCTCCGGCGGAGTGGTGGCGGAGGCCGAGCGGCTCGACGATCTCGCGGGGAACGGCGCGCGGGCGGATGTCGCCGATGCGGACGATCTCGGGGCGGAGGAGCCGCGGCCGGACGACCTCCGCCTCGAGCCCGAACTGATCGCCGGTTTCGAAGGCCGGACCGGCGCCGTGATCACCCCGCTCCGCCTCTCGGACGCGCCGCCGCTCCTCGTGGACGCGATCATCGCCGTCGAGGATCACCGCTTCTGGCGGCACCCGGGCGTCGACCCGATCGGCACGGCCCGCGCGCTCGTGACGAACGCGCGGCGCGGCGAGGCGGCGCAGGGCGGCTCCACGCTCACGCAGCAACTCGCCCGCTCGCTCTTCCTGCACAATCGGAAGACGATCCTCCGCAAGGCGCAGGAGATGGTTCTCGCGCTGGCCCTCGAAATCCGCTACTCGAAGCGCGAAATTCTCGAGGCGTACCTCAACGCCGTCTACTGGGGACACTGGGGCCCGTTCGAGATCCGCGGCGCGCGCGAGGCTTCCCGCTACTACTTGGGACGCGAGTTGGAGGACGCCGACGCGGCGGGCATCGCGCTTCTGGTGGGGCTCGTCAGCGCCCCGAATCTGAATTCACCCTACGCGTCGCCGGAGCGGGCGCGCGCGTGTCGCGACTTCGTCATCGAGCGTCTGCGCGAGCGGGGCGTCCTCGGCGAGGAGGAAGTGCGCGTGGCCCTCGCCAAGAAGATCCCGTCGAAGAAGCCGCCGGTCCGCTCCGCCGACGCCTCGTACTTCCTGGAGGCCGCCCGCAGGGAGGTCGAGCGCCGCGCGCCGGGCGGCATCCTCTCGCGTCCCGACGTCGCCGTCTTCACGACGCTCGACCCGCGCGCACAGGCCGCGGCCGTCACGGCGCTGCGGCAGGGCCTGCGGGACCTGGAGGACGACGATCGGCGGCTGCGCCGAGCGAAGGATCCCCTTCAGGGCGCGGTCGTCGTGATCGACCCCGCGACCGGCGATGTTCGCGCGCTCGTCGGCGGGCGCGACTACGCGGCGAGCCCGTTCGACCGCGCCACGGAGGCGCGACGTCAACCCGGCTCGCTCTTCAAGCCGTTCGTCTACTTGGCCGCGCTCCGCGAGCCGCGCCGCGCGGACGGCGGTTTCTGGACCCCGGCCACGATCGTCGCCGACGAGCCGTTCGAGATGGGCGCAGGCCGCACAATGTGGCGGCCCGAGAACTACGACCACGAGTTCCGCGGCGACGTCACCGTGCGGGAGGCCCTCGAGCAGTCGATCAACGTGCCGGCGGCCCGCGTCGGGAACGAAGTCGGCATCCGGCGCGTCGCCGACGCGGCCCGCGATCTCGGCGTCGCGAGCCCGCTCGAAGAAGTCCCCTCGCTCGCGCTCGGCACGTCGGAGGTGACGCTCCTCGAGATCACCGCGGCGTACGCGGCTCTCGCGGCGGGCGGGCGCCCGCACGCGCCGACCTTTCTGCGCGGCGTGCTCGACGCAGACGGCGAGCCGATCGCGCTCGCGCCCCTCGAGGATCCGCCCGGCGTCGACCCCGCGGTCGCGTACGTCATGACCAGCCTCCTCCGGGGCGTGATCGAGGCGGGAACGGGACGGGGCGCTTGGTCGTACGGGGTGCGCGGCCCCGTGGCGGGCAAGACCGGCACCACCGACGACTACCGTGACGCTTGGTTCATCGGCTACTCCCCTCGCCTGGCCGCGGGAGTCTGGGTCGGTTTCGACCGGAAGGAATCGGTCGGGATGTCCGGCGCGGCGGCGGCGCTTCCCGTCTGGGCGCGCTTCTTCGCCGCCGTGCAGGCGCGGGACGGCGAGTTCCCGCGTCCGGGCGGCGTGGTCACTGTGTCCGTCGATCCCGAAACCGGCCTCCTCGCGACGCCGTGGTGCTTCGATGCCGTGGAGGAAGACCTCCTCGCCAGGACGGAACCAGACCGCGAGTGCGACCGCCACGACAGCGGCTTCTTCGCCGGGCTGCGACGGTTTTTCGGATTGTGAGCGCGCGGGCGCGCCGCGGTCGGTGTGGATTCAGCGCGGCATCGCGTTCCGCCCCTGAAGCGCGCTCCTGATCTCGGCGAGGATCTCGTGGTACCGCCACGCGGCCGGCGGGTTCGGGTCCTGGCGGTGGTCCGGTTTCAAGACGAGGTCGCCCGTCGCGAGCAGCACCTTCTCGACCTCGGGATTCTGTCGGACCTTCTCCCAGGTCGCTTCGACGATCAGCCGATAGTGCTCCCCCGGCGTGGCCGGCCTGTACTCGATCCGCCGACCCTCGAACGTGACCCAGGTGATGCCCATCCGCTTCATGTTCTCCTCCGCCACCGCTCCCGCCGCCTTCGCCTCGAATGCGGTGAGCCGCGCGACCTCCTCGCGCGTGTGGCCCCAATGCAGTCCGGGGAATCGGCCGTAATCCGTCGGTAAGCGCGCGTTGAACTCTGGGAGGGCGCCGCTGGGCGACTCCGGAGGGTCATGGAGGGAGTCTTGCGAGAGGTTTTGCGCTTGCTGGGTGCTGAGGGCTGTGGGTGGC
>Ga0247727_10004490_pt1 | contig 29544 bp, 23 predicted proteins | sample WisWelCaveWW1625_FD_202498 | JGI IMG/M metagenome (GOLD analysis project Ga0247727, IMG submission 202498) | Biofilm microbial communities from Wishing Well Cave, Virginia, United States - WW16-25 | ecosystem: Environmental > Aquatic > Deep subsurface > Groundwater > Cave microbial mat | place...
TCGCGTCTTGGTCTTGAAATTCTCCACGGACTTGGCTCGCATCTGCACCGATGGCGACGTGATGGCGAAGCCCAGGAAGGCGAAGCCCTCGCGGAACGTCGTCACCTTCGTCTTCTCGGAGCTGAGTTCCAAACCCAGCCGCTCACGCAGCAGATGTTCGACTTCGATCCGTGCCTCCTTGGCCTGTGACTCGCTCTGGCAGAGCACCACGAAATCATCGGCGTACCGCACGAAGCGGAAGCCATGTTCGTGAAGATGCCAGTCGAGCAGGTTGAGGGCGATGTTCGCCAGCAGCGGCGAAGCGACTCCGCCTTGCGGCGTGCCGACTCGCGTCGCCAGGAACTTGCCCCCTTCCAGGACACCGGCCTTGAGGAATTTTCCTCAAGACAACCAGCCGCAGGATGTTCCCGTCGGCAATTACCGCGGACAGCTCCGCCATCACCGCACGGTGCGACAGGTTGTCGAAGAATCCGGAAATGTCGGCGTCGAGTACGTGGTCGTACCCTTGCCGCCGGAGTTCGAGTACCCGTTCGACCGCTTGATGACAACTGCGGCCCGGCCGGAAGCCGTACGAGTCGTCGTGAAACCGTCGCTCGAAGATCGGACTCAGGAGTTGCCGAAGCACCTCCTGAGCGACCCGATCACGCACAGCCGGGATACCCAGCGGCCGAAACTTGCCGGGGCTTTTAGGGATGTAGACACGGCGTGCGGGCAGAGGCTCGAACGCCCCTGTTTTAAGTTCCCGCATGAGCCGGTCAAGGTTCTGATCCAGGTTCGCTTGGAACATCTGAATCGAGACCTTGTCGATCCCCGCGGCCCCGCGGTTTCGTCGCACGGCGCGCCAAGCGTCGTACACGAGCGCCGGGGTGATGCGTCCCGTGAGGCTGTGGACCTTCTGCACTTTCGTCATCGATTCCTCCTGCTTTACCTGTGGGATCGTTCAGTCGGGTGACGCCCCCGCGAGCGGCCTGAGTACGTCAGGCTTTTATCTCAATTGCCTGACATCCTCGAGGCGTTTCTTAGCACGCGACAGGTTGCCGGAAAGAGGAACCGGCCGACCTGGTGCGGTCTCAAGCTGTCGGGCTAACTGCCTCGATGCCGTCACGAGTTCGTCTCCCTTTCCAACGGTCACTCCTTTCATCGCCGGCCCGCACGATCCGTGGCCGCTGACGCCCACCGGCTCAGAGAAGAGGCCGCCGACATTCGCCGTGACGACTCGGTGTCGTTCGCGTCGGCGACTACTCTGGAGTAGCTGCCGTCCCCAAGCGGCAGAGGTTCAGGCACCTTCACCGCACCATCGCGTCGGCCGCACCTTTCGTCGTGGACTTATAGCTTGGCCTACCTCGCCCCGGCGAACCGAGACGAGGACGACGTGGGACTTTCATCGGTCAGTGTTGTCGGCCCTTGTGTCCCGGTGACACCGCCTGGCACCTTGATGGCCCGCGAGCCGTAACCGAATATCGGTTCGCGAAGAGGTGATCAGACCCCTGGGGCTTCGGCTGGACTGGGAGCGTGGCCCGCCATCCTGGCCGCAACGCGGCACCTCCAGAACTATCCCCGCCTGGCCCCTTCGACACCGGTGGATGTTGAAAATCTTTTTTCGCTCGCCGAAGTGGCGGATCACATCGTGGATCTGGCGCGCGGGGTCGTCGAGCATTTCGGCCACGGTGCCCAGACAGAGGTTCAGGCCGTGGTACGGGCTTTCCTGAATGGACACGAATTTCTTCAAGCCCTCGACTGTGCCCAACACGCGATCGACTTCCTGGTAGCCATCGGGTGGGACGCCGGGGTCATGCGGGTGACAGGCCGCGCGGACCTTGTGCTGGTTGCACACCGGGATGATTCGGTCCAGGAAATAGGTGGTGCGTTCCCAGAAGATGTCTGCGGTCACGCGGCCGGCCCGTGTTAGTGGCCGTGGCGGTTTGGCCTCCTTGAGTCGCCAGGTGCTGTAGCGCGAGCCGCCGCGGCCGGGTGTTGTGCCCGTGCGTAGCACGCCCAGAATGCTCATGTTGTACTTGAACGCTGGAATGCCCGCCTTCGCGCAGTGCTCGATCATCTTCTGGATGTGCTCGATGTCCTGGTCTCGCTCGGGACTTTGCCCCAGCATGATCGCCGGCCGCTTCTCGCGGTCGATGTGGCTTGAAGTCAAGAACGGTAGCGCGACCATCTCCAGCGTGATCCCGTGCGCCTGACACAGGTCGCGAGTCTTTTCCAGGTCTTCGACCGTCCAGTAGCCGTGTTCGCCGGGATCGGGAGGATAGCCGCAGATGTGGTCCACGCCGTGCCGCTTGAAGTGCTGCAACATTTCCGGCGTCGTCGGTCCGAACTGCGTACCGACGTGCATCCGAATCGGTTTGCGACCACGATCGGTCAGTTTGACTTCGGCTTCTTGAGGTACACCGGCTTGAGCCGATCCGGCCATCGCCGCGGAGGCGCCAGCCCACGACAAGAATGTCCTGCGACGCATCGGGGATTCCTCTCCATAATCTTGATAACTGATGTCTAGATTGTATTCTGGAGGAGAGAAAAGCAAGAGGCGGTCGCGGCAATCCGCAGATGTTGTAGCGCGGCCCCTTGTGGGCCGACAGCCAAGCCAGCCACAAGGGTGGAAACTACCGGAAATTCCTCGCAGAAAAACAACCGCCCCGGCGATAACGAATGTAAGATGTGCACTCTTGCCCGTCGTCCGTTTGCGCCAGACGGGCACGAGTGCTTGGCCTACCTGGTGAACGACCTACCTGTTGTTTTCAGAGGAGAACCGCCATGAAAGTCGCCTACGTTTTCAGTACATCCGGTCACACGGCCAGCTACAAGCTGGGCCAGATGATCCTGCCCCAACTGGAGAAGAAGGCCCACGGAGCCCAAGTTGTTGGAATGATGTTCTTCGATGACAATACTTATTTGCTTCGTGAAGGCGATCCGATGGGAGAACGACTTGCCAGAGTGGCGAAAGACCAGGGCATTTTGCTCATGATGTGTGATTCCTGTGCCCTGGAGCGCGGACTGGCACAGGGACGTAAGTGGCCAGAGAAGGCGACCACGGTAAACACAGTCGAAGGCGTCCAAGTCGGTTGCTTTCCTGACCTATTTGCGGCGTTGGCAACCAATGCTCCTGACTACATCATTACTCTTTAGCCCGTCATGCCTATTCAAGACCAAGCCGCAGAGTTCCACGGTGCCGCGTTTGTCATCGACACCCACAATGACAGCATGACGCGTCGGACAGCCGGATCGGCCGTCCGATCTGTCCCGCGTGCGATCAACCAAAACTAAAGCTCACTCACCCACTCCGGCTCCAATCGGGTTTAACCGATATGCAAGCCGAACGAGCCTGTCTCCGACCAGCCAACCAGGACGGTACCGTCGTCGGTTTGGGCGATGCCGCCCGAGACGCTTGAAGACGATGCGAATCCGTCCTGGATAGTTGTCGGAAAGGCATGTGCTCGCTCCTCGTGAAAGAGAACCCCACCATTCGTATAAGAAATGCCGCGGTGGCCCTATCTCTGCCCGACCCGGTTGGCAAACCATATTCTCCCTTGGACGTGTCTTTACGCGTAGCGACTCGTAAAAATTTTGGGGGGGACGCCAGCCGGCGCGTAATGACCCCTGAGGACTTTTGTCGGGGCACTTTTCTGAACGCAAAGACCTCTGGAAAGTTTTGTCGGGGCGCCCTGCTGCACCCATAATCTGATCCGTAAGTTCCTATTATTAAATATGTTGCAACACATGAAGGCAAAGCAGACCGAAACGGCCTCCAAGATGGCACGAAAACCAACCGTGTGCTCATCCGGCAGGCTGGTGCGGGCAGCCAGAACGCGGTTTCAGGCGTGTGGCCTGGACAAGTGGGCCATCTACCGTACGACCTGAACTTGCGACTTTGACGTGTCGCGCCGTTTCACCTGCGCCGATTCCACCATCGACAGAAGATAATCAACCACATCTTTCGCCGAATAGCCATTTGCTTCGGGAGACAAAAGGAACCGGGAGACGCTGCCCACGTCGTCGCCGCAGGTGACGATCGGCGGCTCGGTTTCGCCGCCGGTTCGCACTTGCCCCAGTCCAATCGTCGCCATCAGGCCATTACAGATGCACTTGCGACCCACGGTATCGGTTAGGTCGCCTCCCTTGCGGACGTACACCTCCGGCAGTTCCGCCGGACACCTCCATCCGAGCGACCCGTCCGGTTTCTCGTAGGCATGGCGCAGGAATCCGAGATCGCATCGCCGTGTGCGGCGATCGTAGACGGCCGGGTCCGAGATGCTCCCATCCAAGCAAAGCACCTTGAAAGGAAATCCTGTGGGTGAGGCCACCGGATCGGTGAATACGTCGGGAACGGTTTCACGGCTCAGTTCCAACACGTGGCGCCGGATGTCGTCGCGCAGGCCCGATTCTTTCGAGAAGGCGAAGGCGGTGCCGACCTGAACCCCGGCGGCGCCTGCCTCCAACGCCTCCACGACGCGTTCGGGCGTGCCGTACGATCCGGCCAACCAGAACGGCGGCCCGATCGAACGAAAGGCAGCCAAGTCCACTTCGTCGCGCTGGCCGTAGATCGGTTCCCCGCGATCGTTCAGCCTCGGTTCGCCTCGCGGCGGCGCGTTGTGGCCACCCGCCGCTCGGTGCTCATGCTCATGCTGTGTGTGCCAGAACATCAGATGTCGTGAACAAGGCGGGTGGCTGGGGTCGAGTCTTCGAGCCCCCAGTCACCCGCGGCAATTGCGTTTTGCAGCCATTCCGCTGGGGGCTCGAAGACGCGACCCCAGCCACCCGAACCATTTCTTCCTACAGATTGAAAAAGGAGAGATTTGTCATGAAACGAACCGCCATTGCAACGCGGCGTGAGTTTTTGACTCGTGGTCTGGGGATCGTGGGAATCAGCACAGCACTGCCGAACTACGTTCTGCGCACGGCGCTGGCCGGACCCACCGACGACACGGACGGACGCATCGTCGTGTCGCTCCTGTTGACCGGCGGTCCCGACGGGTTGTCGATCGTGATTCCCCACGGCGACGCCGAATACTACAAGCTGCGGAAGGTGCTGGCCATTCCGCCCACGGATGTCCTCAAGCTCAACGACCAAATGGGTCTGCACCCAAGCTTGAAGCGTCTCAAGAAAATGCACGATGACGGCTCGATGGCCGTCGTGCTCGGAACCAGTTACCCGAATTTCAAACTGAGCCATTTCACCGGGCGCGAGATTTGGGAAGCGGGCAAGCACGGCGTGCAGACCGGCAAACCCGGCGCGACGGGCTGGCTGGGCCGCGTGGTGGATCATGTGTGCAAGGACTCCGAGCCGACCCGGAACATCGCGGTCGGTCCGAACGGCCTGCCGCTGGGGCTTGCCGGCAAGCAACATCCCGGCATTGGCTTTGTGACCCCCGACTCGTTCCGGTTCAACGGCGCCCGTCGCGAGGGCGAAAAGGCGCTCTACTCCCGGCTCAATCAGATGCCGAAGGCTCCGCCTGCGGATGATCTGCAGTTCGTCACACAAACAGCCGTCAATGCCAACTCCGCCAGCGCGAAGCTCGGCGAACTGGCGGCGCAATACAAGACGCCGGTCGAGTACCCGGACACGCAGTTCGGCAACTCGGTGAAGACGATTGCGGCCTTCATCAACGGCGGACTGGGCGCGCGTGCCTTTTACGCCGCGCAGGGCATCGCCGTCTTCGGCGGCTATGACACACACGCCGACCAGCCGCGGCGCCTCTCGCGGTTGCTCGACGAACTCGACGGCACCGTAGGGGCGTTCTACGAGGACCTTGCGCGCTGCGGCAATGCCAAACGCGTGCTCACGTACACCTACAGCGAGTTCGGCCGCCGCCCCGCCGAGAACTACAGCGGGGGCACGGACCATGGCCAGGCCCAGCCGATGTTCCTGTTCGGTCCCGGCGTCAAAGCCGGCGTCCACAGCACGCAGCCGAGCCTCACGGACCTCGACGAACGCGGCAACTTGAAGATGACCGTCGATTTCCGCAACGTGTACGCCGCAATCCTGGAGAAGTGGTTGAATGTGCCCACCGACGCCATCCTGAGCGAGAAATTCCCGCTGCTGGACTGCATCGCGTGAAACCGCTCACCAAAGCAATGTACTGCGTCCAACTCGTGCTCCCGAATTGGTTACTGATCGCGAGTCTCGGCTTTGGTGCGCTCGATCAAAGCGCCACGGTGCCCGGAGAGCTGCGCAACTACTCGACCATCCACTCGATCGGCGTGGAATGGGACATCACGGGCGATCCGGACCACGACGCGACGTGCCTCGTGCAATATCGGGTCAAAGGGACAGATACGTGGAAGCAAGCATTGCCGCTCTTCCGCGTGGACTTCAACGGCTGGTACGCAGAAACGAAGGCGGACCGGGCGTACAACATGCTCGTCGGCAGCATTCTGTTCCTGGAGCCGGGCGCGACTTACGAAGTGCGGCTCGACCTGTCCGACCCCGACGGTGGCGGGGAGAGCAGGGTCCTGACCATTGCGACGCGACCGGTTCCGCGCCTGCCCACGGGCGGAAAGACGTGGCACGTGATTACCGGCTCAGGCGGCGGAGACGGCTCGAAGGACCGACCGTTTCACGGACTGAAGCCGGCCCAGGAGGCGGCCGGGCCAGGCGACATCCTTCTGTTGCACAAAGGTGAGTACGGGAGTTTCACGTTCGACAAGTCCGGCGAGACTGCCCGCTATGTCGTCTGGAAAGCGGCAGGGGACGGCGAAGCTGTTTTCGGCGCGGCGCAGGTTGCCGCTTCCCACGTGTGGCTGGAGGGATTGACCTTCGAGTCAGAAACGAGCGGGAATGGGCTGCGAGCGCGCGGGGCCGTCACTGATCTCGTGGTGAGCCGAAACTCGTTCACCGGTTTTCACTACTCGGTCCTTCTCAGCCCGGAGAGCCGCGACTGGTACATCGCGGACAATGTGATCGTGGGTGACAACGATCCGGTCTCGGGCGGCATCAGTGGCGAGGGGATCGAGTTGAATCACTCGAGCGGCCACGTCGTCGCGCACAACCGCATCTCGCGCACCGCCGACGGCGTCTCGTACCCGCATCGCAATTGCGACATTTACGGCAACGACATTTTCGACGTCTCCGACGACGGGCTGGAACCGGATTACGGCTACGCCAACAACCGCATGTGGGCGAACAGCATCACCAACGCCAAGAATGCCGGCATCAGTTTCCAGCCGATGTATTGCGGCCCGTGGTATTTCATCCGCAACCAGGTGCTGTCGCACGGCTACGTCTTCAAGTTCCGCGTGCAGGACCGGTTCCTGCTCGCCCACAACACGCTCGTCTCATGGCGGCCGGCCGACCCGCGCATGAACCACATCCTGACCAGCCTGTCGCGCAACAACCTGTACATCCCCGCCGGCGGCAAGTCCCCCGTGTGGGTCGCCAGCCGCACGGCCGATCCCCGGTACACGCTGCCCGATAACTACTCGCCCAACTGGATGACGGACGTGGACTACGACGGTTTCGATTGGGGCGATTCGCCGACCGCGTTTCAGTGGGAGAACAAACGGTACCCAGACCTCGTGAGCTTCGCCCAAGCGGTGGGCATCGAGCGGCACGGCGTGCGAGTCCGCAAGTATGAAATCTTCGACAGTTTCAACGTCCCGGCGGAACCAAGCCCCGACGCGCCGCAATCCTGGACACTGCGGCCCGGCTCGAACGCCATCGATGTCGGTACCCGGCTGGCCAATATCAACGGTGATTTCGAAGGGCAGGCCCCCGACCTGGGTGCTCACGAGTTTGGGGAACCTGCACCTCATTACGGGCCGCGACCGTAAGGGCTCGCGGCGGGACGAGTTCGCCTGTCAATTTCAAGAAACCGCCCGGAGCGTTCGTGCGGGGACTACCAGCACCGGGCGGCGGCAAACGGCTTTTGCCCTGGCCGCCGATAGGCGGCGCGGGACCGGGAAGCGGCCGGGTCGGTTGGCCGCGGCGCTCGGCCGCGGCAACCGAGCTAGGGCCAGGCGGAAGCCTACGTTTTGGTTCCGGTTGCCGGGCTCGTTCCTGTTGCGGTTCGCCGGCCGGCAGTTCTCGCCGTTGTTGTTCCAGCTCCCGCCGCGGATCACCCGGTTCAAGGCCTGTGGCCGCTCACCGGAGACCTTTCTATCACATCGCGGCGGTACCGCCAACTGCGAACGTTTGGCGTTCGCGTGAACGCGGTGAGGGCGGCCACACGCCGCTGCAACGAACATTCGTCCAGCCATCCGTCGCAAAAGGCCTGCTCATACGCGTACAGCTTGCGGCGGAATCGTGCTCGGCTGCGACGGGAAAGCGTCAAGCGATCTGGGAACACACGCAGCCCCAAGAAGCCCATGCCGTGCTCGGTGCGATTGATGTACGAGTTGCTCTTCGGTTCAAGCTCCAGTGCTTCGTAGAGAAACCGTGTCACTTCAGTCTGCGCGGTTCGCAAGTCGGTTGCGCTGTCCTGCCACAGGACGAAGTCGTCCATGTAACGCACGTAACCGTGGAACCGAAGTGTCTCCTTAACGAACCGGTCCAAGAAGCCAAGGTAAAAGTTGGCGAAATGCTGGGATGTGAGCGCGCCAATCGGCAGGCCACGGCCTGGCGACGACTCATAGGCCAACACGATTCGCTCGAAAAGCCACAGCAGCCGCTCGTCCTTGAAGATGCGGCACAGCCGGCGAACGAGCTTCTCGTGTGGGATACTCTCAAAGTATTTGCGCACGTCCATCTTCAAGAAAAAGGCTGACCAGCCGGCGAAATGCCACGTGCGATCCACGGCCGCGAGTCGCCCTTTCTCTTTCCGGCACGCGAACGTGTCGGCGATCAGGAATTGATCGAACGCGGGTTCGCACGCATTCATGATCGCGTGGTGCAACACCCGCTCACGAAAGCACGGTGCCGTGATGATGCGCTCTTTCGGGTCGAAGATCGTGAATTGGCGATAATTACCCACTGGGACCGAACCGCTGAGAAGATCATCGGCAAGCTGGGCCAAGTTCGCCTCCAAGTCGGTTGCAAACGACCGGGCGTCGGCCTTGCCGCGCTTTCCCCGCAGCGCCTTGACGTAGGCCAATCGTAGATTGTCGCGGCTGGCGATCTGGTCAGACAGGTTTCCCGTTCGGCGCATGCTGTTCGTTCCATTGACTTGACAGAAACTCCAGAATGCGCGGGCCGTACTTGTCCACGCGCGCGCCGCCGACGCCCTCAATTTGCTCCAAGGCCGACTTCGTCTTGGCCTTCACGCGAACAATTTCGGCAAGTTGCCCGTTCGTGAAGACCATGTACACCGGCACGGCCTCCTCCGTCGCGATTCGCTTCCGCTGGTCTCGCAACTTCGCGAACACGGCGAAGTCCTCAGGGCTAAGCACCTCGCGGTAGTCGATCTTCGGCTTACCGAACGAACTCTTCGCGTCTGATGCGGCCGGTGTTCCGTCGAGATAATCCACGCACAGCGACCAGAACGAGTTTTCCCCGCGCTCCACGAATCGGCGTTCCACACTCACGACGCGGTGTGAACGAACGAAACCGTTCAGGTCACGCTCCGCAATCTCAGCATTTCCAACAGGAATATGAAAGAACTTGAACGGCATGTGAGACCCGTCAGGCGATCATCTGTACACTAGTCGTTCGGACGCCCGTACACCAACCAAACCGCTCCGTCTTTCGCTGCGGCACGGCGGAACACCGCGTCGGCGGCCTGCCAGTTGGTCAGGTCGAGCGACTCCAGTTCCTTGTCGATCTCTTGAAGCTTCGCCACCACCCCGGCGGTTGCGGTGTCTTTCGTCTGGGCCGCCTGTTTCCAGACGTCGCGCTCCCGCGTGACTCGTTCTAGTTCCTTCCGTGCCTGCTCCAAGTCGGCGCGGGCCTTGGGCAACTCGGCTGCTTGCGGGCCAAGTTCGGCGACCCTCGCCTCGGCAGCCTTCTTGGTGTTGGTGAGTCGCGTCACCTCATCCGTCTGCTTGGCGTTCGCTTGCTCTGCCGTGCGGCGTTTGTCTCGCTCGTCCTGGAGCTGCTCGCGCGCGGTCTTCGATTCCTCGCGGTCGGCCAGCGACTGGGCGTTGGCCTTGGCGATCTGCGCTTGCAGCTCGGCGACGCGGCGTTTCTCGTCATCGCGATCCTGCAGGACCACGGTCAACTGGCCCTGGAGCTGCTCCTTTTCCTGCTCGACGACTCGAAGAAGTTCTTCGTTGTTCTGCTGGCGGGCGGCCCGCTCCTCGGCAGTCTCGTTCTTGGGAAGCCATTCGCCCAGCCGCTGCTCGGCCTGACGATAGGACACAAGCGCCTGCTTCCACTCGCCCTCATTCCAGGCGGATCGTCCGTCGGCCGCGAGGCGGTCGATGGTGACGAACCCGTCCAATTCGCGCAGCCGCGGCGAGGCCGACTTGCTCAGCCGGTCGTATGCCGACTGGGCCGCGAGCACCTGGCCCGCCTCGGCGTTGTCGCGCGTCAGTTCCGCCAGGGCCTGTTGCAGTCCGTCGAGCGTCTGCCACGCCTCGTCGGTTTTGCCGAAGTCGAGTAGGCCGACGACCTGCTGATACTGTTCGTCAAGCTGTTTCTTGCGTCGTGCGATCACGGGCGATTGGAGCACCCAGGGTGTGGCGGTGATGGCGATGCCCAGGGCCTGTCGGCGCGCGAGCGAACGGTCCAGCCCTTCGCTGATCCGGACGGCCCGGCGGAGCAATCCGCTGGCGCGAGAGGCATCCACACTGGTGAATTCGGCACCGTTGGCTTCGATCTCGGTGGCCTCTCGGACGAGCGCCGCCACCGCCTCATGGGCGGCATTGGGCAACTCGCGGGCCTGGCGCTGGAGTGCGTGGTACTCGCGGAGCGTGAACCGCTGCTGCTCCTGGTCGAGCCGCCACCAGATCGCGGTGCCGACCAACCCGAACAAGAGCACGGCGGCGGCGGTGAGCCACGCAAACCGGACTCGCTGGGGCCGACGCACGCGCCAGTCTTCCAGCCGGTCGGCCAGCGTAGCGATCTTGGCGTAGCGCCGCTCCGGCTCGCGCAGGCCCTCGATCAGGATGTCGCGCAATGGCCCAGGCACGCCCGCTTCGCCCAACTGCTTGCGGCAGCGGGTAAGGTGCTTGCGGTCGCCGGACTGGGTCTTGTTCTCAGGCATCGCCGAGCCGGTGAGGATTTGCACGCCCAGCGCGGCGACGTTGTAGATATCGTCGCGATCGTCGGGCCGCCTGTCGCCGCGCGTCACTTCAGGCGGCGAGCAGACGCGGTTGCCGAGTGCTTGGATGGTCTTGTTCCGCTCGTCCAGCGTGCCGGCGATTCCGAAGTCGATCAATCGCACCTGCCCGTCTTGGGTGACCACGACGTTGTCGGTATGAATGTCGCGATGCGCCCAGCCGACGTTGTGTAATCGCTGCACGCCCCGGCCGAGCTGTTCCAGCAGCACGATCTTCTGTTCGAGCGAAAGGCCGCGCTTCTTGACTTGCTCGTCGATTGAAGTGCCGCGGATGTATTCGAGCACGATCAACGGCGGTGCACCGGCTTCGTGCCAACTGCCGTAGGAGCACGGGGCGAAGTCCTTGGGGAAGTGCGGTTTCTCGAGCGCCTCGGTCTCATTCTTGAAGAACTGGGCAGCGTCCGCCTGCGCCTTGAACACTTTGATCGCAGCGGGTCGGCCGGTCTTGTGTTCGGCGTAGAAAACTTCGGCGAACGCGCCTTCCCCGATGAGCGGCATCGTCTGCCCGGGGGCCGTCTTGAGCGTGTAGCCAAGTCGTTCCAGCAGCGCGGTCGTCGGCGCATCGGGACCTACGAGGCCCAGAGCGGCGGAGAGGTCGATTCGTGCAGGTTCGGACGAGTTCATGGCGTGCGTCCTCAAGTTTGCAATCGCGATGTCTCGGCCGCATTTTGGAGTGCGGTGGCTCGACACCGCTTTGGATTCTCAGGGATGCGTGAAAAGAGAAGATCCAAAGCGGTGTCAAGCCACCGCACTCCAAAGCGGCGCGGCTCACACCGACAACCTCTTCCTCAGTTCCTCCAGCGCTTCATCGCACAGACGTGCCGCGGAGCTGCGCGAGACGCCAAGCTGCGCGCCGAGCTTCTCGAACGTCATCTTCTCGGTGGCGTGCAACTGCTCGTCAATGCGGCCGTACGGCATACCGACCATGTAATAGTACCGGAGCGCCGCGGCCCAGAGCCGTTCGCGGGGGCGGTCGCTGGCGTCCCACGCCTCAAGCTGATCGAGCATATCGGCCACTGCGATCCCCGGGCAGTCCCGCCGCAGTTCGTGCTCGCGCACCTGCGCCAGCACGCCGATTGCCTCGTGGTGCCCCGCGTGGCACTGCTTGCTACGATAGTGCTCGTGGACTAGGTTGCTCAGCGAGTGCGCGACGTAACGCAGCAGCTCGGTCCGCGTCTCGACCTTGAGCAGCCCGCTGGGGCAGCGCTCGAGCACCTTGACGCAAAACTGTTGCAGCAGTTCGGTGAAGCGCACGCTGGCATGGCGCTGGTCGATCTTCGCACCGTGCTTGGCGAGCAGGATGTAACGCAGGTCGTTCTTGAGTTGGTCTTCGATCAACTCGACGATGGCACGATCGTCTTTCTTGGCGTCTTCACCGTCCGGTGCGGCGTCGCGTCGGTGCTTGAGCAGTTCGATCAACCGGTCTTCCTCACCCAGCTTCGGATCGGCAACAATTGACATGGCCAACTCCGTTTGGTGTTTTGGAGTGCGGTGGCTTGACACCGCTTTGGATCTTCTCTTTTCACACGCTCCTGGCCTGACAATCCAAAGCGGTGTCAAGCCACCGCACTCCAAAACGCGGCTCAACGCCCGGCCGTTGCTGGCAGGCCGGGCGAGTCCAGTTTACACGGGTGCGGCTCGTTCGTCATTCATTACCTGCCGGAGCGGCTTGCTTGCCTGTGTCCGGACTGATCCGGATGATTAGCTCAGAAGCCTTTACCGTCTTGGCGGTGTCTTGCTTCTGGCCGGACGGCCCGGTCTCCGACTCCGTTTGCGTCTCCGCGACCCCGTCGTGATACGCCTTCAGCTCTTCGAGGCGGCCCCAAGAGCGGCTGAGCTGATTGGCCGGCTGCCGTTGCGACACCGGGGCCAAGTCGCGGCGCGCGTCGTTGCGGGCCTCAAGCCGATCGACATCCTGTTTCAGGCGGCTCACGCCACCACCGATCGACGCCGTGGCCGATTGGCGATTGGCAGTGACCGACGCGATCATGTCCAGGGCGGACGACTCGGCCTGTGCCTGCTCGCGCCGGCTCTTTAACACGGCGACTTCCTGCTCGGCGCCTTCCAAGCCCTGTCGCATTTCGGCCAAGGCTTGTTCGCCGTCGTGGACGCTCTTGTCCAGCCGGGCCAGACCTTCCTTCTTGATCTTCACCTGCCGTGTCTCGCGATCCTGCAAGGTCATCAGGTCGTCGATTTCACGTTGGAAATCGGCCATCGAGAAATCGTTGCTGGCGAACCGCACGGCCGACTTGCTCTGATCGATCGCCTCCTTCAAAACGGGATACGCCTCGGCAAGCAGGCGGTGGCGGCGAGAGACGCTGGCCTCAAGCTGTTCGATGTCCTTTCTCAACTCGTCGATCTGGCCGCGCGAGAGATTGAGTTGCACCTGCCGGTCGATCAGTTCCTGGCGGACCGTCGTGATCTCATGCTCCATCTTCCGGTCATGCACGGCGTCGGGAATCTGCTCCGTCAGTCCGTCCACCGTCTGATCCGCCGTCGCCCGGACGTATCCGACCAGTTCGCCGACCCGCCGACCGGCCACCACAAACAACCCGGCGAGCACCGCAAACACAACCACCATCACCTTCAAGATTTTCCAGAACATGGCACATTCTCCTGATTCGTAGAAATCGGGGGGACCCTCCTCACGACACCAAATGAATGCGCGGGTGAACGGGAATTCCCACGATACACAAAGAATCTCGCAACTCCTTAACTGTGTGGCAGTTCGAGTAGGGAGTTCCATGTGCAAGGGCCACGGACTCGGCCCGGCAACGCGAGAATCCTTGTCCACTTGGGCAGTGATCGTGGATATGTCGGCATCGACCACGGCCAATTGTCCGCCAGCCGGCAGTTCGAGTTGTATGAGCCAGTGCTTGGAGTCGGTTAAATCTGAGGCTACGATCTTGTTGCTGAGTTCTTGACACAATTCCTCAGCGGCGTAGTTGTTTCTCCAGCGCGGCCACATCACGGAGGTCTTCGTAAATCTTCCGAGCGGCGGCGATGCGTTTTTCGAGTTCCGGCCACTGGGCGACGAATGAGTCATTGGAATTGGCTTTTCGCTTGTTATAAAGTTCTTCGATGCTGCGCAAACTTTCGAGCCGCTGGTCGATCAGGCGTTCGACGTCGTCGTATTTCCAGGGACGCAGACCGTCGCGGACGATCCAGATCGGACTCGTGTGGGCCTGCTGTGGCCGCAGGCAGATTGAGGACGACCGATCAATCTCTGTGCATGAGATTCGGATCGCCGCGAGTTGCGAGCGGTATGCCGCCGGACAAAAATACACGGCAGGACACAAGTCCCCAGGGACGCTCTGCGTCAACCCGCCAACAGGAGAACGCACCATGTTACGAATTCAATTGCACCTACTTGCCACTGTGATCACGGTGACCATGCTTTCGATCGTGTCATCACTCCACGCCGACGAGCCTGCGTCGATGTTCAAGGCCGGCTACTCGAATCTCGAAATCACCGCGGGCACGCAGATGCGCGACGCCGGTATCGAGCTGGCCCGTCAACTCCGAGCGGGCGCCGTGCCCATGCCCGCGAAGGCCCCGCCGTTCAAGGGCGAGCCGTGGTCGTATGGCAACGTGCGCCAGGAACTCGATTGATCGCTGCCCCTCGGAGAACGAGCCATGAAACTGATCCTACTCGTGCCGCCGCTTCTCGCGTTCGCCTGGGCCAACGATGGGCCGGCGCGATCGCTTAGGGGTTCGGCTGATGCGAACTCTGCTCAAGAGACTCGACAGCTTCCGCCACCGATCGGTCCGTTCGTGAACTTGAAGGCTGACGATGTCGCACAAATCCAGTCGTTTCGGGGCGATGATCGTATCGTCATGACGTATTACTTCTATTGGTATGACATCCACAGCAAGGCCCACTTCATCAACGGCGACGGCAGCGATGCACTCACGACGCACCCGGCATCGACGGCTGACTATTCGTACAAGTCGGTGCGCTGGCACAAGAGCCAGTTGAGCGACATGATGGCGGCCGGGATCGACGTGGTGCTCCCGGTGTATTGGGGAGCGCCGTCGGACCACGATCCGAAGGCGCATCATTATTGGAGTTTCGATGGACTGGGTCCGCTGGTCGAGGCCGCCGACGAATTGCGCCGCGAGGGCAAGCAGCCGCCGCGAATCGGACTTTTCTACGACACGTCCACGCTCCAGTCCAATGCCTGGCGCGAGCACGTGGACCTGACCACGGACTTTGGAAGGCGTTGGTTCTACGCGACGATTCGCGACTTCTTCTCTCTAGTGCCGCCCCGCCTGTGGGCGGCGATCGACGGCCGGCCGATTATCGGCCTGTACTCGGCCAGCTTCGCGAAGCAGCACGACCAGGGTTGCATCGACTTTGTGCGAGAGCAGTTCCCCAGAGAGTTCGGCGGCCGGGTGCCGTACATCGTGCGCGAGGTTTCGTGGCGTGTGCAGACGGATAATGTTTATGCCTGGGGCGGCGCGATCCGGCCCAGCGTACACGGCGTCGCGCAGCTCGGACCCGGCTACGACCACTCGAACGTGCCCGGCCGCTCGCCGCTCGTCGTGCCGCGTGACGGCGGCAAGTTTTACGAAAACGCTTGGCTCAAGATCCTCCGGCGATCGCAACGCATCGTCGCGATCGAAACCTGGAACGAATTTCATGAAGGCACGGACATCGCCGAGTCGCGCGAGTACGGCCGGCAGTACATTGAGCTAACCCGCAAGTACGTCGATCTGTTCAAGCGAGGTTGGTCACCCGTCGGCACCGGACCGTTCAGCACTGCGAAGTCCGTCGAGGTGACTCTCGGCAAAGAAAATCGCGAGCGCGGCCTGAGACAAGTGGAACACGGCGACGGCGTGACCGCGCCTTCGCAGGCCGCCGGAAAAGACTGCCGCGCGGTTCCGCCCACGCGGAGTCGCGGCCGCTATGTCTACTTCATCATTGACGACAGCTTCAAGTGGGCCAATTCAATGGATGTCGCGGTCGAAGTCGAGTACTTCGACAGCGCGAGCGGCAACTTCTCGCTGCACTACGACTCCCACGACGCCGCAGCGACCGTCGGCGGAGCCTACAAATCCAGCCCACAAGTCGTAACACTGAGGGGCACCAAGGAGTGGAGAGTCGCGCGGTTCACGCTGAACCAGGCGCGGTTCGCTAACTTGCAAAACTCCGACGCCGACTTCCGCATCGCCGTGGACGCTGCAGAGTTTCTTGTCCACCGTGTCACGGTAAACCGGAAACCTTCCAACGAAGAGACCATTACGGTGTCGAATGCGGAGGCGTTTCGGCAGGCCGTTGCACGGGCGAAGCCGGGCACACGGATTCTGCTCGCACCGGGCGAGTACCCGGGCGGGTTCTACTTTGCGAACCTGCGTGGCGAGGCGGGGCACCCGATCGTCATCGCCGCCGCGGACCCGAAGAATCCGCCCGTGATTCAGGGCGGCCGTACCAGCATGCACTTGGTCGATGCTGTCTACGTTGAACTGCAGGACTTGACGTTCACCCGTGCGTCGGCCAACGGCCTGAATATCGACGACGGCGGATCATACGACACGCCCGCCCATCACGTCGTGCTGCGACGGCTCAAAATGACCGACGTGGGAGCGCGGGGAAATCACGACGGAATCAAGCTATCCGGTTTGGATGACTTCCAAATCGAGGACTGCGTGATCGAACGATGGGGCACCGGCGGCGGGTCGGGAATCGACATGGTGGGTTGTCATCGTGGCGCGATCACGGGAAACGTGCTGCGTCACACCGACTCCACCGGCAGCACAGGCGTGCAGGCCAAGGGTGGCACAAGCCAGATCGCAATCCTCGGCAACCGTTTCGAGAACGCCGGGGGACGGGCTGTGAACATCGGCGGCAGCACCGGCCTGCGATACTTCCGCCCGCCACTCGTCGACGGAACCGAGCACTACGAAGCGAAAGCGATCCGCGTCGAGGGCAACTACTTTATCGGTGGCGGTTGTGCCGTGGCGTTCGTCGGCACGGACGGCGCCGTCGTGAAATTCAATACGATCTATCGGCCGAACCGGTGGGCGCTGCGTATTCTCCAGGAGACACGCGAGACGGGTTTTGTTCCATGCCGGAACGGCGAATTCACCGACAACATCGTCGCGTTTCACTCCAACGAGTGGTCATTCGGCGGCATCAACATCGGGTTCGGCACTGCCGGCGAGACCTTCGAGTTCGCTCGAAACGTGTGGTACTGCATCGACAACCCCGGCCGCAGCAAGCCATCATTGCCAACGGCCGAGACCGGCGGCGTCTATGGCAAGGACCCGCTGTTCCGCAACGCGGCCCATGGAGACCTGCGGTTACAACCGAACAGTTTCGCTCGGCACGCCGGCGCCGAAGCCGCGCCGGCGAGTGAAATCCGCTGAAGCTGCAGACTGTGAAAGGAGACGCCCATGCTATCCCGGCTCTACACGTCATGCTCTGTCATTGCGGTCACGCTGGCCATGCTTCCGCTGCCCGTAGGTGCCGCCGAGTGGTACGTTTCGGTAACTGGGACCGCGGCGGGGAAAGGAACGAAAGAATCGCCGTGGGATATCGAGTCGGCTTTGGGCGGCCGCAAGGAGATCGCCGCGGGGGACACGATCTGGATCAGCGGCGGCACGTACAAGCACCCCGACCGCAAGTTGGGTAGCGCCGGGTACGTGGTCCGGCTCGCCGGGCAGGAGGGCACGCCGATTCACGTGCGGGCCGCGACGGGCGAGCACGTGACGATCGACGGCGGGCTCGCGGTGCAGCCGCCCGCCACGCACGTGTGGATCTGGGACCTTGAGATTGTGGTCTCAGAGAATCTCACCATGTCGCGCCGCGTGGATGGGCCTGGCTCGCACCCGCAGTCGTACAACCGGCCGTGGGGCGGGCTGAGCATCAACAAGTTCAAGAGTGCGGTCAACGAAGACAACCTTATCCTCGCCAAAGACGTTCCACGGCCCACTGACGCACCTGCTCGTGTCGTGCTGCGACCCAACCGATATGACTCGAACCGGGCAAACGTTGTCGTCTTCAACTGGTCGAAGCAGCCAGCCGTCGAGCTGCCTCTCGACTCGTTCCTCCAGTCTGGTGATCGGTACCGCCTGCACAACCCGCGTGACTTTTACGGCAAACCGATCCAGACCGGACGCTTCGACGGCCGTCCGGTTCGCGTGCCGGTTGACGGCGAGTTCGCCTCATTCGTCTTGATCCGCGAACTCGCGAAGTAGCCTCTGGTCCGGCGTTCCAATCGAGTCCACCTATGGCGAAAGTTGTGAATTCGTGGTTGTCTGGGGGGAACCCGTCGGTGCGCGACACGAGCGGCAAGGCACCGTCGCGTGAGCCAGTGAGGACTCCCTTCCCGGTTGTGCCAAGCTCGATTCGGATTGGCTGGCTGTCCGGCGACCCGCGAAGGCTCGGCGTTACACTCTCGCTGGTTCTGCTACTGGTCGGACATTCGCTCGCCGCGGCCCAGTCGAACGACGAGCCGTACAGTCGCTTCGTTGCTGGAACGGATCCGCTGTCGCCGCGCGACCAACAGAAGAAGTTTCACCTGCCGCCCGGCTTTGAGATTCAGCTTGTGGCCGCCGAACCGGAGATTCGAAAGCCGATCAATCTGAGTTTTGGCGCCAAGAGCCGACTGCTCGTGACAGGTTCGGTGGAGTATCCGCATGCAGTGGCCAGCGGCCAGACCGCGCACGACGCGATCTGGAGTCTGGAGGACACGGATCGAAACGTCTTCTTCGACCGGGTCAAAACGATCGCCAGTGGACTCAACATTCTCGTGGGCATAACGCCGGTGTCGCGCGGCGTGCTGGCGTACAGCGTCCCGACAGTCGATCGGTTCATGGACCTCAATGGAGACGGTCGAGCCCTGCGGCGTGAAGTCGTCTATCGCGGTTTCGGTTCCGAGGACACGCACGGGATGCCCAACGGGTTTGTCTGTTGGATCGATGGCTGGGTGTACGCTTGCCATGGCGAAGGCAAGTTGGCCGGCACGGCGTCGCCGCAGCCCGAACTTCGATCGTTCGCCATCGATGTCTTGGGTGCGGTTGGCGGTGAGGCCGCGCTCGAAATCCTCGATCGTTTCCTGGGCGACCTGTCCGAGCCGGTCGAGATTCGCACCAAGGCGGCGGAATCGCCGAGCGTCGCATCTCGCCGCTTTCTCCCATGCCTGCCAACACAACCGAGAGAATTGCCGAGCCGGACTTCTGCGACCTCATCGCATTCCTGTTGAGCAACACGCATCTCAAGTAGAGCTGCGACACTATCGGGCGGTCTCCAGCCCGGTCTCATCAGGCCTCCTTGTAGACACGAATTTCATACACACGGGCCGAAGCGGCACCGTTCGTGGCCAACACGTTGAGGCGCAGGCGGTTCGTACGCACGGGATCAAAACGGTGGACGCGGCGGCGGGCATAGTTGTCGTGAGCCTCGACGAGCTTCTGCCAGCCGGCGGCGGTGTGGGCTTCGAGCGTGTAGTCGCGCACGCAGTCCGGGTAGCGAAACGTCTTCCAGTTCACAAGCGGCAGGCGCGCAGCGTGGACGTAGTAGAACTGGCCCGGCTCGACGCCGGCGTTCAAGTCGAACGAAACCCACACGGAGTTTTGCTTCGCCGGGACGACTGCCTCGGCGGTGGCGAGGTCTTCCGTCGAACGAAAGTCCCACGCGTGTGCTGCAGGGCGCAGGCCGATGCGAAGCCGTTCCGGCTGCTCCAGGCGCGAGTAGAGCTGGAGTTCAATCCGGTCGATACGATCGGCCGAGACGGGGAAGATCTGGGCGAGCGGCATGGCGAGTTCGCGCGAAGCGGGCGGCTCGGGGAACTGAAGCACCGCATCGCTCGACGCGGTCACCCGGGCGCGGCGAGCCAGGTCATGCGAGTCTTTGTTGGCGACGCCGGGGATGTGTCCGTCGTCGCGCAGGATGAGCTGCTGGCACTCGGCGGCGTGCTCGCGGGCCACCACTCGCGGCGTCGCCCCGTGCTTCTTGCATATCGACGCGGCCACGCCGACAGCCTGGCCCACGATCGAGCCGGTCGAGAGGACTCGCGACGAGGCGAAGGCGACGTACGAGCAACTGATCGGCCGGCCGGCCATCATCAAGTTCTCAACATTTCGCGAGTACAATGCCCGGATCGGGATGCCGTAGGGGAGCGTGTGCAGGCGGTCCCAGAAGCGCGGGTCGCCGGGCGGCTCGTACGGAATCTGTTTGTTGGTGAGGATTCCGCCCTGAGTGTGGATGTCGATGCCCCACGTGCCGTAGGCGACCGCGTCGGCCAGCGGCTTGGGGTCTTGCACGTGCCCTTGCGTGAGCACGAAGTCGCCGAGGATGCGGCGGCACTCGCGCTTGTACGGCCAGAATCCGACAAACTCCAGTCCGTAATTGGCCGCCCGTTCCCGATCGGTGCAGCGATTCTTGATGTGGTCCCACACGCCCAGGAGTTGCCGCAGCGCTTCGTGCGTGATCTTGTCGTTGTCCGCGATCGGATGGTGCGGTGCCCCGACCTCGATCCACCAGTAGCCGCCGTCGATGAACGAGTGCCCGCGTGCCACCAGGTCGCCCTCGGCGAGGAACTCGGCGGCCCAGTCCGGTCGCTGGAACGGCACCGGCTTGCCCGTGTCGATCGCGGTGAACATCAGCGTGTTGCCCATCACCTTGTCGTCGGCCTGTGACGGCGCTTCCGGTTCGCCGAGTTCGTCGCGCCCCTCGCGCCCCCAGCGGAACTCAGCCCCGGCCCGATATCCGAGGTATCCGTCGCCCGTGGCGTCCGCGAACAGCGGCGCGTGCAACTCGTACGTCTTCTCCGTGCCAAGCTGGAAACAGAAGACGGCGGAGATGTGTGACGCGTCGCGCATGACCGCCCGGTGCATGTGGGTGTTCAAGTACAGGTCGAGGTTCTTCTCGCGTATCACCCATTCATAAAGCACCAGGTCCCATTGGCAGTTCATCGTGCCTTCGACGTACGGCCGATGGTTGCGGACTCGCTCTTCGGTGTGAAACTCCTCATGAATACCTCCTTCTTTGATCCACGGTTGCTGTCGGGAGTTGTCTTCGGGGAACAGCTTCACTTCGCTGGACGAGTTGCCGCCGAGCATCGCGCGGTTGTGTACGAGCGCGACCTTCACGCCATGCCGCGCCGCGCTGATGGCAGCGGACGTGCCGGCTATGCCGCCACCCACCACGACCAGTTCATATTCGCGTCGGATGGGCCGCTCGTCGCCTGCCCCGCTCTCTGCCTGCAGTCCCTGCATGGCCGGTAGCCAGTCCGGTTCAGCGTCCGGCTCCGGGGCCAGTTCACGGCACGCCCCACCTTTGGCCGATCGCTCCACCGCACCGGAACCGAACAAGAATCCCAACCACTTGAAAAAGCTGCGACGTGATTCGAACATATTTTGTTTCTCCTGAGACCTGGCGCGGCCGAACCTCAACCGAGGGGTCCGGTTTGTTTCTCCTCAAGCGCGGAGGGGGATGATGGGCCGCGGCAGCCGCCACAGGATATCCGCGCGATACTGCGCGACCAAGTGGGGCGACCGCGGCGCCGGACGTGGTGGGTCTTCGGTAGGCTATGGCAGGGAGTTCCTGGTAGGCGAATGATGCTATGCAGTGTCCAGTTCGAGAGTTTCGCGGTAAACCGTTGGAATCAGACCCACCCACACGCCCCGCCCAGTTCCGTGATATCCATCTCCGACATGTTACCTGAGGCGCGACAAGGAATGCAATCTCGATCTAGGTTATGAACTTAGTGCATTCTGCGCACCCCTCAGGGCAGCGATCTGAATTGCACAAGACCGCGCGGCTGGCCGCAGCTATCGACGAACGCAATGACGACGCGCGAGCTACCGTCGTCAAACACCAGACAGCGGGCGTGCAGCGGATCCTGCGCTCGCTCCGCCGTGCGCTCCTCGAACATGCCGTTGACGATGACGGGAAACTTCGGCGGCGTGATATCGATGGCATAAGCACCCGCGCGAAACGTCTTCGCGCTGTCGTCCACCGCACTGTTGAATAGAACCGTGATTACAACGGGGAGCAGGTGTGTCATCGAGAGCCCCTTCTACCGCTCTTTGATGTCATAGGCAGGTAGCTGAAGTCGTCAGCCTTCAGATGTCCGGAATTCGAGACTTCTCGCTGATCTCCACCGTCCCCGGCCAGCTTGCCTGGCAGGAACGCATGATTGAGCGGCTAGTAGGGAGCGGCAACACTCCACTCTTCTTTCTTATTCCTCCACCACCGCCACAGGCGGGGGTGGAGGAAGGAAAAAGAGAGTGGGCTACGTCGCGTTAGCCCGCCAATCGCCTTCACCCGCCGGACGAGCCGGCGGGGGTCGGTGGGGATCAGCGAGAAGTCTCCGGAATTCTGACGAATTCAGCTACCTGCCATCTGGAGTGGCAATACATGTCAAACCGAGTACAATTTAGTCTGTTACGTACACGCCAACAAGCCGCCAGCGTATGTCCGTGTTCGTTCACCGAGAATCTCAGGGACGTGTCGGGGCGGCCCGAATTGAGTTGAACTGCACGACCCACCGCGCCATCGAAAAGTCGGAGGCAAGTAAGCATGCGGAGATGCATTGTTCACATTGGCCAGCCGGGGGTCATCGCTCTTAATGAAAAGAAAGACACACAGTGAAATCTGCACTGCGTGATTTCGACAACAGGAGTCCAGCGCTGATCCAGCCCAAACGTGTCGCGTTTTGTGCTTGCTTGCTAGCCGTTCTCGCAGGAATCGTCTGCCTGCCCGCCGCGGCCCTGTATCTCTCCTGGAAGTTCCTCAACTGGTTCGTGCTCGAAACGATTCCCATCGACCATCCCGTTGTCGCGGAGTTGGGCGAATTCTTCTACAGCACGCACGCCGACGGAGACAACTACAACACCCGCGAACTGCTGAGGAAGGTATTCAAGTCGCAGTTCTTCTACGACCCGGCCTATCGTTACAGGATGTACAAGCATCCGATGGATTACATGGTCATGGCCGCGCGGAACATTGAGTTGAACGAGTTTGGCTACGTGTCCAAATGGCCGCTCAACAAGATGGGTGCTCCCGTTTGGACCGCCGAGATGGGGATGCAGCTCTTTGGGGCAGCAAACGTTTCGGGGTGGAGTCACGGCCAGTCCTGGATCAACTCCGGCAATCTGATCGCCCGCTTCAACCTGGCCAACAACCTGTCGTCGCGCGATTTCATGACCGACGAGTACTGCGATGGCTTGATCGCGAAAGGACACGTCGATTCGTACAAGGACACGGCCGGGGTGATCGAGTTTTTCCGCGCCCGGTTGATCCAGACCGATTTGCGACCGCAGGAGATGGCGGCCCTGAGCGACTTGATGACAGCGGTGGCGGCCACGAAGACCGATGAACCGGGAAGTACTTACCAGCGGCAAGTGCGCGGCTGTTTCCACGTCATAATGACGCTCCCGCGGTACCAAATGAAATAGCGGAGGATCTTGGCTATGCGAATCTCTCGACGCGACGCCTTCAAGGTCGGGTTCTCGAGCATGGCGTATTACTCGACCTTGGCCAGCACGCCGCATTGGATCTCGCGCTCGGCGCAGGCGCTCGATAGATCGGCAGACGGCCACGGCGACCGCATTCTCGTCATCCTGCAACATGACGGCGGAAACGATGGTCTGAACACAGTCATCTCCTACACCGACGACAAATACCGCACCGCTCGACCTGCACTCGGCGTGCCTCTCGGCAAGCAGTTGACGATCGACGAGTTGAACGGTTTGCATCCGCAGCTTCAACGGCTGGCCGACCGCTATTGGACCAAGGGCAAATCGCCGTCGTGCAGAACGTGGGGTACGTCAGTTTTTGACGCCAATGTCTACGACAGAATCATTCGCCCCGAATTGCCGAAGCTCGCATGCCTCAAGTCCGAAACGGTAGCCGCGGTCCCAAGAAGGGGAAGATCATGCGATACGAGATGAGTGTTCTCCTGGCGTTTGTACTGCTGGCTTCGACCGCTTTCGGCCAAGAGACTTTGCAAGTCGTCGCCGTCGGAAAACTTCAAGGACCGGCCGCGCATGGAATGAAGAAACTGAGTGAGGCGATAGCAGCACGCAATATCGGGCTCACAACTGTCGACCGGCTCGATCAGGCAAACAGCGGCCGTCGGATTGTCGCCGGACTTGCTTCCCAGCCGGCCGTGGCGAAACTCATCACCGCCGGCGGATTGCCGTTACCAGAACAGCCGGAAGCGTTGGCCATTCGCCGCATTGAAAAAGGCGATCGCACGACCGTCGTCATCTGCGGTGCTGATCCGGTTGGCCTGATGTACGCGGCGCTCGATACGGCCGAACGGATCGGCTGGGCTGCGACCGGGCAGGACGTCTTCGCCCACATTCGCGACAGGTCCGAATCCCCCTTTCTGACCGACCGCAACATCTCCACGTACACGATGCAGCGACGCTGGTTCGAACAACGGCTGTACGACCGGTCCTACTGGGAGCGGTACTTCGACATGCTCGCCGCCAGCCGCATCAACAGTTTCGTCATCGTCTTCGGCTACGAGAACGGCGGGTTCATGGCCCCCATTTACCCGTATTTCTTCGACGTGGAGGAGTTTCCTAACGTCGAGTTGCACGGGATGACCGACCAGGAACAGGCGAAGAACACCGCGGCCCTGACGCACGTCATCGACCTGGCACATCAGCGCGGTATCCGCTTCACTGTCGGGATCTGGGATCACATCTATCGCGGCGGCGTCCAGGGCGGCGGGATTGCCGGCGCTTCCGATCTGGTCGGCAAGAAAACGCCCCATCTGGTTTACGGTGTGACGACTGAAAACCTGGCGCTGTATACCAAGGCGGCCCTGAAGAAGCTCCTCGCCGTTTTCCCCAGCATCGACGCCATTCAGTTCCGCATGCATTGGGAGTCGGGACTCACGCGCCAAGAAACGCCCCGCTTCTGGCACGACGTCTTCTCCATGTTGCGCGAGTTGCAGCCAGACATAGGGCTCGACCTACGCGCCAAAGGCCTGCCGGATGAAGTTATCGAAGACGCGATCGCGCAAGGTTTGTCTTTCCGCATCGGCACGAAGCACTGGATGGAGCAACTCGGATTGCCGTTCCATCCGACGCACGTCAACCCACCGAACCAGAAGGACCGGCGTCACGGCTATGCCGACCTGTTGAGATTCCCCAAACAATACGAGATGCACTGGCGGATCTGGAGCGGTGGGACAGCGCGATTCTTGTTGTGGGGCGATCCGGAGTTCGTGCGACGCTTCGTCGAGAGTGCCAGGGTCTACGACGGCAAGAGCTTTGAAGTCAACGAGATGCTGGCAACGAAGATGCTGGGAGAACCACACGACGCCGAACCGTTCCAACTTCTCACGCCGGCCTACCGGCACTACCAGTACGAATTCGAGCGGTATTGGCATTACTATCAGGTCTGGGGGCGAGTCTCGTACAACCCTGCCGCCGAGCGTGAATTGTGGGAACGTGAGTTCTCCCGCCGCTTCGGCGTCGAGGCCGGTCCCCGTGTCATGAAGGCCCTGCACCAGGCGAGTTGGATTTTGCCGCGCATCGTCGCCGCGAGCTACAACTACCAGTATTTCCCCACCACACGCGGCTGGGCCGAAATGATGCGATTGGGGGATTTGCCTCAATACGCCGAGGGAACGGGCACGGATGTCGAACAATTCCAGAGTTACAAAGACGCCGCCCAGCAACTCCTCTCGGGCGAATTCACTGCCAAACGGACGCCGTTTCACACGTCCGACTGGTTTACGTCCATCGCTGACGAAGTCCTTGCCGGTGTCGAGTCCGCCACTGCAGCGGCACACGATCCAAAAGGCCCGGCCGCGCAAGAGTTTCACGCCACGATTACGGACCTCCGAATCCTCGCGCACCTGGCACGATATCATGCCGCGCGAATGAAAGCCGCTGTCTGGTACAACGTCTATCTGGAAACGAAAGATCGATGGGCTCTGCAACACTGCCTCGCCGACGAGTCCAACGCCATTGACCAGTGGAGAAAGGTCATCGCATCGGCCGGCGACGTCTATCCCGAGACACTCAAGTTTGGCGTCCATCGTGTCGGCTTCAGTTGGCATTGGAAAGAGGAGCTGGGCAAGTTGGAAGAGGGCCTTGCCAAACTGCGCGAACTGCCGAGTGAAAACAGGCTCGATGCTGAAACTCGCCAGCGCATCGCCGGGCGCGCGCGACGCTCATCTGCCGCGCCGTTGTTGATCAGCGTGGAGCGAGCGAAGCTCGCCAAACCGGGCCAGGATCTCACCATCTCGGCCAGCACGAAGCCCCCGTCGGATCTCCAATGGATGCGGCTCCGCTATCGGCATTTGACCCAATTCGAGGACTACGAATCAGCCGCGATGACGTACAATGCCGTCTCGGACCAGTACGAGACGGCGATTCCTGGATCGTTTATCGTCCCCGAATGGGATCTGATGTATTTTGTGGAAGCGGTCGACAAGAAAGGCAGCGGGCGCATGGTCCCGGACATGGACCAGGAAATGCCCTACGTGATCGTGCCGGTGCAGCGATAGTCAAGAGCGATTTTTTCAGGAGGCCAACGATGAGTTCGCGAAATGGTCCACGGGCGTTGGTTGTTGTGTTGACAGGCTTTCTCGTTGCTGGACTGGGCGCAGTGGCAGAGGCCCAGATTGCGATCAAGGGACCGGGACCGATCGAGTGGGTGGGTGACCTCACGCCAATCTCGCCGGACGATTGGAGCTACGACCGGGCTGCGCATCTGCTCGAACGCGCGGGTTTCGGCGGCACGCCGGACGAGGTGCGGCGGCTGGCATCGATGACACCGGCCGAGGCAGTCGATTACCTGGTCAATTACGAACTGCGCGACAACAACCATCTTGGGGCATTCGACGAATCAGGAATTTATGGTCACTACGGGCCATTGCACGTCGAGCCTACACGGTCTGCCGTCGCTTCGAACGGAACCGCCACGCTGGCCGGTCGGTTGGAAGTCGCCGACGGAGGCGTCGGAGGCGTTCCGCTGAGCGATCATAAGCTCTACTTGGACATACCCGGCCAGGGGCAACGGATAGCGATCTCCGACCACTACGGCCGGTTCCGGTTCCATTCGGTCCCTCTTTGCAACGTCGCGGTCCACGCACGCGGCCGGCACCCCGGCAAGACGCAGGACACTTCCAACATTCAGCGGGTGACGGTCACGAGGCCGGATGATTTCGTCTACGTGCCGCTGCTGTTGTTTCCCACTCCGGACAACGACGACGGGTCGAAGAACCCGGACGTCTACGGAGTGGTCAACGAGCTTCGCGCACGGCATATCGCGGAGGGGGTTAGAAGCTGGCGGCCGGATTTGCTGGAAACGCATCGACTGGAGCAGTGGTGGGCCGAGCGGATGCTGAGGACCAACCGGCCCTTGGAAGAAAAGCTGCTGTTGTTCTGGCACGGCCACTTCGCAACCTCTAGCGAAAAGGTGGCGGATTACCGTTTGATGCTCCAGCAGTTGGAGACGATGCGCTTGCACGCGTCCGGCAATTTCGCTGATTTGCTGACGGCCGTCTCCAAGACCCCCGCGATGCTGATCTACCTGGATGGGAATCAGAACGTGAAGGGGCAGTTCAACGAGAACTTCGCTCGCGAGATTATGGAACTGTTCGCACTGGGACTCGACCAATACACGGAAGAGGACATCAAGGAGGCAGCTCGAGCCTTCAGCGGTTGGACCAACGCAGGTCCCACGTTTGTGTTTACCCAAGACGGTCACGATCCGAGCGAGAAGCACGTATTCGGCCGGGCGGGGCACTACAACGGTGACGACATCATCGCACTCATCCTGGACCATCCGGCCTGTGCGCGTTTCATCGCCCGAAAGTTGCACAAGTTTTTCGTTCGCGGCGATAGGACACCAGACCTCGAAGACCGCTTGGCTGCCGTGCTCCGCGACAACGGTTACCAACTCAAGCCGTTACTGCGGACGATTTTTCTGTCCAGAGACTTCTACAGCGCGGCGAGTATGGGGGAGATGATCAAGAGCCCTGTGCATTTTGTCGTCTCCACGTATCGAAAACTGGGCCTTGAAAAACTCCCCACCGTTCCGGACTTCCGCGAGTCGACGGTGGCCCTTGGTCAAGAACTCTTCTTTCCTCCCAACGTTTCCGGGTGGAACGGCGACAAAGATGGCGGCGCAGCCTGGATCAATCCGGGGATGTTTTTGAACCGTGCGAATTTTGCTCACGCGGTCCTGTTTCCGGAACCGGTCGAGTTATTTTGGCCGCCGGACCGCACAATGCCCAATCTGTACATTGGAGGCAGCGAGTACACCGAGGTGCGCGCGGAGTATGACTACGCCTTTACCCGTGTGAAACGCATCATCCGCCTTCCGGCCTCGACCAACCTGACAGAGATGTTGACTCGAGCGGATGTGAAAACCGCCGACGGCGCGGCCGAAGATCTCGCACAGCACCTATGGCTGGCTCGGACGGTTTGCCGACGAATTTCAGCCGGAACGGACGCAAACGGATTTCCTGGTCAACATCGAGCGCGAACAAAACTTGGCTGTCACCGGCCGCATCCATTCCCCGGTCGTGTTCTACGAGGCTGCGGCGTTCAAGCGGGATGCTGATTCGGCCGTCGAGCCAGTGCTGCGCGATCTCATGCCGCCGGTGGCGAAATTGTCGAAGCGCGACAAGCTTGATCTGGTGCGCAAGATCTCAGCGGGCGTGACAGACGTGGGTGCCAAGGTGCGTCAGGCCGTGGCCCGATACCAATCGGATGTGGACTACGGTGCCGAGAGTTCCCAAGGGAGCACCATCTTTGGTGAGCCGGCTGCGACGCTGTCGCACGATTTGAAAAAAGTGGCCGCCTGCCTCGAAGGCGATCTTGGTGCGCGCGTCTACTACGTCAACTACACGGGCGGCTGGGACACGCACCGGCAACAGGGCTCATTGGAAGGGACACACGCCGCGCTGTTGGGCTACACCGGCGACGCCGTCCGAGGTTTCATGGAGGACCTCCAGCGGATGGGACAGGCCGACAATGTGACCGTCCTGATCTTGACCGAGTTCGGCCGGCGCGTGAAAGAGAACGGACGACCGAACAACGGCACCGATCACGGCATGTCCGGCCCGTGGTTCGTCGTAGGAAATCACGTCAAGGGAGGCATCTATTTCGATTATCCGAGCCTGACCGATCTCAACCACGGCGACTTGAAGATGCGTGTCGACTTCCGCTCTGTCTACACCACGATGCTCAAAGAGTGGTTGGGCTACGACGGCGACTTCCAGCCGATCCTTGACGGCAAATTCCCGACAATCCCGATCTTCGTGTAACTCGTACTCAGTGTCAGCGGGCACTCAAAACCAGCCAGGGGGCGAAAATGAAAAGCAGCCATTTTGAGTGGAGAGGAATTCGCCGTGGAGTTTCGTCAACAAGTTCCTTGTTGACGGAGGCTTCGTATGGCGAATCG
>Ga0247727_10004491_pt1 | contig 29537 bp, 21 predicted proteins | sample WisWelCaveWW1625_FD_202498 | JGI IMG/M metagenome (GOLD analysis project Ga0247727, IMG submission 202498) | Biofilm microbial communities from Wishing Well Cave, Virginia, United States - WW16-25 | ecosystem: Environmental > Aquatic > Deep subsurface > Groundwater > Cave microbial mat | place...
GCGGCCCCGAAAAATTAGCCGTCGAAAATCTCGAACATTACCCGCTGGACTTCATCATGCCCGTCATTGACCGCATCCCCGTCAGCCGTTGTGTGGACGTGGGCCACTTGTGGGCAGAAGCACACCTAAACCGAACGTGTCTTTCCAACTTACAGGTAATTGGGGCTAATCTTGATGGCATGCTGGCAGTTCGCCGCGTGGTATGTGACCACTATCGCTAGTCAGGTCAGCAGTTCGGACTACTTTCGATGAAACTGTACTTCGTGCGCCATGGGGAAAGTGAGGCCAATCTCCTCTATGAATTCTCCAACCGGGGTCTCAAACATGGGTTGACTGAGACTGGCAAATTCCAAGCCCAGTCCCTGGCTCAGACGCTCCAAATCGCTTCGATTACTAAAATCTTTACCAGCCCCTTACTGCGGGCCATCCAGACCGCTGAGATTTTGGCCCAAGCCTTAGGCATTCCCTACGAAATCGCCGAGGCGCTCCGCGAAGTGGATTGTGGCGTTTTGGAAGGAACATCGGATGAGGCTAGTTGGCAAGCTTTTTGGAAGCTATGCGATGCTTGGCTCAAGTCCCGTGCCTGGGAAGCGCGGATGGAACAGGGCGAAAGTTTCCTAGACCTTCAGCGGCGGTTTGTGCCCTTCATTGAACGGCTCGTTCGAGAGTATCAGTCTTTACCCGGTGGGCTAGTCTTGGTAGGGCATGGTGGCACCTATCGGTGTATGTTACCCTTGGTGTTGAGCAATATTGACTTGGAGTATGGCGTTGGCCATGGCCTGAGTCATACTGCTGTAGTCATAGCTGAAGTCAAACCAGCCGGCTTGGTCTGTTTAGCTTGGGGTGAAACTGTGCTGGCGGCGGCATAGACATTTGTACTTAGTCTTGCAACATATGTTCTACTCCAACCCTGTTGGCTGACGCCTTAGCACAGACGGCTACAGTTGCGCGGTCTTGGTCGCATGGCCTCTTCTCCGCAAAAGGCCAAGTTTGCCGATACGCACAGTCCTTCCCCTCTCATTTCGTGAGCTTCCCTGCCAGCAATATAACCACTTTCCTATGCCTCTCGCCCGTCAATGTTGGTTGCGCGGCTTATGGTCGAAAGTATAATCACACTGTTAGTAGGTGCATCACATCAGACCTCAGCCGCACTCATGCCAGCGTGGGCAGAATTCCGAATTACTCCTCATTCAACTCCATCCCCAGCTACCTCACCGCCTTGCATCTACGGCGTTGCCCATCTCCCATTTTCGCCTATAATCTCCCCACACTCAAACGCGAAGCAATTTTTCTCATTCAAAGTTGGCCTAAATGGAAGCTGTTGCTGTGAGTCATACTTATAGTGCAAGCCTTTCCGGCAAAGCCGGGTTGCTCGAAGAGACTCTGACGATGCTGCGCCTCGTTTCTGCCGGAGATGATCTGGATGCAGTTCGGGCGGCAATTGTGGAGGGCGATTTGCTCCGCAAGGCCACCTACGAAAATCGGTTGAGCGTCTGGCATAAGCTCCATGAACGGTATCTGGTAGATTGGCCCAGGGCGGTGTCACTGGCCACGATGGTCGCCGCTTCCCTGGACAACAATTCAGCGCGCCTCCTGATCTACTATGAATTTTGCCGATCGGAAGCGATACTTTACGATGCCATCGTTGGCCCTGTTTACGAACGGTTTAATGCCGGGTTCAGCGGCATTGAAATTGGCGATTTGCAGACGTGGTTAGATTCGGCTGAGAATCGCCACCCAGAAATTCAGCGTTGGTCGCCACAGACCCGCAAAAAGGTGTTGAGCAACATTCTTACCGTATTACGCGACTTTGGCCTGATGACTGGCACGGCCCGGAAGAATTTTGAGCGAGTATATTTGCCTTTATCGGTTTTTGGGTATGTGTTATATCGGCTGCATACTGCGCCCCAACCACCTGGGCCACTGGGCGTAGTAACTTCCCTGGATTGGCGGTTGTTCTTCCAGGATGAAGGTGACGTTGTTGATTTGCTTGACGAAGCAACCACGGTGGGGTACTGCACTTTCAAGCGGCAAGGTGAGGTCATGGCGCTGGCTTTGCGCTGGCCTGACACGGAGGCGTACGTTGCGGCCATTACAGGAAAAGTTTGAAGAACTGAGCAAGTTGCTCATTCATCATCGGGACGATCTGGCGCAAGGAACAGGGGTGCCGTTTGTGCGCTTGATTTACCGGCCTGATGAAGAGCGAGAATGCCGCCGGTTGACAACGGTTCTGCGCGAGCGGTTAGAACGGGTTGGTCTGGCGCTCGACGAAGTCAGATGCGGGGAATTCGTCTTCAAGCATTATCTCCAAAAGGGACAGATTGAAATGCGACTCAAGACCGCCGAAGCCGCGCCGAGGCAAGCCAGCGACGAAATAGGGCGGCGGGCCGAAGCGTTGCTTTTGGAGGAGATTATCTCCCGCGCCAGCAAGGCGACGCCGACAAGCAACGTGATCCTCTCAGAAACCGGCTTGCTCTATCCATTCGCCCACCTGGCCGGCATTTTACAGGGTTGCGAGAACAGGGTCCACATCCCCCTTGTTGTCCTCTACCCCGCGACCATTACTGACGATAAAATTCTCTTTATGGGGCAGCGCGAAACCGGTTATTACCGCACCCGTGACTTGAAATAGTCGAGCTAGCGCGCCCGGAGAATGGCATGAAGATCAAAGACGTTTTTCAGCTAGAGATTGGCCGCCGCATTCCTGCCGTTGCAAAAGTGGACGACGTCGATCCGGCGACGATTGAGCAGGAGCTTCGAGAATATGTCGTTACGACGCCGATTGAAACAGCCCTGATTGACTTGCTCGAAAGCTATGCTGAGTCCCGCACCCAGAAGACGGACAAAGTTGGCGTCTGGATCTCCGGCTTCTTCGGTTCGGGGAAATCGCACTTCGCCAAAATCCTTAGTTACCTTTTGCGCAATCCGGCTGTCGGCGCAAAGCACGCCATTGATATTTTCAAAAGCCGCCTCGACGGGCAAAGTGAAGCAACGGCGCCAATCCAGCAGCAGCTTCATCGTCTCCAGCAGATAGACAGCCGGGTTGTCATGTTCAACATTGAAGCCATGAAACGCTCCAATAGCATCGCCGAAACGATGTACAGCCAGTATCTGGCTCAGGAGCGCGGGTTGAGCGCCAACCTCGTCGTCGGGCGGCTGGAATTATCGCTCCTGCGGCGCAATCTCTACGACCGTTTCAAGCAGAGTGTGAGCCAGGAAGTGGGCGAGGCCTGGGAAAGGGTGCGCGACGATTTCACGATGGTGCGGGCGGCGGCGGCCAACGCTTTGGCCCGCTTGGACAAGAAACTTTATCCCGATGCCAAATCTGCGGAAAAGGCATTCGACGATTTGAACGCTCAGGGCGCACCCAGCATCTCAGAGATGGCCCGGGAGTTGGCGGATTATGTGGACGAATTACAAGCCGCTGGCAGCGGCGAGCGTCCGCCCCATCTGGTGTTCGTCGTGGACGAGATCGGCCAGTTTGTGGGGCGGGAAAAAAGCCGTTTGCTGGAATTGCAGACGATTGCCGAGGAGTTCGCCATCCATGGCCGGGGCAAGCTGTGGCTGATCGTGACGTCCCAGCAGGAATTGAAAGCCATCGTCGCCGACATTGGCGCGATGCAGGACGAGTTTGGCCGGATTATCACCCGGTTTGACATGCGCCTGTCGTTGACTTCGGAAGATGTGGAACGGGTGCTCGAAGACCGCATCCTGAAGAAGAACAAGAAGGGGGCCGAGTCGCTGTCCAAGTTTTATGAGCACAGCGGCGGTGCCCTAAGCACTATCGGGCAGTTGCCGGGCGCTTCGCGCGACCTGCCATCTGTGACCGCCGACAACTTCCTGCTCAACTACCCATTCCTGCCATATCAATTCACTTTGATTCAGGATATTTTTCAGGCCGCACGCACCGGGGTAACGACCGGTTTCACTTTGAACACCGAAGCCCGCAGTATGTTGGGGATGTGTCAGGGGGTGATCGTCCGCAACTTGCTGGAAGGTGAAGTCGGGCAGTTGGTGTCGCTGGATCTGGTCTTTGATCAGGTGGTATTGGATCTGAATCAAGCCGACGTTCGTGAAATCAACAAAGTGGTTGAGCAACTGCCGGAGGCAATGTCGCTGGATACACAACTGGTGAAGGCACTTTACTTCATACAGCAGATTCCCTATCTGGCCTGCACCCCGGATGCGCTGGCGCACGCCCTCATCCGGGATGCCGGACGGGAAAGCATCGGCGAATTGCGCAAACAGGTGCTGGCGAGTTTGGAGCGCTTGGCGACCGCCGGTTTTGTGGTGGAAAAAGAGGCCGGAGTCTACGAATTCCTCACCGGGGCCAAGAAAGGGTTTGAAGAGGAAGTTAATGCCGTCAAAGTGAAGAAGAATGATCAGCGGCGGATAGTGCGCGACCGGCTGGCCGAAGTATTGCGCGAAGTGGGGCAGGTGGATTACGAAAAGAAACAACGATTTGGGGTGGCGGTGTATGCCGATGGCGAAAAACTCAACAAAGAGGCCGACGCGCTGATCCTCCAGGTCTATTCCCCCTTGCATTTGAAGTTGGAAGAAGGCTTATCAGCCGAAACCGTCGAACTGGAGAGTTTCTCGCGGCCCAACACCGTTTACTGGCTGGGCAAGCCAGATGAGGAGTTAGAGCGCCTAGTGACCCGGCTGTTCAAGTTGAAAGAGGCGATTACGGCTCGCCAGGCACGACCGGGAAAATCCGAAGAAGACAAGGCGCTACTGCGCGAGAAAAGCAACGAGTTGGACACGCTCAACCGCACCGTAGAGAGCCACTTGCGCTCTGCTTTGTTCAACGGCACCCTGATCTGGAATGGCAACGTCGAAGAACTCGACGGCAAGACCACGACTCTAAATCCGATCTTCAATCGAATCATGTCGCAAGTCGTGCCGCATGTATATCTGCGATTCGATCTGGCGGCTGTTCGCCCCGATAAGGATGCGATTGAAGTGATCTTGACCATGCCGGATCACGCGTTGAACACCGTTCAGCCAGGGCTGAATCTGTTCGATCAGAAAAACCATTTGAACACTCACAGCCCGTCTATAGAGGAAATCCTGCGCGAACTGGAGCGCCGGGAAAACAAGGGCTTGGACCGGGACGGCAAATCCTTGCTGGATTACTTCACTGCGCCGCCCTATGGTTGGCACCCGGAAGTGATCCGCCTGCTGTTGGCGGCCATTTTCCGGGGCGGAATGCTGACGGTGAAAAGCGGCAACGTCACCTATGACGATGCTTCCGTGCCAGCCGCCCGCGACAAGCTGATCAAGGCCAATGACTTTAAGAACGCCGTCTTCATCTACGAGTCCGGAGAAGTGATTAGCCTGCCCGAACGCCAGCAGGCGCAGGCCAAACTATTCGCCATGTTTGGCCGGGCCAACACCCAGGACACTGCCGCCGTTCTCGCCGAGCACATTACAGCCGACGTAAAAACGTTGGGGGATCGTGTGGATCGGTTGGCCCTGCAACTCCGGCAGGAAGAATATCCTCTGCCGCCCTCTTTCAAACAAGCCCGCGACGTAGTATCGCGCGTCACCAGCCAGACCCGGCCCAACAAAGTCGTCCGGCTGTTTCTCGATACTCACGCCACACTCCAACAACTCCACGCCGACGCCGAGGCGCTGTATCGTTTTGTCGAACTCGACAAGCGGCTTCCCCTTTATCGCCGGGCGCGGGCACTGCTCCACGCTTATGAGGCTACTCATCACGTGTACTCGGCGGCGGCGCTCCGCGAGCCGACAGTCGTCACTCAGGCTGAGGCAGTGCAGGCCGGTTTGAAAGGCGGTGCCGTTGGAGAGGCGTGGCCCCCGTTTGAGAAGGCCTACCAGTCGCTCTTGAATGGTTTCAAAGCCACTTACGACGAGGTGCATCGCCAACGGGATGAACTATACGCCCGGCTCAGGACAGAGTTAGAGGCGGAAGGCCTTCAAGTGGAACATTTTCGGACTTACGAATGTGGCGGCTTGGCCTTCGACGTTGACCGGGTCAACTGCGCCGCCTGTGGACAATCGTTCAATTTGCTGGCCGAGCAACTGCTCTCCATGCCGGTGGCGGCCAAACGACTGCGCGAGACTCAGCGACAGGCGCGCGCCAGCCAGACTGACAAGCCGCCCCGGAAGGTGAAACAAGTCAGTGTGAGCACCCTGCTGGCGGGCAAGGAAATCGAGGATGAGGCGGGGCTGGACAAAGCGTTGAACATTGTCAAAGATGCGGCTCTTAAGGCCCTAAATGATTCCGATGCTATCGAACTGATCTAGCTCTTATATCAAACATGGACTCCGCCAAATCCGCCATCAAATCCTTCGTACTCGACCTGCGTAAAACGTTGGAGGTCGAAATTGAAACCGGTCTGCGGCGTTATGGCCTTGCCGCCGGAAAGTGGCGCGACGTGAGTGAGCTCAAACACCTTGACGACCGGGGCATCGCCGACCGCATCCGCATGGAAGAGGCCATCCGCCACGAGATGCGCCGCGCGGGTGAGGCAACCGACGAGCGCGCCCGGGCCGAGGCCGTGCGCTGGTTTGTGCGCGAAGTGGCCTTTACCCATCTGAACCGCCTAGTCGCCCTCAAGGTGCTTGAAGTGCGTGGGCTGATTCCGGAGATCATCCAGACTCGCCCTGAGTATGGTAGCCGCAGCCGGGCCCACCGCGATTACCGCGAAGCACACCCGACCGAGGCCGCCGCCCCCGACGATGCACTGGAAGCGGCGATCAAATCAATCTGCCGGTTGGTGTATCCTGAATTTCGCATTATGTTCGACGTGGGCGACCCGGCTGAAGGGCGGGAGGCTCCGGCCAATAGCCTTCTCTGGCCGAGTTACCCAACTCTCAAAGCCTGCCTGGCCAAAATCAACGCGCTGGATGCCGACGCAGAGCGTCCCGGGCCGCCCACGGGCCGCCCGGCCATACCCGAAGAGTCGGTGTGGGCCGAAGACGAAATCATCGGTTGGATATATCAGTTCTACAACGCCAAAGAGAAAGCCGCCATCCACCACCGCGGCAAACCGAAGCACCCCGCCGAAGTCGCCGTCATTAACCAGTATTTCACACCGCGCTGGATCGTCAAATTTTTAGTGGACAATACGCTGGGCCGCCTGTGGCTGGAGATGCACCCAGACAGCCCCCGCGTGCGCGCCAAGTGCGATTATTTAGTGCCAGAGCCTCGACCCTCACCCCCAACCCCTTTCCCTGAAGCGGAATGGGGAGAAGCTGACTCTCCTATCAACAACCCTGCCGCCCCGCCCCGCCGTCCGGCCAAGCGCCCACAAGATATTCGATTAATCGATCCGGCCTGTGGCACGATGCACTTCGGTCATTATGCCTTTGAAGTCTTTCAATCTGTTTATGCCGACGCTCGGGAGCAGGGTTGGGTGACGGGCGATGAGGCATTGACCGACGAAGAAGCGCCAGCCGCCATCCTGCGCCACAATCTCTACGGCGTGGATATAGACCTGCGCGCCGTGCAATTGGCTGCCCTCAGTCTGTTTATTAAAGCGAAATCTGCCAACCCCCAAGTCCGGATCGACCGGGTGAACCTGGTGGTGGCTGATGCTTACCTGCCTGAGGGCAAGGTGCGCGAAGACTTTCTCAAGCAGTACGCCGGTGAGCCAGTGATCCAGCGGGCCTTCCGCGAGGTGTTCGAAAGCCTGAACAACGTGGCCGAAGTTGGCAGTCTTCTGCGGGTGGAAGCGCGGTTTCAGCAAATTCTCGAAGCCGCCAACCATCCGGCGGCGAATGGCAAGAAGAACGGCCAGAACGGATCAAATGACAAGCCCCACCAACCCGGCTTTGCCGACATCGCCCCCGGCTGGGGGGTGGATTACACCATAGAGCAAATGCTGGAACATCTGCGCCAGTTTACCCGCCATGCTTTGCAAGAGCACGACCTAAATGCACAGCTCTTTGCGGCGGAGACCGAAAAGAGTGTGGCGCTGTTGGATGTGTTTATGCATAAGTACGATGTGGTGGTGATGAATCCGCCATTTGGAAGCCCGCTAGACGAAGCGAAGAATAAATTGAATTCCATCTACAAGGCATTCTCCAGCAATCTTCTTTGTGTATTCGTTGAAAAAGCTCTGTTCGATCTTGCGCCAGAGGGTTTGATAGGCGCTGTTCTTGATCGCACTTTTCTCTTGAAGATAAGTTACGAAGGATTCAGAAGAAAAGTGTTGCTAGACAATGGGAGCGTAGTTGCTTTTACTGATTTGGGCTGGAACATTCTTGACGATGCCAATGTTGAAGTTTCCACACTGGTGATTTCAGCAAACCACACTCAATCTGAGGCAGTCTTTTTACGGGCCCCCGTAGGTGTTGACCTAGCAACTTTTTCTAACCCTACTAAAGAGATGCAGTCCTTCATGGTTCCAACATCGGATTTCATCTCTTACCCAAATGCGTCGTTCGCGTATTGGACACCAAGTTCTATCCGCAGAGCCTTTCGTGAGTTTACTCCTCTGGATCCAAACTGGGGCATGGCCAAAGAAGGCCTACACCCTAATGATGCGAGTCGGTTTCTGAGGGTCTTTTGGGAAGTCGCTTCTACAAACGTTGGGATGAATAAAAAATGGGTGCATGTCACCAATGGTGGCGGATATGCACCTTTCTACCGCGATAATGACATGGTTGTTTTTTATGAAGATCAGGCTGCCGCCATTAAGTCTTTGAGAGGAATGCGTAATGAGCATTTGCAATTCAAGGAGGGAATCACTTGGGGCAAGAGAACAGATTTGATCAGTTTTCAATATTTGTCAGATGGCCATGCCTTTACTCATGAAGGGCTTTGTTTTTTTCCAAAAGACCTCGCCAACCTATGGGTTATGTTGTCGCTGCTCAATAGTAGTGTAATTCGATATACCGCCAACACTCTTTGTGGACAACACAAGTTATCCGGTTATATCGGACAATTGCCTTATTGCCGCCAAGATTCTGAGTCATGGAAGCAACTCAATGCTGTTGGAAAGAGAGCTTACGATCTTAAGGCTGAGTGGGATACAGGCAACGAAACCTGCACACGATTTTCTCTCCCTTGGTTCCTTTTGATTTTCAATGGCAAACTCACACGCCTCGATAACACCCCTGTTGGCTCGCCCTCTTCTCTATCTGTATTGGTGGATTTTGCATTGGACATAGAAGCAGAAAGAGATGGAGAGCTTCAGCAACTTCAAGCTGTTATAGATGAGCGAGCTTACGAGCTATACGAAATCTCGCCCGAAGACCGCGCCCTCATCGAGCGCGAACTTGGCGAACGGCCCAAAGAGATTGTCTGGCCCTACGCCGAGAAACTCACCCGCAAGCAGAAGGTCGCCGAGCATGTGGCCCGCCTGATGTCGTACTGCTTGCTTGAAGCCATCAAAGCTGACCCGGACGGCCTCCTGCCCATCAGTGAGGGCGCTGGGCATCTCACCGCCCTGCTGGCGGTGCGGGCTGGGTTGGAAAAATACTTTGGCGAGGCCGCCGCTTATCAAATCGAAACGGACTCCGCTGAGTATCTGGGCCGCCCGCTGGCCGACTGGCTGGCCAAAAACTTCTGGAAGGATTACCACCTCAAGTGGTACAAAAACCGCCCCATTCTCTGGCAGTTGCAAAGCGCCAAAGGACAATTTGCCTGCTTGGTGCACATTCATAAACTCAGCCGCGACACCCTACTTCGGGTGCGGACGCAGTATCTCTGGCCGGCCCGCAACGCGTTTCAAACCGAACTGGAAGCCGCCCGGGCCGCCGAGTCCGGCGGCAATCGGAGCGCCGCACGGCGAGTCGAAAAGCTGGAAACTGCGCTGGACGAACTGGCGGCGTTCGAGAAGGCGCTGGTGGACGTGATCGAAGCGCGAGTCAAGTGCGACATTCCCCATTGGGCCGAGGGGCCGTATCGCGACGGCGCCTATGACCCGGTGCTGGACGATGGCGTGGCCGTCAATTTGCTTCCCCTGCAAACCGCCGGTTTGCTGGCTAAGAACAAAGTGGTATAGAGGCTTTTCAAACGGTGGCATAGATGTTGCTGACAGCCCTGAAAGATCGTTTCAGTCGCTACTTTAATAGCGACCCGGCCAACGACACCATTTTGTGGTTCGACCCGGAGCGCGATTACGCCGAACTGCTTGCGCCGTTGAAGGCCGCCGGAGTGCCTCTGCGTCTTGTCGAACGCGAAGGCGAGTTGATCCGCGTGCGCTACGAATTGCAATCTCGCCAACCCGGAGCGCGCATCGTCGTCTATCTGCCATGGAAGCCAGACAGCGCCGAAGCCGATTGGCTGACGCCCGTCATTCCGCTGGCCGATGTGTTCGCCGAATCGCTGTTCCGCTTTCTCAGCCATTTGGGCGTCGCCTTCCCCGAAGACCCGAAAACCAGAAACGCTATCAAAGATGTCCTACCCCGCCTGGCCGGGCAATCACTTGGCAAGGGCGCAGGCTACTGGCAGAAGGTACTGGCTTCGTTGGACGCCGTGCGCGAAGAACTGCTCGGCGACTTCGGCGAGACGTTGCTGCGTTTCCTGGCTATGCCTGATGAGGTGCGGCGCGAACTGCGCACGAAAGAGATTGACAACTTCTTCTTCGGCTTGCTCTCCGGCCGCTATGGGTTTGACGCCGTCCTCGACGAAGAACCGGCGGCCATTGCCCGCCGCCTCACTGCGCAGTTGGTCGCTATCCGCGCCTTCGTCACCGCCGACCGCCCCGACGATTTTCCCTTTCCCAACCTTCTACCGGCGCCCCATCTGTTAAACACTTGCGAAGAGTTTCTCCGCCGCTGGCAGGATAGCTCATACCGCCCGATCTACGTTCGACTGGCGAGCCAACTCGAAACGCGTTACTCACTGAAGGACTGGGTCGCCCGTTTGCCCTTTGAAACAGCCCTCCGTCTTAGCCCAACTTTTCTCGACGTTGAAGCCCAACTATGGGAGCGTGTGGAAGCGGCGCTGGGCGGATTGCAAACCGACTCCGACTGGGCGGCGTTTATGAGTCAGCACCGAGCGGCATTCGTCACCCGGGCCGATGGATTCTGGGTGCGGGAGGGCAAGGCCGACCAGTGGACTATTGCCCGGCAGGCGAGTGATCTTCTGTTAGCGATAGGTGCTGTCGAACACGATCTCACCGCAATCCCGACAGCAGAGGCCCTCATCCAGCGGTATGCCGCCCCCGATGGCTGGTGGCGGGTGGACCGGGCCTATCGCGAACTGCGCGAGGCGATTGGCGACGCGACGAAATCATTTGATCGTCTGCGTCGGCAATGTGGACGCCGTTATCACCACTTCCTCGACCGCCTCAATGGGCGCTTTGTCGAACTGTTGGGCAAACGGGATCGGTGGGCGTTGGCCGATCTGCCGGAGCAGACCGCAGTTTGGAACGAGCGCATCAAAGTCGAAAAGGGCAAACGCGCCGCCGTCATCTTTGTGGATGCGTTGCGGTTTGAATTGGCGCATGCGCTGATGGATCGTTTGGGGCGGGATATTGACTCTGGCGATCTGGCCGTGCAGGCCCGCGTCGTCACCCTGCCCGCCGTCACCAAAGTGTGCATGCCGGCGTTGCTCCCCGACGGGCAGGCGCGCAAAGTGGATTACGCCGATGACTGGAGGGTGACGATTGGGGATAGCGGCAACCTGGCCGACAAGGCCGAGCGCGAAACCTACCTGCGGGTCAGATATCCGCGTATTCAAATCTATAGCAAGATCACCGATCTCCTCAACTTGCCCGCCGATCAAATTCCGGCCTCGGCAGAACTCTACGTCACCTTTCACACCGCGCTGGACAACGTCGGCGAGAATGCTCACGAACTAGCGCTGACCGTGTTTGGCGAACTCCTCAAGGATGTCGAGCGGGCGATTCGCAAATTACGTGAAGCAGAGGTGGACGAAATTTTCGTCCTCACCGACCACGGTTTCCTGTTACTGGACGAGATTGCGGAGGCCGACAAAGCTCCAGTCAAAGATGTTCCCGCGCTCAAAAAGGCGTCGCGGTATCTGGTAGGACGCGGCCTCGGCTACACCGATCAACTGCGATTCCCGGTGCCCGGCAGTGACGGGTTGGAGGCCTGGTTTCCGCGCGGCATTGGTTGCTTCCGCACCCCCGGCAAGTACAATTACGCACACGGCGGACTGTCGCTGCAAGAGATCGTCATCCCCTGTTTGACGATCACCCGAAAGGCAGCCGGGAGCATTGTCGCCGTCGAACTGATCGCGCCCGCCGAAATCTGGGGCAAACTGGAGAAAGTCAAAGTCCGCCCACTGGCAGTGCAACTGCTGGATCGGGCGCGAGAAGTCGAGTTGATTCTGGAGAAAGAGGGGCGGCGGGTCATCAGTTTGCGCCAGGTGATCGAGCCGGGAAGCGAAGCGGAAATCAAAGTCCTGTTCCCGGATGATGCGCCGCTGGAGATGGGCGATAAAGTAGTCTGGCGGCTCTTGGACGGAGTCACGGGCCAGGCTCTCGGCGAGCAATCAGCCGTCAACCGTGTGGATTTTTTCTAAAATCAGTGACGAGGAAATTGTGGCCACAACGATGTTGATATTGGATACACTGGACGAAAAACTCACCCGCCGCTTTCCGGGGCGCGTGGTGCGCAAGGATTTGGTGCGCCAAACGAAAGCGGGCTTCAATGTGCCGGTCTACGTGCTGGAATATCTGCTCGGGCAGTATTGCTCGTCCACCGATCCCGACATCATCGCCGAAGGGCTGGAGCACGTTCGAGAAACACTCAGCCGCAACTACGTGCGCGCTGACGAAAGCGAAAAGATCAAGGCCATCACCCGCGCTCGTGGCCGCCACCGCATCATTGATAAGGTCAAAGCCAGCCTTGACACCGATGTGAATCGCTTCTGGGCCGAACTGACCAACATGGGGGTGCGTAACGTTCTGATTGACGACGTCATCGTGCAGGACTACGACAAACTCCTCATGGGCGGTATCTGGGCGCTGGTGGATTTAGCCTATGACCCGGAGATGCAGATCCGGGGGGTCAATCGGCCCTTTGCCATCGAACGTCTCAAACCCATCCAGCAGGCCAGCACCGATCTGGCTGACTTCGCCGCCGGGCGGGCCGAATTCACCCGCGACGAGTGGCTCGATCTCATCTTGCGTTCCCTCGGCCTGGAGTCAGGCCACCCGGATTTCAACCACCGGCGCAAACTGCTTTTGCTCGCCCGCTTGATCCCGATGGTGGAGGCCAACTACAACCTGGTCGAACTAGGCCCGCGCGGCACGGGCAAATCGTTTGTGTTCCGTGAGATTTCGCCCTACACCATCTTGATCTCCGGCGGCCAGACCACCGTGGCCCAGTTGTTTATCAATTTAGGCACCGGACGGATCGGACTGGTGGGCTTGTGGGATGTGGTGGCTTTTGACGAAGTGGCCGGTATCAACTTCAAAACATCCGACGCCGTGCAGATTTTGAAAGACTATATGGAGTCAGGCAGTTTCTCGCGCGGCAAAGAGGAAGTCCCTGCCGACGCTTCAATGGTCTTCAACGGCAATATTGACGGCGACATCCCGACCATCCTGAAAACGTCGCACCTCTTCTATCCCATGCCGCTGCAAATGCAGGATCTAGCGCTGATAGACCGCCTGCATTTTTATCTCCCTGGCTGGGAGCTGGAAAAGGCCAAACCTGGTCACTTTACTGAGCATTACGGCTTCATTGTGGACTTCATTACCGAAGTGTGGCACGCTCAACGCAAAACCAGTTATGCAGATGTGATCGAGCGCCATTTCAACCTCGGTAGTCATCTCAATCAGCGTGATGTACGCGCGGTGCGCAAAACTGTTTCTGGCTACCTCAAGCTTTTGCATCCCGACGGCCAGTTCACGCGCGAAGATGTGGCCGAATATCTTGAACTGGCGCTTGAGGGGCGGCGACGAGTCAAGGAACAACTCAAGAAGATGGGCGGGCTGGAATATTGGGCCGTCAATTTCTCTTATCTCGACCGGGAGACGCGGCAAGAGACGTTTGTCATCGTCCCGGAGCAGACGGTTGGCGGACTGATCACACCTGGCCCGTTAACTCCAGGGGTGACGTTCACTATCGGAACAGATCGGGCCGACGGGCGGCACGCGATTTTTCGCATTGAAGTGCAAGCCGCCAAAGGCAAGGGAAGCCTGAATATCACCGGCGCGCCTAGCCAGGCGATCCGGGATGCGATCAAAACTGCCCGTACTTACCTGCAAGCCAATGCCACTCGCCTCGGTGTCAGCCGAGACCCAGGCGAATATGATTTTCACGTCCAGATTGTGAACTTGATGCAATCAAAAGAGGGCAGTGAGACTGGCGTTGCTTTCTTGATTGCGATGGTCAGCGCCATGCTTGGCAAACCGGCTGTCGAGTCGCTCGTCATCCTCGGCGAAATGAGCATTCACGGCGCCCTGTTGCGCGTGGATTACCTGGCCGAGCGCCTGCAACTGGCAATGGACAACGGCGCTAAACGGGTGCTCCTGCCCGCCGACAACAAACGTGATCTTCCCGACATTCCCACCGACGTGTTGGATAAAGTTCAGATCATCTTTTACTCCGATCCGATCAACGCGGCTTTTCGGGCAATGGGGTTGGATTAGAAACAGCCCTGTGTCCGATTACTTATCCTAAACACAGGAGGAAGCACTGAAAGAGTACGTACCATCAAGCCTCTGATGCCTCATGCCCGGCAAAAACAAAAAGAGTCTCATCTACCAGCCCAAGCTGGAAGAATTGATCCCTCTGAGTAAAGCTGCCGAGCTAAGCGGGCTCTCCTTAGGTCATCTTGGTCTTCTCATCAGACAAGGTGAGCTTTGGGGTATGAAAATTGGGCGTAACTGGGTTACGACAGAGCAGGCAGTCAGAGAATACTTAGCCCACAACCGGCGGCCAGGACCTAAAAAGCGCACCTGACCCTGATTTTTAGTAATTTGACAAATATATGCAATATCGCATATAATTCTACCGCTTCTATCCGTTGCACTACTCACTCTTCTGTGGCTTACCCTCTCGATCCCTTATTCCCTGACGGCCGTCTACCTTTTAGAAACGGAGGCGGGCCATGTCAACAGAGAGCGGCGGCGGCGGATCATAAGAAGCCAAAGGCGACAGGCACCGCGGGCCTGTCGCCTTTCAGTTCGGCACTCCCCGCTACCATTCCCAGGCGAGGCCGTAGGTTTCATGCAGGCGCGGCTGGCTCGTCTCCCAGAAGACCAGCCAGCGGCCGTCAGGCAGCTGTATGCGTGCATCAGGGCCAAGGAGATACGCCTTTCGCGTCGTCTCCTCCGTAAGCGAGGCGCGTAGGGGCGGACGCGCTCGGGGAAAGATCACTTGGATTTTGAACCGCTGCATGCGATGATTGATCGCCGCAGCCCATAACTCCTTGGGTCGGAGAAAGCTGCGCCGCATTTCCCAGGTCATATTGAACTCGTCCAGATCCCCCGTATTCTTGACCTCGCGCAAGGAGATAAGAATGTAAGTCTGCTTGCCGGGCCGGTATCGGTCTACCGGTGTGCCAGGCGAACAGCGATAGTTGACGAGGATTTCTCCATCCCCCCACGCCTGGTCTTGGTAGGCAATGATGTGGTCTTGAAGATACCGGACCTTCTCGCGCTTATGTACCCGGGCATGCTCGCCGCGCTTGTCACACAGCTCGAGCGTTGACTCGTACTCCAAAACTTCATACATCCCTTCCGCCGCAAAGCTGCGCAGTGCTTTCCGCCCGGCGACCCACAGGCGAGCAAGCCGTTCGAGTACTGCATACAACAGATTGGCCAGCAGTTCGTCGATATTCGTGCGAGCTCTTGGTTGGTCATCAGTTGCCATACATAGTGCGGCGCGAGCGCCCCTGATCCTCATTGGTGTCCTTTGCCCGGGCTACGTGCGCTTACCCGACGCGACTCTGCTCATGGAGTACCTTGAGATCCTTGAGCGTCTTGGGCTCAAAGTGGAGGTCGCGTTCAATCGATAGGCCCGTCGGCCCCCTAGCTCCTTCCAGTTCAGACAGTGCAAAGTACCCTAGTTCAACCTCTTGGCCGGCTACCAGACCAAAGAAGAGGAAATCGACTTTTGCCTTATCGGTGTCGTAGAAGCCATCTTCGTCCACGGGTGATCCTTCTGATGCATACCAGGTCCAGCCACTATCGGGCGTGAAGAATTTGATATGGGCAATTGCATCCAAGCCTTTCTCTTCCCCACTATAGAGTTTGGGTAACTGGTTTCGGATTTCTTGGGTAATGAGTGGGTGTGGCCGCGGGGCCTCAGACGTCATAGGCTCACCGTAGCAAATCGCCGTGTTCGTTGTCAAGGAAGGAGCGTTTGAGAATTCACACCACTCGTTTTGCGAGAGGGTGCGCGGACAGGGACGTAGCGATAGAGCGTTGAGCGGGAGACGCCCAGTATTGTGCAGATCTCGGCGACGGTATTGTGTTTGTCGCTGTAGAGTGACTGGGCCATCAGAACCTTCTTGGGGTCATTCAAGGCAGCGACTTTTGGCCGCCCTCCTAACCTTCCCCTAGCGCGAGCTGCGGCTAATCCCGCCTGAGTTCGTTCGCGGATGAGATCGCGCTCAAACTCTGCTAAAGCCCCGAAGACGTGGAAAATGAGTTTGCCGGTGCTGGTGGTGGTGTCAATGTTTTCGGTGAGGCTTCTGAAGCCGATCTTGCGTTGGTGCAGGGCGGTTACGGTCTCAATCAAGTGCTTCAACGACCGCCCTAACCTGTCAAGTTTCCAAACGACGAGCGTATCCCCTTCGCGCATAAAGCGGACTGCTTCTTCAAGGCCGGGCCGCTCATTCTTGGCACCGCTCGCGGTATCGGTAAAAATCCTGTCGCAACTGACTTTAGCGAGCGCATCCCTTTGCAGATTGAGTGTTTGCTCCTGAGTTGATACCCGTGCATAGCCGACTAACATGAACCTATCTTCTCAAAACTCAGCGGCAGATGCAATGGGTGGGATGATGATTTTGATATGAGTTTTGGGACAGCATAGCCGCTAGGGAGCGGTCACTGATGCAGGGGTGCGAGGAGTTGTTTCAAAAACGGAGGTTTTTGAGCTTCATTAGCAACTTGATGTGGATTGAGCAGAACAAATGTGGTAAGACTCAGTACAAATGTCTATGCTACAAAGCAAGCCGTCTATTTACTCCCAATTCAATCCAGAGTAAAGTATTGCAAGCGCCAATTTTTGGTGTAACTTTCTAAGTTCAAGAATATCCTCTTTTTGTGACTGGTTCACGCTATAGATTTTGTGAAAAGAGTTATATTCCTCGTTTGCTTCAAAATGACGTCGATTAACAAAGTATGGAATAGCTGTAACTCGGTATCCAAGCAGGTCTACATTGTAGTTAAGCGCAGTATGTACAAACTGGTTCACTGAGAATCATCGGAGTTGCCTTTAGAATTTCCGCCCAACTTCGGCAATATATTTATGATTTTACTGATGAGTTCCTTTGTCTGTTCTGGAGCAAGCACCCCGGCAGTGCTCAGTACTGCTACTATGAGTAGCACTGTTGCTATGAGGGCAGCGCCGAAAACGAGGACGAGGTTTGTTCTAGCAGGTAATATTACAGTCGCAGTCGCGAAGGTCGCAACGAGTAGGACGATTGGTAAAGTGAAGATCATTACAAGTGCTAGGAGTTTCTTTGGCTGTGTTGCATTAGGCGGAGGCATAGAAGAGGAATACGAAGTCGTCATGGATTGTGGAACTACAGGCTCAACTTCAGTTGATACAGGACGTGTTTCCTCTTTAAGGTCAGCCATTGGTTGCAAGACGCGGTTATCCGGTAGATTTGCTTCTTCGACTGGCCGTGGGGACGGCAAAACAAGAGGTCGTATACCTTCTAACATCTCGAGTACTTCCAAGGGCTCTGCCTCGATGAGTCGCACCTGTCGATCGGCCCAAACTTGCGCTTCGTCTCCCTTCACTCTTGATGCAATAACCCAGGCACCAACCATAAAATGCCCCATTCGGCTAAGCATCTGACTCCATAGCAAGCGAAAATCCGGATCGGATAGTTCAAAACCTACGAATAGGACAGCATACTCCTCAAAGACATTTCGAACCCGCTCAAGCAAAGGTATCTTCTCTGGATTGCTTAATAGCTCAAAGTGGTCATCTTCGGTGAGAACGAGTGTATCGGGTTGGCCTACTAGACCATACAGTTGCAACAAAGTTGGTTGGCGCGGATTGCGAAATGATAATCCATTTCCTCGGACAAGGTGATTAGATGATGACCAATCAGGGCGAACTGTGTGAAAGGCTTGTGAAAGAAGATCGTCATAAGCCGTCGTGATTGTCCAAGGTGCACTCAGACGTGCAATATGATAGTGGATGGGTTGCGGTGATAGACCACTAGTATCAAAGGCATGGTTGACCTCATCAATAATTGCGAATCTGTATCCACCGGGTGCCAGCCGCGTTGCTACCTGGGCGAGACTGAGATGCGCTTCAAGTCCATGCTTCATAGCTAAAGTGCTCGCCAATTCGCGGCGGGACGGTACTCCGCTAAGAGCAAGAGGAAGGTCGGCTCCAACAAACAAGGCAAGACGGCCACGAACGTGGTGATTCTGTAGTATGGACAGTGCCATAACATAATCTCTTCTGGTTTAGGTGCTTCTGCTTGACTATTCAGCCAACTTGGGAGCCATAAAGATGTAATCAAAAGGTAGGTCTAGGTCAACTACTACAGGGCCACTTTTTACCTTTGGATCAAAATAACCCTCAATAGACAGGAAATTTATTCCGAGTGCTCTACAGATACGTAGGCCTTTGTTAGTTATCTCACTATCATAAGACTTAATCAAAGCTTTTAGTTTTCTTTCAACTTCTTTGAGTTCGTAAAAATGATCGTCGCCATGATTTCTCTTGGAAAAGATAAATCTCTCTCTGAGTTTAGAAGCTTCCACAATTGGGTGCAGGCCTTGTTCCTGCTCAAAAACAAACATAGCTTGACCTTTACTAGCTTCATAAACAATATTCTCTCCTCGCGAAGAGTATCTTCTGAAACATATCGTATTTTCACTAGAAGTCTCAGGAAACATTTCCATAGCGACCGAGTTATCTGCTTGTGCAATGGTACTTTCCCACTCAGTTCGGCGGTCTACTGGCAATCGAAAACTCTTTGCATGGCAAGCGATGTCTTCAGGAAAAAGAGAGAATCGGACCGACCTTCCCGAAAAACGATTCGCATATTCAAGTGCCTCTTGCACTGACCAGCTAGGTTGAAACCTCTTATTTTCAACTACTCCAAACCATTTTTCAACCAGGTATCTCTTAAAAAACTTCCAAACCCTCGTCTTTTTTAAGCCGAATTTGCCACAAACCATATCCGCCCATTCCATAGCTATTTCTTCAGTTTCATTCCACTGTCCCTTCGCAACTGCTTGTTCGATCCTCTCTTCAGTGAACTGAAACCACAACTCAGCCTTACCTGCTTCGTAGATAATCTCTCGCGTTTGCAAGAATCGGGATTGAACAGTTCTCATATGAGTGACTTCGGAAATAGATGCGAGTTCTTCGATGCAGACATGCTCGCTATCGCAAGCTAGTAGTGATTACCTGGCCACGCCGTCTTAACGAGTCTAGGGAACAGAACCTGTCAAGGGCGTCGCTTGCATACCATGCAAGCACATTCTCGTAATCGGTGACTGTGTCAAACTCAAGCCAACCATGTTGTATTGTGACGGCATGCAGAGGAACTCCTTCATTGATAAGTGCCTGTAGGAAATCCGTCATATACGCTTCCTGAAAAATTTTGCCTCGTTGCCAAGGCCTATCCCAAAACTTTTTCCTCGCATGATTATACGCCTCTCGAAATATCATGCTGCCTCTCTCAGAAAGCCTGATGAGACCGATATATTGAGCCTGAATATTTGAAGGGCTGGGATGGCTTTCACCAATTTCTAAAATGCGGCCATCAGAATCATAGATCAGGCTTTCTGCCTCCTCAAATGGATTCTCAAAGCGCTGGCGGTAGTATTCTTCCCATTGGGTATCTACAACAACCGAAATGTCATGAGGCGGTGCATCCAAAAGGGCCTGCAAAACCGAATCCTGAAACAGGATATCAGCATAAGAAAGAATCACATCTCCTGCTATTTCTGACTCAGCACAAAAGAGAGAGAATAACATATTAGTATCAGCATAGCTTGGATTCACATAATAACGAACTCCGGCAATGTTGATTTTGTCAGCTAAAAAACCTTTGATAACCACAACGTCATCTACTTTCATTCGGTGATAGGTTTCAATCTGACACTCCAACAAGGACACCCCTCCTATTCTAAGAAGACATTTAGGCATATCCTTTGTATATTTCTCAAGTCTTATACCTTTGCCGGCAGCAAGAATGATTGCTTTCATCGATTTCGTATACTCATCTTTCTTAGAGCGGTTTCCTTATGGATGTGCACAGCATCCTGAGCGGGGCAGCGTAGCCGAAGAATGCGGGCCAACACGATGTGCACTGTGTATACTCAATAGGAAATCTCCGTAAACACATTCTGGAAATATTCTCGATCTGACAGAGAGTAATAGTGGAAATGAGATCGCTAATGCCTGTGAAAGCTTACAAGACTGTCAATTTGTATCAAAGCAAATTGATACTCTCTGCTGCACAGTCGATACAAACCCTTTGAGCAGCTTTCACTTGATCAAATAGAATATCTCCACATCCAATTGCAGCAGGAAGTGCAAATTCCGAGCAACGGATTGCCATGTGCGATGCAACCCCGCCATACTTAGTGATTATCCCTTTCAGACGCCTCGTAAAAATCCAGTCGTAACCAGGGTCGGCGTTCTCGAGAAGTATTATTTTGTCTGTCAGGTCTGGAATGTTCTTATAATCAATCTGGGTAATATTAATCACAGGGCCCTCAACGCGTTTATGAGTTACAAAATTTGGATAAGACTCATAGTACCCTACGGCAGTTAAATCCCTGCTAGATGTGATGACGGGGGGTAAAGCAATTCTTTGGCAGAAAGATTTCTGTTGCCTATTATGGTCTATGGTTTCCTGCCAAACACTCCTAACATGTGCCGGATCAGTCTTATTGGAACATAACTGCATCAGAGTGCCTAAGTCGATTAAGGCGATTTCTTCACGAGAAAAACCCATTTGAGAGCCAGCAAATGCGATCAGTTCAATTGCATCAGATAGGTTTCTTGTAAACTCAAACTTCGCATACTCACGATAAGCAAGAGTTTGTCTTATAAAGTTAAACAATCTTTGACTAGAGTACTGAATGCCATGTCTCGCCAGAACATAATCAATTCGTTCCGTTGTTGTTCTATCTATCTCGTGCTGAGACGTCGTTGCAGGCTCAAGCTTAGGGGCTTGTAAGCTCTCAAAAAAATCTGGTATCTGATCGTAACGGGGAGCCAGCACATTATATGTTCCTGGGCGTAGGTGGCCATATCTCTCCATAAATAACTCTAGACTCAACTTTCCTTCAGCTAACTTAAGAAAATCCGCACGCAATTGAGATGCCACCGTCTCGATCGAGTTTAGGAAACTATGATAAAGTTCTTGGCTAATAACTTCTTGCTCTAGCAGGCTCCGGAGCATTGTGATGCCAACGAATGCTAAACGCGCCAATCGTGAAAAAGGCAATGCTCCTAATTCCTGACATTCGGCAAGCAATTGGTCTGCCTTCTGTAAAACAAAACTAATAGGCCAGTGCGAAGAAGGGCGATCATGGCGGCGCAGATGACTCCTCTCAAGTTGGTCGATAGCCTCCAGATCGTAGCGGATAATCTTTTCCGATCCTTGTAACAGGCTATTTGTGAAAGCCTTCAGATAATGCTCCAGGTAATCAATATCTGCCTTGGAGATTCCGTTTGCGAGAAGTTCGCGAGTTCTATCGTAGAACGACAGGTCAAAGCAAGTGAAAAGAATCTTAAACTCAACCTTATCTTGAAGTTCTGGACTATTAGCAAGTTTGTCTAGATAATAGTTGATCAACTCTTCTCTAAGATCGGTGGAAAGGCTACTGGGTGTAAGAGAGTTGAAGCTGACTCTTGCGTCGATATATGGCTTATCGGCTAAGAGTACCATTAATTCGGACGGGGCTACATCTTTGTAACCCAGTGATACACGCGCTTTATTCCATATGGATTTTGTAATCAGGAATCTATATAGTGAGTAATCGAGAGGGTTGGGCCGACCGCCAATAATTTCAGCTGGATTCCAATCGGGCATATCGCCAAGTATTGTATAAGAACCAGCAAGATTATGAACTTTCGATGATATGCGCTCAAATTCAAGTCCGAGATGACTTACACTTGCTTCGACTCTACGATCATCTTGCTGAAAGTGCTCTACAGAGAGTGATAACTGGCGCACTTGAAAGATGTGTACTTGACCCTGCTGGTCGATGGCAAATTCTATATCCAAGGGCTTTCCTTCGTAGATCTGCTCTAGTTCCTGAATGGCCAGGATTAACTTATCCCATGGACTAACTAACGTGACTGCCTCTCGCCAGCGTGCCAGACGTAGTAGGCAACTCGAAAGACCTCTTGTGACAGTGTCTGTTCGTCCTGTTGAGTCATCGTAGTTCACTACGTAATAGGGCGCACTGCGGTATGGGTCCCTAGTGAACACCACGCCACTAGCAATCACATTTCGAATCTGCGGCTGTATTAGTACTTGATCATCTAGGCTGGGAATACGACTGGTTTTCGAGTAGGAATTGACCACTCTGCTAATCGCTCGCATCAAATCATCGCGATCATTGCACAGTACATTTGCCTCGCTGTGATAATATCCGGCCTTAGAAGTCGGCAGACGATCTTCGTCTGTTGCAGAGCTTCTAACTATTATCAATTGATCTGAGAACGAGTTTTGGATAGTAGTGAGGATTTTTTCTGATGCGGATTGCCAATCACTCAAAGTGAAAGTCAGAAACTTATCGACGATTGACCGGCGCAAGAGAGAAGAGAGATATTCAAGCGTGGATGCTTTAGTTGAGATGTCATGTCCCATCGCTGACCATCGGTATTATCAGTTGTTTCCAATTACAGTATCTTAAGGTAGCCTGCGGTCAGCTATAATATCTGAAACGAGCGCTCGCTCCTCAGGGTAGGAAAGGATTCGAGTTGCCTCTTCTATTCTGACCCAACGGACATTATCAAACTCATCATCATGCTCACGAGGTATTAAAGTCAGCGGTTCCATAAAATAGTAGTGAATTGTCTCATCCCATACCTGCCCATATCTTTCGTAAGACCATCGAGCTTCTCCAGCCTTTCCAAGAATCTTGGCCGCGAAACCCGTTTCTTCTAATACTTCCCTCAAAGCAGTTTGCTCTAAGGTTTCGCCCTCATGATGCCCACCCTTCGGAAGTTGACGCAGTATAGGAGCCCATTTCTCTTCCACGCCTTTTTCCCATTCAACTATTACAATAAAGACATTATCGCTATCACGTCGGATTAGGATTCCTCCCGCTGAACTTGTCGGAGTTCCCATCCTTCACTCCTTTTTCGAACCACGCCCTTGGTCAGTTTGGGCGAATTGAACAGAATTAGCACTCAAATCGCTCACGCGCTTCACACACATAAATCCAACGTTGCTGTAACCGCTCTCTGCTTCATAGTTAAAGCGATAAGCGCACCAAGGAAGAATCCCATATTTGCTCCAAGAACCTCCCTTGAGGACTTTTTGCTTCTTTTCGCTATTGAGCCAAGTAGATGTCCACTTCCATACATTTCCAGCCATATCATAGCATCCATATGGACTGATACCTGATGTGAAGCGATCTACTGGTGTAGTTCCGCCATACCCTGAAAGTCTTGTGTTGCATCGCTGCGGCTCCCACTCGTCTCCCCATGGGAATTTACGACCATCGGTTCCTCGCGCGGCCTTCTCCCATTCCTCTTCTGTGGGCAATTCCTTACTGATCCATCTAGCATACTCTTCGGCTTCGTAATAACTAATATTGGTTGCGGGATGATCTTCATGCCCAGAAGGAAAAGTATGGGCGGGTCTAAATTCTTGAAATTCAGCATTTGTCACCAGATATGTGTCCATATAGAATGCATCAACATAGACTTTCTTTTGTGGATACTGACCCTCAAAAAATGAAGGTGGCACATCATTAGCTCGTATTATGGCTTCAACTTCTTCCTGAGGAGTTCCCATCAAAAACTCTCCCGCATCCACCAACACCATGTTTTTTGTGAATCTGTGCTCTACTATCTGGCGCACATTCCCAAGAAAGCCTTCTGCGAAGTAAAGCCCTTGAGCCCTTAATTCCTCGATCCTCTTCACAGTATTGGGGTTGGCGACCGATTCATACACACGGTATGTCTCATCAATAGTTGCTTGCTCATTAGCTAATCGACCTATAGCTATCCCTGCAAGCCTCCTGGCATTAGGCTCGCCTTCCTTCAGTAGCCATATAAGCAATTCAATGGCCTGCTGATTCTCCTCGTTGCGGGCAACCCAATAATCAAACTCTGAGTCATATGTCACTGCTGCTGCAAGAATAAAAGCATTTAGCTTATTATTTAGTACTAGTCGTTCTCGTTGCGCGTCAACAATTCTTAAAGCCGATATACTCATAGGAATCCTGTGGCGTTGCCAATTGTTGTATTCTTGGCGTAGCAGATCCTGAGCCTCCTTTACTTTTAGCATCTCCAGATCGATCCACTCTCGGATCTTGTTAATGAGATATTCATGAGTAAGCTCGTAGGACTCTTCTTCGATGTCAGAAATCCTTCGAATTAGCCGCGCTTGGATTAGGTCATTTAGTAATCCCCTTGTATCTGACTCTTTCCAGTCAGGAATGTTGGCGGTCTCCAAGATGGCATCGGTATAAGCAAGCATAGTCTTAGTAAACAACGACGTTACCATGCCTCGCAATAGTCGTTGTGCGACAGACCGGCGCTTAGGGCCAAATCCGTCAAGGATAGTATCTACATAGTCGGCAAGGATTTGTTTAACTCCCCCAAGCTCTTCGTATAAACCCAAACCAATCTGTTTGGTGTGCTCTGGCAGGTTGCTATACAAGCGGTCGCAAACGATTTGCAGTTGCGCCGGATCAACCTGGCCTCTCTCCGCCAGTTGTTGAATAATGAGACTGACGAGCCCTTTTTCGTAAGTTATTCCAAACTTCTCTGCTGGTTTCGTTATAGCTTGACTTGCTTGCTCACTACTCAGTGCCTTTAAGCGGTAGCGGCTTTCATAAACATTGCGAACAGCGGCGAGCTCATGTAACTCTGCGAGAAAGTCCTCACGCAAAGACAACACGAATGTGGCACCAATGTAAGGCGAATCTATGCACTCTGCTAGCTCTTGCTCGAATTGTTCGCGTGTAGCTTCGCCAAGTGAAATGAAGAACTCTTCAAACTGGTCAATGAGCACTACTAACGATCTTTCTTCAACATCCCTGAGTTCGCGAATAAAATCAGGCAAAGATCGAGCAGCGGCGTTTCTTAGCTTTTTGATCTTACTTGAAGCTAAGCTGGCTTTACTCAAGCTGAGTATACGATCAATTATGTTAGTCTTGATTGAAACTAGAGGATCTGCGGCACATCGAGCATATATTGGCAAATAGCCGCTATGTATAAGGCGAGGGATGATTCCAGCACGAATTAACGATGTCTTCCCAAAGCCTGATTTCCCATAGAGAATCGTCAATTTTGATGAAAGTAACGTTCGCGTCGCACCAATAATGTCATGTTCTCTGCCAAAAAAAATATCTACATCTTGCTCCTCAAAACTACTAAGGAACTTATAAGGTGATCTATGAACACCTCTAGCTAAAGCTAGCTCGCCGCCAGCTGTAACGATCGGGTCTTTCGGTGGAAGATAACTCAGGTCACCAATGTTTCTTGAAAGTTCCGCCAAGAAGTCGTCGGGCGAAACATCCAAAAGTCCAAGGTTGCGGCTTCCCCAAAGGCGCACTTCATGTTGTGTAGAGTTTTGCTTTACTGCATATGCACGTCTCTGATACCCTTTCGTTCGTTGATTCGCATATGCATAAAATTGTAAAAAGTGGGGATCGTTTAGATTATACCCAAGGAATAGCAATGTCTTTGTACTGAAGTAATACTTCAATAGATCCGAGATGCTTGGAAGTTGGTCAAAAAACGCTACATGATCTTCTCGGGTAAGTACAAGGGATGTCTTATTATCTACGTCTCCATAGAGTTTCACAACTAAAAGTTTTTCATCGTCGATGAAAGAAACTTCCTCGTCTCTAACAATTTTTACAAATTTTCTACCTTGATTCCTAAGAGCTCTTTCCAAAGAGTTGTCTAGAGAGGTTGTTACGATTATATTAAAGGGTAACCTCAAGGCTGCTTGATAGTAATCAGGGCAGTGGCTACCATGCTCCTCAATTACATCGCAGATAAACTGAATTAGCGCATGTCGCCCTCGTTCTATCTCGAAAAATTCCGCTACCTCATAAAGTGAGCCCAAGGGCTCGGTATAGTGAGTACGTTCTGCAAGATGCCGCGCCAAGCCAATCTCATTCAGTGCCTGCATCCCTGTTGTGGTGTCTGTTTCTGAATCCTCCCAGCCCAAAAACAAAACGCAGTTGCCTCGCTCAATTTGCTCAATCAGTTCAATGGGAATTTTCATAGGGCTCTATTCCCTACTTATAAAACGAAGAGGTCTTTGGGTAGTTCGGACAGCAGTATCCTGCAATACAACATCGCGAGTTTCTACTGCTTTACATTGACTCCTTCCTTTCGCTCTACTTCAACGCTAGCTGGCTGATAGTTGATTACAGTAATGGCTAAAAGTTCTAACTCAACCTTGCCCTTTACTCCTAATGTGTGCTCGTATATCGCCCTCGTTACATTGCCGTGGGTTACAACACCAATTACTTGATGTCCTGTCGCATCTTTTGCAATAACATCGAAGGCCTTTTTCACTCTAATCCCAAATTCATTAAGGGGCTCAGCACCTGGGACCAACTCAACTGAGTAATAATCGCCAGGCTTCTGTTTCAACTGGTTGAATATCTGAGAGAATATTTCCTTGGCCTTAGCTTTGTTCACTCCAGACATTACTCCGTAGGAGTTGCGCTCCCGTAGATCGTCAATAATTCTCAGTTCGCAACCGAGTGTATCTTTTAGAATGCTTGCCGTTTCATAGGCTCGCTTATAAGGGCTACTGTAGATGACCTCGATTCCCGAGGCCGCTAATTTACTTGCTAATTCTTTAGCAGTTTGACGGCCTCCATCGGTTAGGGAGAAATCGGCGATGCCTCCATAGCAGTCCTCAACATCGTCAACCGACTCTCCGTGGCGAAGCAAGTAGATTTTCATGAAATTGTCCTCCTTAAATGCTAAATGGGATATCGCTCCTCTTGAAGCTATAGCTGTGCAGTAAAAACGGATGTAGGTCGGCTTTGCCTTGTGTTGTTGCAGTTTCAACTGCTGGAGTCAAGGAACAAGGCCGTAACTCCTGTCCGCTTATGGTGCAATTTCAGAATCACTTGTACACTCAAAAATTATCAGAAAAGTAGACAGGATTGTTACTTAGCCGAGGGAATAGCCTCTAAACGCGCATCTCATAACAATATGCTTTTTACAATTGGAAAGACCCGCCGAAAATTGGTGTGCATACAACGGTGTAATGGATTGTAGCTTGCGGTTACTTTACTCCAAATTGGGTTGCGAGTAAATAGACAGCCTGATTCGAGGCATAGACATTTGTACTGAGTCTTACCACATTTGTTCTATTTTCGCCCTCTGCTCAATCACCGATGGATTTGCTCCACCACTTTGGGCCAATCACATCTGGCATATAGCCCAGCCGAGTCAAAACTTGGTGTGCCCTTCCTCAAGCGTTGGCCCGTGCGGCTAAGCAAACATCTTGGCAATGCTCACGTTCTTTTCCACTATCCGCTATCCGCCAAATCGCGGCTAACGCCTCTTGCCAGCCCGGCTCTCGCCTTCCGGCCTCCACTCCATTGCGCTTTCGCTGCCCTACCTTCAAACCAATCTTATTGAAACTAATTGTATCTCTTTACTCCCCTCTCCCCTCTTTGTTACCATGACTTGATGAACAACCATGAGGGTTGGCAAATAGAGGGGCAACCACCGCAAGAAGACTTAGACCCTCGCCACTTCTACGCCGCCTATGTGTTTGACCAGCCGGAAACGCACAAACACGATGTCATCACTCTCGTCGAAGAAGCGCGACGCCTTGGCTATCCTGTCCGATACTGGTGGCTTTCTGATGCGATGGATATACAAGATAACCCTGACCGGCTGATCGTCTGCACCCACCATCCGGCCTCAGATGAAAATGCAGGCATGGACCTGTACAATGCCCTCCACGAGCACAGGGTCAGCTGGGATGAATTGGATAGCGCTACCGTTGAAGAATATGCTCAACTCAGCAGGTCAATCACCGGCCCTGCTGGTATCCGCTGGCCGAATGGAACGCCACTCTTCCCGCTTGACCTGGGGCAAGAAATGCTTGCACCACCAGCGTTATCGCCAGCGAGCAACACGGAATCGACACCAAAAGAGTATGTGGTGTACTACAGCCTCTCTAGCGCCACACATACACTTGCCCCCAATACTGAGGGTGCGAGCGAAAATGTCTTCGCCGCTTTGCATGCACTGGTAGGGAGAGTAGGAGTACAAGGCCTAACCGCAAAGGAAGCCAACAGCCTTGGCCTGGCAGAAGCGGAGGTTGAGATAGACGGCGTCGAGGGTGAAGGCGCTACAAAAGAACGCGCCGTCGAGTTGCCCAAGCCTGACGCCGAAGCACTGTTTACCATCACTCGGGCTGATGTCCAATCCGTTGCTCGTGAGGAGTTGGGGCGGGAGCTAACGGACGGCGAACTTGAGGCAGTGATGGACAACGCGCGGAAAGTATTGAACTGGGAGTTTGTAGTCGCCAATTCAATCCAGGCCTGCCAGGACTGGGGGCGGGTAGGGCCAGCGGCGGAAGGATATGAACGTGAAAAGGAAGAGAGCGATCAGGATCAGTGACTCCCTGCCTCACTATTGACAACATCCACTGGTATTTTCGCTCCCTCATTCCCCTATGCTCCGGGCGGCTGACCATCAGGCAAATTAGTGAACACCCGGTAGTTGCTCGTCCGGTCTTCGGGTTTGAGAAGTGAAATGACAAGTTCATGCTCCGGGTCATACTGGCTCACCATTCGTTTGAGGTCTTCGTCGTCGCCTGTCTCGACGACCTCTTGAGGGAAATAGGCAAACGGATGCCCTTTCCCAGGGACGGGTTGCAAGGTCGTATCCGCCACCAGAGCGCCCCGGCCCTGCTCTTTGAACGCCGCCCTCGCCGCCGGCCAAAAGACGTGAAGGTTTTCGCCAATCCATTCCATATCATGATGCCGATCACGCACTGCCCAGTCAGGTAATGGCTTGCGACGGTGTTCCGGAGTCATAACCCATCCACCATAACAAATCGGCCATCGTCTTTGCAATATCCAAGAGAACTCGACGTATCACCACCGGGAAAGATACGGTTCTACTAGGGACTCAACTCGCGGAAGGCGTGACCACGTCTTTCGCAAAGGCGCGTGTGTCTATTGGCTGGTAGCTCTGCGTGCGCAGAAACTCCTGCCAGAGGGGCGTGTCGTAGATTGGCTCCCAAGCTGGGGTCA
>Ga0247727_10004492_pt1 | contig 29522 bp, 23 predicted proteins | sample WisWelCaveWW1625_FD_202498 | JGI IMG/M metagenome (GOLD analysis project Ga0247727, IMG submission 202498) | Biofilm microbial communities from Wishing Well Cave, Virginia, United States - WW16-25 | ecosystem: Environmental > Aquatic > Deep subsurface > Groundwater > Cave microbial mat | place...
AGAAAGCCGTCCGCCATATTGCGCGGGCATGTTTCCTTTGTAGAGTTCAACATTTTTTATCGCATCACCGTTGAACACGGAAAAAAATCCGAAGAGATGCCCTGTGTTATAAACCACCGCTTCATCCAGCAAAACAAGATTTTGGTCGGGACCTCCGCCACGAACATAAAAACCCGTATTGCCTTCGGTTGATTGTACCCCCGGTAAAAGTTGAATAGTTTTAAGAATGTCCATTTCTCCCATGAAAGAAGGTAGCGATTTTATTTTATCTACCTCAAGCGATATAACTCCCATTTCACTTTTCTGAATGTTCTCATCACTTTTTTCTCCTACGATTTCAACTTCTTTTCCAACAACTGCTTTTTCTTTCATGGAAACATTGAGGCGAATATCTTCATTAAGTTCTACATCTTCTGTGTAATCATCAAATCCAAGATATGAAACAATTATCTGGTAATTTCCTTTTTCAAGTGTGATGGAATAAAAACCATATTGATTGGTGGATACGCCCTGCCTTTGTTCTATCGTATTTTTTTTCTTTACGTAGACATTCGCGCCTATGGAAAATTCACCGCTTGCCCGTTCTTTCACATAGCCACTGATGGTGAATTTTTGTGGCTGGCTTTGGGAAAATAAAACAGAAGAGAAGAGAAAAAGAAATAATATGGAAAATAATAGTCTCACAATCCAAAATTAAAATGTCGGGCGGACGAGATTTGAACTCGCGACCTCTCCCACCCCAAGGGAGTGCGCTACCGGGCTGCGCTACCGCCCGAAAAAAATTATTAGTTAAAGAACAATTTATTAGGGTTAGCAAAATTAAAAATATTGTGAAGCGATAAGATGAAATATGTCTCTAAAATTGCCTAAGTATACTATCAACCTGCATCGCATAACCTCCTCCGAAAAGATTTACATGAACCATAAGCGGATAAAGATTGCAAATGCCAGTTCTTTCCTGCCAATCTTTTTCAAGAGAGAATTCTTCATTGTAAGATTGATAAAATTCTGAAGTAAATCCTCCAAAGAGTTTGGTCATGCCCATATCCATTTCACGATGACCAAAATAAACCGCAGGGTCAATGATGCAGGGTTCGCCTTTAGAACCAATCAAATAATTTCCATTCCATAAATCTCCATGGAGAAGTGAGGGTTTTTCAATAGGGAAAATAGTTTCAAGTTGAGAAAATAGTTTATGGAATCGTTGATTGGCAGATTGGTTAATTTGTTTTGAGTCAATTGCCATTTTAATCTGCGGCTCTAATCGCTCAAGAATAAAAAACTCATTCCACGATGAATGCTGGCAATTGCTTTGAGAAAGCGAGCCAATGTAATTAGGATGGTCAAGACCGAATTTTTCAGCAGAATGCCTATGAAGTTTCGCCAAAGATTTCCCGAAATCATTCCAGAAGTTTTTTGACATGCCTCTGCTTTCAATACATTCAAGAATGAGATATTGGGTGTTGTTAATTATTTTTTGAGCAATGACTTCCGGGGTTTTAATTTCACTCGTGTCTTTCAGCAATTGTAAACCTTTTGCTTCCGCTTCAAGCATTTTTGGATATTGCTTTGCATTATTCCTTTTTGCGAAAAACAATCCTTGATTTGTTGTGATTTTTGCTGTTTCGTTTATGCATCCGCCTCCCACAGGAGCAATATTCTCTACGGTAATCGCTCCTATTTTTTCAGCAAGAATGGTTTGTATTTCCTTTTTTATCTTTTCTGACATGGCAGAACAAAAGTAGCAATACAAAATATCTTTAGAGGGGCTTCGTTATAGATTTATGTTTTCAGTCAGAAAAATATTCTTAAATACTCTTCTTGCCCTTTTTCTTTTAGCGGAAAGCGGATGCGGCTTCTTTTATCATCTTCAATGCAGGAAACTTGAAAAGCAAAACAAAAAACTCATCTCTGGCAAAGAAACGTATGGATTGAAGAATAAGACGTATAAAAAACAAAATCGGAAAACAGTTTGTTACTACAAAGTAAGAAGGTAAATCAAAAACTCCTAAATCTTCCAAAAACTCCGAGCGGTAATTTCAAATTTGTTTTAGATTGAAGATAAAGTTCTCCTGTCTCCAATTTATCTTTTGCGAAATCCTTCAAAAGATTTTCAATAATGACGGGTGAAAATCCAAGCGAGTAGGCATTGAGAATTAAAAAATGGTTTTTCTCATTCAGCAATTGCAAAACATGTTGAATCATCTCCTGAATATTATCTTCCAGTTTCCATTTTTCCCCATCAGGTCCGTTGCCATAAGCAGGAGGGTCAAGAATAACTCCGTGATATTTATTTCCGCGTTTCACTTCGCGCTTAACAAACTTCAACGCATCCTCCACTATCCATCGGATGTCTGTAAGTCCGCTTGATTCCATATTTTCTCTTGCCCACGTTACAACTTGTTTAATAGAGTCAAGATGGGTTACATCCGCGCCTGCTGCTTTCGCAGCGAGAGATGCTGCGCCCGTATAAGCAAACAAATTCAGAAATTTTGGTTTCTCGACTTTCATTAATGAAATGCTTTCGGAAATATAATCCCAGTTCACTGCTTGCTCAGGAAAAATTCCTATGTGCTTGAAAGAGGTTAATGCCAAACGAAATTGCAATTCGCTTTTGTCGCCTGTCATCTTATATTTAATATTCCATCTATCCGGTATCTCCTTCAATTTCTGCCATTCGCCCGAGTTACTTCCGCTCTGAAAATAATTTACATGTGCTGTTTTCTGCCATTCTGCATGAGAAAGTTTCTTCGCCCACACCGCCTGAGGTTCAGGACGAATCGCAATGTATTTTCCGAATCGCTCTAACTTTTCAAAATCACCGCAGTCGATGAGTTCGTAATCTGGGAAGCGGTTTGGAGATAAGAGTAACATGGCGCAAAAATATATCTTTGCGCTTCACATTTGCAGTATGTCAGAAAGAAAAGTCAGAGTTCGTTTTGCGCCAAGCCCTACAGGACCGCTTCACATGGGAGGAGTTCGCACTGCTTTGTATAATTATCTCTTCGCGAAAAAACACGGAGGCGATTTTATTTTACGGATTGAAGACACTGACCAGACTCGTTTTGTTCCCGGTGCGGAGGATTATATTATCGAGGCGCTGAAGTGGTGCGGCATTGAACCGAATGAAGGAGTTGGTTTTGGTGATGGCGAATACAAGCCATACCGCCAGTCGGAAAGAAAGCCAATGTACCGTGAGTACGCAGATCAATTAGTGAAAAGTGAAAACGCATACTATGCGTTTGATTCATCTGAAGAATTGGACGAAGCCCGATTGAGAATGGAAAAGTCCGGAGGAAGTTTTTCCTATAACGCAATTACGCGTCAGAACATGAAAAATTCTTTGTCGCTTTCTGACGATGAAGTGCAAAAAAGAATTGTGGCTGGGGAAAATTATGTGATCCGAATAAAAATTCCACGCAACGAAGAAATCCGTTTGCAGGATGTAATCCGCGGATGGGTGGTGGTTCATTCTTCACAGATGGACGATAAAGTTTTGTTTAAGAGCGATGGAATGCCCACCTATCATTTGGCGAATGTGGTGGATGATTACACAATGAAAATCTCGCACGTGATTCGCGGAGAAGAATGGCTACCATCAGCACCTTTGCATGTTTTGCTTTACAGATATTTAGGATGGGAAAGCGTAATGCCGGAGTTTGCTCACTTGCCTTTGCTACTTCGCCCTGATGGAAACGGAAAACTTTCAAAGCGCGATGGCGACCGATTGGGATTTCCTGTTTTCCCACTGAATTGGAATCCGGAATCTGGTGAAAAAGCGTCAGGATATAAAGAAGCGGGATATTTCCCCGAAGCATTCATCAATATGCTTGCGCTTCTCGGATGGCATGCAAGCGGAAACCAGGAATTATTTTCTCTTGAAGAACTTATTAAAGAATTTTCTCTCGACCGCGTGAGCAAGCACGGAGCAAAGTTTGATCCTGAAAAAACAAAATGGTTTAACCAGCAATATCTCAGAACAAAAAGCGATGATGAACTGGCAAAAGAATTTCAATCTAATGACTCAAGACTCAAGACTCAAGACTTTGAATACGTGAAAAAAGTCTGCGCTCTGATAAAAGAAAAGGCATCCTTCCTCAATGAATTCTGGTCGCTGGGAAGTTATTTTTTCATCGAACCGGAATCTTACGATGCTGATGTGATCAAGAAACGCTGGAACGATAAATCAAAAAACTTCATAGCAGAATTAGCGAAAACATATCAATCCACGAATGATTTCTCCGCAACGAATGCAGAAAATATTTTAAAACAAACCTGCGAACAACTTGGAATAAAAACCGGAGAAGTGATGCAGTTGTTCCGAGTTTGCATCAGCGGGCTTGGCGGTGGTCCTGCGCTTTTTGAAGTTGCTGCTTTGCTCGGGAAAGATAAAGTGATAAAAAGACTTGAAACTGCCGTCAATACAATTAAACCATAATTCTATCTTTGAACTCTAATAAATTTACACCATGAAAAAACTCACACTGCTTTTCCTATCCGCTTCAGCAATCATCACCACCTCCTTCACGGGTTCATCTGACTTTGAAGGAAAAGTTGTTTACTCCATTGACTTCGTAGGCGGCAACCTGCCCCCCCAGGCAAAAAGCATGATGGCAGGAAGCACGGCAACCATTTATATCAAAGGAGATAAAACAAGAACCGAAATGAACATGGGCATGCAGAATACCATCTCCATTTACGACCGAAAAGCAAATACATCTGTAACGCTCATGGAAGTGATGGGAAATAAATATAAACTCAAGCAGGATAATTCAAAGAAAGACGAAAAGAAGCCTGACATGAAAGTGAATGTGACGAGCGAAACAAAAACAATTGCCGGCTATTCAAGTAAAAAAGCAGAAGTAATCATGACCGATTCAAAAGGAACTTCTCACACATCACACATATGGTTCACGGAAGAAATTTCAAATCACATGAATACCACTCATGAGAATGGTTACCAGTTCAAAGACATTAAAGGAATGCCTCTTGAATATGAGATCAAGGCGCAGAACGACATGAGCATGAAAATGACCGCCACGTCCGTGAGCAAAGAAACTGTTGCCGACAGCAAGTTTGTAATTCCTGACGGCTACAAGGAAACCACTCCTGAAGAAATGCAGAAAGACATGATGCAGAAAATGCAGGGTGGACAGCATTAAGATTTTCCCGAAACATTATTAAAGGAACTGCCACAATGGGCGGTTCTTTTTATTTTATTCTGACAAATAATACTTTATTATTTCTATCTCTGACATATTTGGTTTCTAAAATCCCTCTGCGCCAAATTTGATTATCTTCGGCATCCAAAATTACACCTGTGTTAAACCTCATCGGAAAAATATTCGGCAGTAAAAACGACCGCGACATGAAGCCGCTCTGGCCCATCGTGGACGAGGTGAAAGACGCTTTTGAAAAACTTCAATCCTTGAGTAATGACCAATTAAGAGAGAAAACCGCTGAGTTCAAAAAAAGAATTGCCGATTACATCGAGAAAGAAAAAAGCGAAGTCGCGGAACTGAAAGCGCAGGCGGAGCAGGAAGAGAACATGGATGCGAAAGAAAAAATCTACTCCTCCGCTGACGCCCTCGAAAAAGACATTAAGAAAAAAATAGAAGAAGTATTGAAAGAAATTCTCCCCGAAGCATTTGCCGTGATGAAAGAAACCGCCAAACGCTTTAAGGAAAATAAATATCTGGAAGTCACTGCTTCGCAATTTGACAAGGACTTAGCCGCGAAAAAAAATTACATCAAGGTAGGCGGAGAGAAAGCGCAATGGCAAAACACCTGGCCTGTTCGCGCAAACGATACCACCTGGGACATGGTGCATTACGATGTACAGTTGATTGGAGGCGCTGTTCTTCATCAGGGAAAAATTTCCGAGATGGCAACAGGTGAGGGAAAAACGTTGGTCGCCACGCTTCCGATTTATCTTAACGCGCTCGCGGGTTATGGAGTGCATATCGTTACAGTAAATAATTATTTGGCAAGGCGCGATGCCGAATGGAACGGAACTTTATTTGAGTTTCACGGGCTGAATGTAGATTGCATTGATAATCATGAACCGAATTCACAAGCAAGAAGAAACGCCTATCTCGCGGACATCACCTACGGAACAAATAACGAATTCGGTTTTGATTATCTGCGTGATAATATGGCGCGCGCGCCCGAAGATTTAGTTCAGCGCGGACATCATTTCGCGATTGTGGATGAAGTGGATTCTGTTTTGATTGATGATGCACGAACACCGCTCATCATTTCAGGACCAACGCCCAAAGGAGATAACCAACTATTTGCTGAACTGAAACCGAAAGTTGAAAAACTTGTCGCAGCGCAGAAAAATTATGTCAGCACCGCGCTCATTGACGCGAAAAAATTTATTGCGGATGGAAAAACAGGAGAGAAAGAAGGACAAGGAGGTTTGGCATTGCTTCGTGCGCACCGCGGGCTTCCTAAAAACAAAGCCCTCATAAAATATCTCAGCGAGCAAGGCAACAGAGCCATTCTTCATAAGACCGAAAGTTATTATATGCAGGACCAGAATAAAGAGATGCCTAAGGCAGATGCCGAACTCTTTTTCGTAATTGATGAAAAGCACAACACTGTTGACCTCGCTGAAAAAGGAATTGACCTCATCACTTCTGCTTCTGATGATCCTAAATTTTTTGTTCTGCCCGATGTGGGAGCGGAAATTGCCGACATAGAAAAATCTTCTTCTTCCGAAGAGGAAAAAAGAAATAAGAAAGAAATCCTGATGCGCGATTTTGCCGTGAAGTCAGAGCGCGTGCACACCATTACCCAATTATTGAAAGCATACACGTTGTTTGAGATAGATGTGGAGTATGTCGTCATGGAAGGAAAAATTAAAATCGTTGACGAACAGACAGGACGTATTCTTGACGGAAGAAGATATTCTGACGGACTTCATCAGGCAATTGAAGCGAAAGAAAATGTGAAAGTGGAAGCGGCAACGCAAACCTATGCCACCGTCACGCTTCAGAATTATTTCCGTATGTACCACAAACTCGCAGGCATGACGGGCACTGCTGAAACAGAAGCGGGAGAGTTCTGGAAGATTTACAAATTGGAAGTCATCGTCATTCCCACAAACAAAGAATGTGTGCGGAAGGACATGGAAGATCTGGTTTACAAAACTGTTCGTGAAAAATATAATGCCGCCATTGAAGAGATTGACAAATTAGTGAAAGCAGGAAGACCTGTTCTCGTAGGAACAACTTCGGTGGAAATTTCAGAACTGCTGAGCCGAATGCTGAAACTCAGAGGCATCAAACACAACGTGCTCAACGCGAAGATGCACCAGAAGGAAGCGGAGATTGTTGCCGAAGCAGGAAAACCCGGAACCGTAACCATCGCTACGAATATGGCTGGACGCGGAACAGATATTAAACTCGGATCAGGCGTGAAAGAAGCAGGCGGACTTGCCATCATCGGAACAGAGCGCCACGAGTCAAGGCGCGTGGACAGGCAATTGCGCGGACGTGCCGGTCGTCAGGGCGATTCGGGTTCATCACAGTTTTTTGTTTCGCTGGAAGATAATCTCATGCGGCTTTTCGGAAGCGATCGTATTTCCCGACTGATGGACAGAATGGGCGTGGAAGAAGGAGAAGTGATTCAGCATTCAATGGTTTCAAAATCCATTGAGCGCGCGCAAAAGAAAGTAGAGGAAAATCATTTCGGCACACGAAAACGTTTGATAGAATATGATGACGTGATGAACTCGCAGCGCGATGTGATTTATACCAAGCGCAGACACGCGCTTTTTGGCGAACGCATTTCACTCGACATTGCCAACATGCTTTTTGATGTTTCTTCCGCCATCGTGAGTGATTATCATGCCGCGCAGGATTATGAAGGAATGAAGTTTGAACTTTTCAAAGTGCTCACGGTGGAATGCCCGCTGGATGCAAAAGAATTTTCACAGCAAAATCCTGACGAGACAACACATAAAATTTATGACCTCGCTTTTCAGGGATACAAGTTGAAGCGCGAGCGCATTGCCACGCAGGCATTTCCTGTGATAAAAAATGTTTTTGAAACACAAGGCACGCAGTTTGAAAACATTGTTGTGCCATTCACGGATGGATTAAAATCATTACAGGTAATTGCCAATCTGAAAAAATCGTACGAGTCGCAAGGCAAACACATTGTGCTTGACATGGAAAAAAACATCATGCTCGCCATGATTGATGACGCATGGAAAGAACATTTGCGCGAACTGGATGATTTGAAACAAAGTGTGCAGAACGCGGTGTACGAACAAAAAGACCCGCTCCTCATTTATAAATTTGAATCCTTCAATCTTTTCAAGCAAATGCTGGTGAGGATGAACAAGGATATTATTTCTTTCCTTGTGAAAGCAGCGCTTCCCGGAGGAGAACAGCAGGTGAGACAGGCAAACGCTCCGCAACGAATGGACTCAAGCAAAATGAAAATCGGAAGAGGGCAGGGAATAGATGAAGCAAGGCAAAAACCTGCCCCTCAGAACGGAAATCCCACCACCGAAGAAAAGCAGCAGCCCGTGCGCGTTGAAAAACAAATCGGAAGAAATGACCAATGCCCCTGCGGAAGCGGTAAGAAGTATAAGAATTGCCACGGCAAATAAAAAAAGGCGGGTAAACTACTTCCACCTTTAGTTCCCTCTCCTTCAGCGTGCCAAACTCATAGTGGAAACAACATTTTAACATCTATTAACTAAAGTGTGCGGAATCAGAATAATTTTTTTCGGAGAGATGTAAAAAACCTCAATTCCCCTATGGGAATTTGAATTCAGAAGGATTTTTCATAGGGGAATTAAAATCCTGAAAATTTTTGTTCAGGATTGTTAATTCTATCACAGGATTGTTAAGCGCACGACAGGATTGTTAATTCCAGCGCAGGATTGTCAAGCGCGCCACAGGATTGTTAATTCCAGCGCAGGATTGTTAAGCGCATGACAGGATTGTTAATTCTACAGCAGAATTGTTAAGCCCATAGCGGGATTGTTAAGGGCGGAGCAGGATTTGAGGGATTATGGTAGTAAAGGAATTAAACTTTCTCCTTCATCTTCTCCGCAATGTCGGGAGCAACGAGAACGCGTCCGCAATGCTCGCACACCAAAAGTTTTTTGTGTGTTTTAATATCCAACTGGCGCTGGGGAGGAATTTTTGAAAAGCATCCACCGCAGGCATCGCGTTCCACGGGAACAACGGCAAGCCCGTTGCGCGTGTTGGAGCGGATACGCTTGTACGAATTGAGCAGGCGCTCTTCAATTAATGCCTCAGCGCTTTTGGAGCGTTTCAGCAGGGCAGTTTCTTCTTTTTCTGTTTCCGCGATAATCTCATCGAGTTCGCCTTGCTTTTCTTTCAAGCGGTTTTTTCTTTCTTTCAGTTCTTCTTCCTGAAGTTCAATTTGTTCTTTCTTAGCCGTGAGAGATGCTTTGAAGTCCTTTATTTTTCTTTCGGCAAGTTGTATCTCCAATGTTTGATATTCAACTTCTTTGGTGAGTGATTCGTATTCGCGGTTGTTGCGCACTTTGTTCTGCTGTGATTTGTATTTCTTGATGGCGCTCTCTGCGTCCTTCATCAGGTTCTTTTTGTCAGCAATAACTGTTTCGCTCGCGCGCAGTTCTTCCTGCATTTTTTCGAGTCGTGTGGCAAGTTGTTCTACGGAATCTTCGAGATCTTTTATTTCGAGCGGAAGTTCTCCGCGCACGGTGCGTATCTTATCAATCTTGGAGTCAATAACCTGTAGTTCGAAAAGTGCGCTGAGTTTGTTTTCAACTGAAGCGTCAATTTTTTCTCTTTCTGAAAGTGCTGCGGATTTTGCCATGTTATAAATAATTGATTGGATTCGTGTTTATTGCCGATAAAAGAAGCGGAATATTTTTCTCGCCTTTCTTAAAACGGGGAGCGAAGATAGAAAATTTTTCCATTAACAAATCGCGCAATAATTCCTTTGTAAACTGCTCGCTTTCATAGTGTCCGATGTCGGCTATAAGCACCTTGTTCTCCCCATCGAAGAACTGATGGTATTTAAAATCAGCCGTCACAAAAACATCGGCTTTTTGCTTGATTGCTTCCTCCAAAAGAAAACTTCCTGAGCCACCGCAAACGGCAACTTTGCTGACTTTTCTATTTAGTAATTGTGTATGACGAAGTGAACCTGCTTTCATTACCTTTTTTACTTTAGTGAGGAAGGAAATTTCAGTGGCTGGTTTTGCCAGAGTGCCAATCATTCCTGCACCTGCCCTCATCCCCAACCCTTCTCCTTTAGGAGAAGGGAGTAAAACCTTGCAATTTGTTAAACCAAGTTTATCGCAAATCTTTTTGTTCACGCCTTGCGGAACATTATCAAGGTTTGTGTGGATGGCGTAAATGGAAATATTATTTCTGATGGCTTTCTCCACTACGCGCTCCACATAATTTTTTCCGGTGATTTTTTTCAGTCCTTTGAAAATTATTGGATGATGTGCGATGATGAGATTGCAATTCTTTTTTATCGCTTCATCTAAAACGGCTTCGGTGCAGTCGAGACAAATTAATACACCGCTTACTGCATTTTCTTCATTGCCGATAAGTAAGCCGGAGTTGTCGTAATCTTCCTGTAAAGAAAGGGGGGCGATTGTTTCAAGATAGGAAGTGATTTGTTTAATTTTCATTCCGCGGTCACTTTTTTCTCCTGGCGTTTTCTGTCGCTTTCATCCAGATGAACTTTCCGCATGCGGATGTGTTTGGGAGTAATCTCAACATATTCATCCTTCTGAATGTATTCCATCGCTTCTTCGAGAGAGAATTTTGTTTTGGGAGCAATTTTCATTTTCTCTTCAGAACCCGATGCGCGCATGTTGGTGAGTTTTTTTTCTGTGCAGATATTTATAACCAGATCATCCATGCGAATGTGTTGTCCTATTACCTGACCGGTATATACTTCCTCTCCGGGTTCAATAAAAAAACTTCCTCTATCCTGAAGTTTGTCCATAGAAAACGCAACCGACACTCCTTTCTCTTTTGAAATAAGAACGCCTGAAACTCTTCCGGGAATATTTCCTTTCCATGGTTCAAATGCTTTGAAACGATGTGCCATGATGGCTTCCCCTGCTGTAGAAGTAAGAATTGCATTTCGCAAACCAATTAATCCGCGCGATGGAATATCAAATTCCATATGGATCAAATCTCCCTTCGGTTCCATCACCAGCATTTCGCCTTTTCGCTGACTCACAAACTCAATTACTTTTCCGGAACATTCCTGAGGCGTGTTCACCGTAAGAACTTCTATCGGTTCGTGTTTCATTCCGTCAATTTTTTTTACGATAACTTTTGGCTGACCGACCTGTACTTCATATCCTTCTCTGCGCATGGTTTCAATCAGAATGGAGAGATGTAGAATTCCTCTTCCGTAAACGATGTATGAATCAGGCGAACCTGTTTCTTCCATACGGAGCGCAAGGTTTTTTTCAAGTTCGCGTTCCAATCTTTCTTTCAAATGGCGCGAGGTAACAAATTTTCCATCTCTTCCGAAGAAAGGCGAATTGTTAATCGTGAAGAGCATGCTCATGGTGGGCTCATCAATGTCAATCGGCTTGAGTCCTTCGGGATTTTCAAAATCAGCAATCGTATCACCAATATCAAATCCTTCAATGCCGGTAAATGCGCAGATGTCTCCGGCTTTTACCGATGTTGTTTTCTTTTTTCCTAATCCTTCAAACGTGAAAAGTTCTTTTATTCTCGCCTTCACAATTTTCCCGTCACGCTTCACCAGCGAAACAGGCATGTTCTCTTTTATTTCTCCGCGATATACTCTTCCTACCGCAATTCTGCCTATGAAAGAAGAATAGTCAAGCGAAGTGATTTGCAATTGCAAAGTTCCTTCGCGAACAGGCGCTGCTGGGATATGTTCCACAATTGCATCAAGGAGAAACAGAATATCTTTTGTCGGAGTTTTCCAATCTTTTCCCATCCAACCTTGTTTCGAGGAACCGTAAACCGTTGGAAAATTTAATTGCTCTTCGTTTGCACTCAGGTTAAAGAAAAGTTCGAACACTGAATCATGCACTTCATCCGGACGGCAATTGGGTTTATCCACTTTATTGATAACTAGAATTACTTTCAATCCTTGCTCAAGCGCTTTTTGTAGAACGAATCTTGTTTGCGGCATTGGTCCTTCGAACGCATCAACAAGCAGGAGAACTCCGTCCGCCATGTTGAGTACGCGCTCTACTTCTCCGCCAAAATCCGCGTGACCAGGAGTGTCAATGATATTAATTTTGGTATCTAAATAATTTACGGAAACGTTTTTGGCGAGAATTGTAATTCCCCGTTCGCGTTCAAGGTCATTATTATCAAGAATCAATTCTCCTGTTGCCTGATTTTCCCGAAACAACTGACATTGATGAAGTATCTTGTCAACGAGTGTAGTTTTTCCATGGTCAACGTGGGCGATAATAGCGATGTTTCGAATTTTTTTCATAACCGTTTTAAAGGAGTGCGAAGGTAACTAAAAGAACCTCACAAAACATTCCCGAGTAAAAATCAAGTGCAAAAAATAACCCCTGACAAATCAGAGGTTATTTGAATGAAATAGAAATAAAATTTCACTACAAGTTGGAAAGCGATTTGTCTTTCGGATATTTTACAGAAAAACTGAAACGGAATTTCTTTTCCTCTCCGGTTGCTGCTTTCATATTCCAGGTAAGAAGACCTATTTCTTTATTGTGCTTCGCTCCGCCATTTTCAAGCATTTCAATTTCGATTTCATTGCTTGTACTGAGCGGAATCTGGTCTTCAATATCAATTTCTATTTCTGCTTTCTTTTTGTTTCGGATGCTGATTTCATAAGCGCGTGTTTCTTTTTTGTTCAGCCCTATTATTTTTTTGTCTGAGAAATCTTTCAGCAGTGTTCGTTTCACCACCACATTTTTATCTCTTCCGAGAGAAATGTCAAGTGTATCGGTTGTCGTGCGTGTTTCAAGATAGGATTTTCCGACAAAAGTTCCTTCAAAGAAAATATTCAGGTTGCCGCTAAGTAAATTATATTTATCCCATCCGGTAATTTTCGCGAGAAGAAATGCATCCGGATCAAGTTTGGGTGCGCAGTAATAACGATATGAAGCAGGAATATTTAAACTCTGAATGCTCACCGAATGAGGTTTGTTATCGGATGCAATATTGTACGGAATGCTGATTTCATACTCAACTGTTACAGCGCTTTCAGATACTGTGGTGTAATCATACGCGTAATTGGCATCGGGAACTTCTGCGTAGGATTCTTTTTCTACTGTTCCGGAAGAAACACCATCCACCATACTTGGCTGAGCAGTTTTTTGTTTTCCATATCCTGAATATTTTTTGTACGAAGTAGGATTATAGAAACTCAGCCACCAGAGATTGAGAGTTGGTTTTGTCCCGCTCACAGATGGATTTCCTGTGGAAATATTCAACTTCACATTTTTCCAGTCAACGCCTGTGTTCTGCCATACGTTTGCGCGGTATTCGAGTTTCACAGTAGCATTACTTCCTTCCGCGCGCAAATCATAAATGGGCGACCAGCCGGCATTATTTACATTATAGGTAAGCGAAAGTTTAGCGTTCACCGCAGATTGCGCAGTTACACTTACGACCACTTCGCCCGTATTTTTATTTCGCTTTGCATTCTGTTCATTGAGCTGACTTTGCACTTTAACTATTTCTTCATTTAGTTTCTTTTCTTTCATACTACATTCCATTTCCTTATTGTTTAAATCGGTTAAACGAGTGCGGAGAATGTTCGCAATTTTTTCCAGTTCTACAGAACTAACGCCAACATTCTGTCCGCCAATATTTTTATTTGCAAGAAGCATGGATTCTTCGCTCTCATATACGTTTCGGAGATTCTGCTGAACACTTATTTTCATGTGAAGCACTTCGAGAGAATCTTCCAATTGTTTTATTTCCTTTGTTTTGGGCTGGTTATTCAGATAATTGGTTCTGAAAGTAACGGCAAGGATGGTAAAAGCACCTTCGCCCTTTGCTTCGATGCTGTTGGCATCAATGAATGGAGAAAGATTTTCAAACACCAAATCCTGCGGACCTGCGTCAATCGTTGTGCTGCCTGAACTTGTAACTGAAGCACCGCTTAGAAAGACGGTTACATTTTTGATTTCTGATTTTACTTTCTTCTCATTCTCCTGAGAGAAAAGAAATATTGGCGCTAAGGCGATGAATGATGTGATAAAAATGTTTTTCATTAGAATTATTTTTTCAAAGTTAGTTATTGTTTGAAGTAAAGATGAAGTCATGCTGACTTTTCCACAAAGTACATATTTATTTCTCCTTTGTTCTTGGCGAGAATTTTTCCTCTGTGCCTCACCTCCCAGCCCCTCTCCTCAAGTACGGGGGAGATAAATTCATAAGTACTGCCTGAGATATTTATTTTCCCTGCTTCGCCAGAAGATTCCATTCTTGATGCTGTGTTTACTGTATCTCCCCAAATGTCGTAAGCGAATTTTTTGTCTCCAACCACTCCGGCAGTCACGGGGCCTGTGTGAATTCCAATTCTTAATTCCCAAGTATTAAGTCTTGAGTCATTAGTCTTTAGTTCGCTCATCCATTTTTGAATTTCAATTGCCGCCTTCACAACATCCATTGCATTCGTTGAGTTTGCGGTCGGTAATCCTCCGGCACACATATAGGCATCGCCTATGGTCTTTATTTTTTCTATTGGGTATTTGGAAATTATTTCATCAAACTTTTTGAAAAGAAAATCCAGTTCGCTTACCAATTCTTCCGCTGAAAGTTTTTCGGCAATGTTGGTAAATCCTTTGAAGTCGGTGAACATTACTGTTACCGATTCGTAATGCTTTGCCTTTGCTTTGCCATTCGCCTTCAATTCTCTCGCTGTTTCAGCAGGTAGAATGTTCAACAAGAGTTTTTCGCTCTTTCTTCGCTCTCTGAATATGAAAACGGAAAGTATCAGTACAACAAGCAATCCGCCAACTACTGACCAGATTACAATCTTCTGTCTGTTAAGTTGGGCATCTTGAAGTTCTTTGTCTTTATTTAATAAAGTTATCTGCTGTTCTTTCTTTTCGGTTTCGTATTTGGTTTGCATTTCGGTGATTTGCTTGGAGGATTCTTCATTAAGCATTGAATCTTTTATGTCAGAATATTGTTTATGATATTCATACGCGTTTTTGAAATCCTGCATTGCAGCATACGTCTTTGTCAACTCTTCATAAACGCTTTTCATTACAATTTTATCATCAATTTCCAAAGCAATTTGCATGGCTTCTTTTTGACATTGAATGGCTTCAGAATATTTTTTTTTCTTCAAGTAAACGCTTCCTAAACAAGTTAATCCGGATGTAATTCCGTACTTGTCATCTAAATCGCGTTTTAATTTTAATGACTCTAAATGATATTCTACCGATTTATCATATTCTCTAACGTCTTCGTAAATATTTCCAATATTATTTAAAGCGCTTGCCTTCCCATACATGTCATTATTTTCATCATGAAGTTTTAGAGCCATTTTATGGAAACTCAGCGCCATGTTGTATTCGCCTGTTTCCTGGTATACATTTCCAAAATTAGTATACGCCATTGCAATTCCATCCTTATCATTCAAATCCGTATATAGTTTCAAAACTTTAGAAAAATAGTCGACAGCCTGCAGATAGTCGCCTTGCGCTTCCAAAACCAGACCAATGTTATTCAGCGTGAGTCCTATTTCGCTTTTATTCCCAAGTGATTCTTTTATTTTCAATGCCTGAAAATAATATTTCAATGCCTCCGCATATTTTCCGCGTTGGTGATTCATAATGCCGATATTATTTAAAGCGTTTGCAGTACCCTTTTCAAATCCAGACTTTTTGAAAAAATCCATTGCCGATAAAAATTTTTCTTCTGAATTTTTATAGTCGCCCTGCTTCCAGTAAAGAACACCAAGGGCATTCTGCGCTTTCCCTTGTCCTTTTATATATCCAATTTTTTCGGACAACAATAATGCCTGTTTAGCATATTCTTCCGCACCAGATGGATTGTTTGAATAATTCAAGTTAAATAATTCATTCAGAAGATTCACTTTATTTGTGTCTTCTTTTGCTGTTTTTAAAATCGCGCGGAGCGAATCAGTTTTTCTATTCTGCGAATAGCAAATAGAAAACAAAAAACCGAACTGAATGAAGAACAAAAAAAACTTCGCCTTCATTTTAAAGAGCGGTTAAGATTTTTTCAATTGATGCCGAAAGATTGGAAACTGCAAGTTTTAATTTCCAGTTCTTCTTGTTTCTTCTCTCCACATAATTTGAAATGACTCGGATTTGAATGCAGGAAATTTTTTCGTGATTGCAAGAAAGAAAAAAAGCAGCACCTTCCATGCTTTCAATATCAGGGTTAAATTTTTTAATTACTTTTTTTATTGAAGCAGAATTCCCATGAACCATATTAACTGTAATTCCTTTTACTTGAGGAAGAACAGATAAAACTTTTCTTATTCCTTTGCTTGTGACTTGTGACTTGTGATTTGCGACTTCTTTCAATCCAATTTCTTCAGCAGTCAGAAATTTATTTCCATCCTCCGCTCCCAAATCCGCAAAGCAATCACTCAACACGTTCATTACCGTTCCGAGCGGAATATTTTTTCTGAAACTTCCCGCAAGTCCTGCATTAATAGCCAAATCATATTTTTTATTCAGGGTTTTTCCAAGATGAAATGCCGTTGCTGCCATTCCAACTCCTGTGATTAATACATCAATTGAATGTTTGCCGAAATGATAAGAAGAAATATTCCCTTTCACAGAAATCTTTCTGAACTTTTTCAGCAATGGATTAATCTCTGGTTTGGTGGCGGAAACAAGAAGAATTTTCATTCATCAAATATACAAATGATAAAGTGCGCTGTGGACAGAGTTTTTATATTTGCAGTTCTAAAAAATGCACATGGTATTTATCACACGCAGAGAACAGTTTTCAGCAGCGCACAAATTATTCCGCGAGGATTGGACTGCCGAAAAAAATCTGGAAGTGTTTGGCAAGTGCGCCAACCCAAACTGGCACGGGCATAACTACCAGTTGTGGGTTACTGTTAGAGGAGAACAGGAAAAGGAAACAAGTTTTGTGACAAACCTTACCGATGTGAGCGTTGTCATTCGTGAAAAAGTGATTTCAAAACTCGACCACAAAAATGTAAATCTCGATGTGGATTTCATGAAAGGAAAACTCGCCACTACTGAAAATCTTGCCGTTGAAATCTGGGGCCAGATCGAATCTCCAATAAAAAAACTTGGATGTGAACTTCACTGTGTGAAAATTCAGGAAACAGAAAATAATTATGTAGAATATTTTGGTAAATAATTCCCAATGCCTAAGAAAAAAGAACAATACGATGATGAAGAGATGAATGGTTATCAGCGTGAAGACCGTTACAATCCCCGTTTGATAAAAACTATTTCTGAAAAATATTCTTCCATACTTGAAACCATTGGAGAAGATGTGACACGCGAAGGGTTGCAGAAAACTCCTGAACGTGTAGCAAAGACATTGCAATTTCTCACACACGGCTATGATATGAATCCTGCAGAAATTATTCGCTCCGCTTTGTTTAAAGATGATTATAAACAAATGGTGCTTGTAAAAGACATCGAGATTTATTCTTTGTGCGAACACCACATGCTTCCTTTTTTTGGCAAGGCGCACATCGCATATATTCCGAATGGAAAAATCGTAGGGCTCAGCAAAATCCCAAGAGTGGTGGATGCCTTTGCAAGAAGATTGCAGGTACAGGAAAGATTGACTACGCAGATACGCGATTGCATTCAGGAAACTTTAAAACCGCTCGGTGTTGCCGTGGTGATTGAAGCCAAACACTTGTGCATGCTCATGCGCGGAGTGCAAAAACAAAATTCCGTTGCCACCACTTCTGCGTTCACAGGAGAATTCCTTGAGAACTCAAAAACACGAGATGAATTTATCCAACTTGTTGCAGGGAAATTGCTCTAGAAAAATGTTTCGTTCTCACCTATATGTCATACTTCTCGCTTCTCAAATCTTACTCCTCGCTTCATTTTCTTTTTCTCAAGATTATCTCGGTTTTGCCAACAGCGCTTTTGCTGGCGTGAATGGAATTGATGTAAATCCAGCCAGCATCGTGAACAATCCCCGCAAATGGGACATCACTATCATCGGGCTGAATCTTGGAGTTGCAAATAATTATATCGGACTGAAGTCAAAAGGTAGCAAGCATATTAAGTCGCAAAATCCGGAGCCATTTGACCAGGCAAATTATCTTTCACAGCGCGGAGGCAGAAAACCCGTTTCGGTTTTTTTCGCAACAAATGTTACCCTGCTTCCTTCCTTCATGTTCACGCGGGCGAAACATAAAGACGCATTTGCCCTTACCTGCAAAACTCGTGCATATGTGAATATTGACGGCATTGACCGCACGCTTGCCGACATAATTATAAACGGAGAAAATGATACTTCTAATTACAACCGGGATTTTTCCGCAGCAAAAATCAGCGTGCAGACCATGCTTTGGAACGAATATGGAATCACGTACGGAAAAACAATTTCGCAAACAAAAAATGAGCGGCTGAATGTGGCAGGCAGGTTAAAACTTCTTCAGGGATTATATTCCATGTATCTTTTCATTGACGAGGCAGATTATAAATTTTACAACGAAGACAGTATTTCAATCGTTAGTTCGCTTGTGCATTATGGACATTCATCAAATCTCGAATTCAATCCGAGCGCGCTTAAATTCGGCTTCGGTGGAAAACCATCTTTCGGGCTTGATCTGGGAGCAACGTACGAATTTTACCCTCTTACAAACGTGCGCACAAAAATGGTTTCGCAGTCGAAAACAACTTCGATGCAGCACGAGTACAAATACAAAATCGGTTTCTCCATACAGGATTTAGGAAGAATAAAATTTATGAAACCGCAGAATGCACGCGACTTTACTGCGGAAGTCAAAGGTGATTTGGATGTTGGCTCGCTCGGCACAGGAGGCACAACTCCGCTTTCAGATTCTGACGACACATTGAGCGTGAAGTTTTCCATGATTCCTGATGATGATAAATTCAAAATGAATCTTCCCACTGTTATGAGTTTGCAGGGCGACTATTACGCGGGAAAAAATATTTATGTAAACTCCACTTTCAATTATGCATTCCAGTTCAAAAACAACGAAGATAAAATTCATGAAGTGACAACTTTCAGCATCACTCCGCGATGGGATTGGAAATGGCTGGGCGCGTATGTTCCTTTTTCGTACAATAAATATTCACACGTGCGCACTGGCTTGTCCCTTCGTCTCGGCCCCATTATTTTGGGCACGGCAGATTTACTTCCTTTTATTTCCAAGCGGGATATTTACGGAGTGGATTTTCATTTCCTGCTGAAAGTTCCGCATATTCATTTTAAAAAGAAAAATAAAAACCCAAGAAGCAAGAGCAAGTTTGATGTAAATAGGGAAAAAACTAAAAAGCAAAAACAGGGCAAGACAGACATGCCGAAAAAAGATACCGCTCCCCAGGAAAAAGAACACAAGCAACCCAAGTCCGAAAAGAAAAAGAAAAAAGAACATGCAACTCCAACCGTGAAACAGGAAAAGAAAACACGAAAACATATTTTCCCGCAGGTGAATTGGTTTAAGAACAAGCGTAAACATAGTGCAGACCCCGAAAAACGTGGCGGTATGATTTACTTTAAACTGTAGATAACTTCTTATTTCATTTTTGGTTTCCGCATTTTTTCTATTCGTAAATTCGTATCGATTCGTTATTCGTAACCATGAAGGCATATATTTTTCCCGGACAGGGTTCACAGTTTTCAGGAATGGGCAAAGACCTTTATGAAAATTCTCCGCTGGCGAAAGAGTTTTTTGAAAAAGCAAATTCCATTCTCGGGTTCCGAATTACAGATACTATGTTTGGGGGAACGGAGGATGAACTAAAGCAGACAAAAATAACTCAGCCGGCAATTTTTCTCCACTCGGTTGTTCTCGCGAAAACTTTAGGAGAAAGTTTTTTGCCGAATGCAGCGGCTGGACATTCTCTCGGGGAATTTTCCGCTTTGGTTTCCGCAAACGCACTCACGTTCGAAGACGGACTCTCTCTTGTGTACAAACGTGCGATGGCAATGCAGAAAGCATGTGAAGCAAATCCGAGCACGATGGCTGCGATATTAAATTTGGATGATAAAATCGTAGAAGACATTTGCGCTGAGATTTCAAACTCAGGCGAAGTGGTTGTGGCGGCAAATTATAATTGTCCGGGACAATTGGTTATCTCTGGTTCGATAAAAGGCGTGAATATCGCCTGCGAAAAATTAAAAGCCGCTGGAGCAAAACGTGCATTGGTTCTTCCTGTTGGTGGTGCTTTTCATTCTCCGCTGATGGAGCCGGCAAAAAAAGAATTGGAGCAAGCAATCAACTCAACTAATTTTTCAAAACCAATTTGCCCCATTTACCAGAATGTGAACGCAAGCCCTGTTACAGAACCAAACGAGATAAAAAAGAATTTAATTTCACAACTCACCGCTCCGGTGCGCTGGACACAAACCATTCAACGGATGACAGCCGATGGAATAAATTCTTATGTAGAAGTTGGACCGGGAAAAGTTTTGCAGGGGTTAGTAAAAAAAATAAATAAAGATGCGGAAACAGTCAGTGCATAGTTTCAAGTTTCAAGTTTCAAGTTTTAAGAAGTTTTTCTTTTGCTTCTTGCTTGCCTATTGCTTATTGTCTACTGCCTATTGCCAATTTTTTCAGGGCATCGGTATTACAGGTGGTGTAACTCTTGCAAAACAAAAGTGGTTTCTGAATTATCCGGATGGCTCCACTTCAATTATAAAGAAGAAAAATATATTGGGATTCAACGGCTCGCTCAGAGCGGAATTCATTGATAACGAGAACCTGCGCTGGGTAACAGAATTCCAGTTTAACCAGAAAGGATGTAAAGATAAAACGGACAGCGCAACTTTCAGGAACCGACTCAACTATATTTGCTGGAATAATTTTTTGAAATTCCAGTATGAAACGTTTGACGGATTTCCTTATATACTTCTTGGTCCTCGAGTGGAATATACGCTCACGCAAGCCACAACATCTCCGGATATTATAAGTAATTTTCAAAAATTTAATTTCAGTTGGTCGGTGGGGACCGGCTTTGAAAAAATTGTTTACAGTTATTTCAAGCCATTCATTGAAGTTCATTACAACCCCGACACATTTTTTTATTACGCATACAAAACTGCACCTCTTGACATCCGCAACCGAGCATGGGAATTGCGCATTGGTCTGATTTATCGCCCTGGCGGACATGATAGTTGCCCCGCGGTGATATATTGATTGCTTGCCTCACACAATATTTCCCGCCAATCATCGTATCTTTAATTCATGAAACGGGTTTTACTTTTACTTTTTCTCTTTCCCGGTTTTCTTTTTGCTCAGAAACCGTTTACTCTTGAAATAAAAGGGGAACCTGAAAACGCGGTCATCAATAAACTTCCCTATAAAAAACTGTTCACTTCAAAAACCGAATGCGATAAAGAAATTCAAAATGTGTTATTTCATTTATATGACAATTCGTATCTCACCGCTGCAATTGACAGTTCAATTTCTGATTCACTGAAAGAAATTGTTTTTGTCAGGGTAGGCGAGCAGTATAAATGGACAACGCTCAGAAAAGGAAATGTGGAGGAAGGAATGCTGAGCGAGACCGGGTACAGAGAAAAGTTTTTCAGCGGAAAACCTTTCTATTATAAGGAAGCGAGAAAACTTCTGGAAAAAATTCTCTCTTACTGTGAGAACAACGGCTATCCTTTCGCTTCGGTGAAGTTAGACAGCATAATAGTTACAAGTGGCAGTAGCAGCAGTCAAATAACAGCAGCACTTAACTTGCAAAAAAATAGTCTAATCAAAATTGACAGCGTGGTAAACAATGGTTCTGCGAAAATCTCTTCCATCTATCTTCAGAGTTATCTCGGCATCCGAAACGGGGATTTGTACAACGAAGCGCTGGTGAAAAAAATCGGAACAAGAATAAAAGAACTTCCGTTCGTAAAAGAAAAAACTCCGTTCAGGGTTTTATTTCCCGGGGAGAATGCGAAAGTGGAATTGTTCCTCGAGAAAAAACGCGCAAGCCAGTTTGACGGCATCGTTGGCCTCCTGCCTGATAATAAAACAGGAAAAATTCTTTTCACAGGAGATGTTCGTCTCAAACTCAACAATTCTTTCAATCGGGGAGAACTGCTGGAACTCAACTGGAGGCGGCTGCAGGTGAGCACGCAGGATTTGAAAATGCGTTTCATTTTTCCTTTCCTTTTCAAGACACCTTTCGGGATTGACGTAAACTTTAAACTTTACAAAAAAGATTCTACTTATCTTGAAGTAAATCCGAACATCGGCATTCAGTATCACATTTCGGGTGGAAATTATTTCAAGGCATTCGTCAACCGAAAACAAATGACGCTCATAAACACGAAAGGTTTGAATCTCACCACGCTTCCTCCTTATGCCGACATCACTTCTACCCTCTACGGCATCAGTATTAAGAGTGAAAAATTGGATTATCGCCTGAATCCGAGAAAAGGGTATGTACTGATTGGAACGGTGGGTGCGGGAAATAAAATTATTAAGAAGAATGATAATCTTGATGCAACTATTTACGATGGACTGAAGTTGAAGACCGCTCAGTACAATGCCGAACTGGAAGCAGAAATTTTCATCCCGATACAAAACAGAAGCACTGTAAAACTCGGAACGAAATCGGCATACCTTCAAAACGCAACTCTTTTTCAGAATGAATTATTCCGCATTGGCGGATTAAAAACTTTGCGGGGTTTTGATGAAGAATCCATTTTTGCTTCTGCCTATTATATTTTCACACTCGAATATCGCTACCTGCTTGAAGAAAATTCCTATCTCTATCTTTTTGGCGATGGCGCTTACTATGAAAACCAAAGCATTTCCTTTATAGGCGACCGTTACGATACGCCTTACGGTTTTGGCGCAGGCATCAGTTTTGAAACCAAAGCCGGAATTTTTTCTATCAACTATGCGCTCGGAAAACAGTTTGACAATCCCATTGACCTGAGAGGGGGAAAAGTGCATTTTGGTATTGTGAATTATTTCTGATGCCAATTCTAAATCCTTCCTATTAGGAAGGACTTTAAATCCGATTTGTATCTTATCTTTGCTTTCCGATTTTAACTATACAAAAGTTTAATGCAAATAGTATTCCTCATAATAGGATTAGCGGTTGGCGCTCTCATCGGATGGCTATTGGCGAAGTTTAGGCAAACACCAAATTCGTCAAATGACAAAGTAGTTGACTTGACACGCGAACTTGCGACTCAAACGGCTATTAATAATGGGCTCGCAGAAAAACTGAAAAGCCAGAAAGAAGAACTCTCCGCTCTTCAAAAAACTTTTACGAATGAATTTGAGAACCTTGCCAATAAAATTTTTGAAGAGAAAAGCAAAAATTTTACAGAGCAGAACAAAACCAATCTTGAAAATATTTTAAATCCGCTGAAAGAAAACATTACCAAGTTTGAAAAGAAAGTGGACGACACTTATAAAGCAGAAGCATCGGAACGAAATTCCCTGAAAGGAGAAATCAAATCGCTCGTTACACTGAACAAGCAAATCAGCGAGGAGGCGAATAATCTCGCGAAGGCATTGAAAGGAGATAGTAAAAAGCAAGGTAATTGGGGAGAAATTATTCTTGAAAAAGTGCTGGAGCGCTCCGGACTTCAGAAGGGAGTTGAATATGAAATGCAAGCGAGTTTTACTGGCGAAGATGGCAAGCGCGTTCAGCCCGATGTGATTATTCATTTACCTGATAAAAAACATATTGTTGTTGATTCAAAAGTTTCGCTGGTTGCGTATGAATTATTTGTCAATGCGCAAACAGATGAAGAGCGCGAAAGAAATTTGCAGGCGCACATTGCTTCTGTTAAAAACCATATTAAAGGGTTGAGTGAAAAAAATTATCAGGCACTTCAACAATTGAATACTCCTGATTTTGTTTTACTTTTTATGCCGATCGAATCTTCTTTCAGTTTAGCAGTGCAAGCGGATAATGAAATATTCAATTTTGCGTGGGAAAGAAAAATTGTCATTGTAAGTCCATCCACGCTTCTTGCGACATTGCGTACTATCGCATCAATATGGAAGCAAGAAAGGCAAACAAAAAATGCGCTTGAAATCGCAAAACAAAGTGGAGATTTATATGATAAGTTTGTCGGATTTGCTGATGACTTACTTTCTGTAGGCAAAAAAATGAATGAGGCAAAAAGTTCTTACGATGATGCCATGAACAAACTTTCTAAGGGCTCAGGTAATCTCGTACGCAGAGTAGACAAGATAAAGGAACTCGGAGCCAAAGCATCCAAGTCAATTCCACAGCCACTTTTAGAAAGAGCAAACGAAGAATGAAATACTTATCCAGCCATATTATCTTCGCCTTTTTAATTTTTAATTTTTCCTTTGTAATTCTTCGTATTTCTTCCTGCTCAAATACTTCTCGCTCCACCGGCAATCAAAATCTTTCAAACATTTATAAAACTGCGCAAGATGTGCTTCATCCAAAGTATGCTGTTTTTCACAGGACAAACACCACTTCCGAACTTCACTTCAAAATAAATTCCAAAGAACTTTTATACAGCAAACAGGCGGGCAGCGAAACTTTTTACGCGCGTATCATCATACAGTACCGACTCATTTCCTCCTATGAAACGAAAGATATCATTGACAGCGCAACCGTAACGCTCAGCGATCCATTTTCTAATTCTCCGAAAGACATCATCGGAAAAATCGAATTCAACGCTACGTTCACAAACGCATATTTGCTCCAGATAGATTTCACCGATCTCAACCGAAATGTTACAGCAAAAAATTTCATTCCCATTGACAAACTCGACCACGCTACACGACAAAATTTTATAGTGCTTTCAGCACAAAATAAAACTCCTCTCTTCAGAGATAACATCGGCAGGGAGGAAAACTTTCTCATCCGCTACAGAACTCCGGGCGCAAAAATCTATATTAGATATTATCACCGTGATTTTCCGCTGCCCGCTCCTCCATTCTCTGCAAGCAACATGACTCCGTTTGAATACCGCGCGGATAGTTTGTTCTCTCTTCAGTTGGATGAAAAAGATTCTGTTGGCTTTAATTTTAACAAACCAGGATTTTATCACATACAGGCAGACACAAATACAAAAGAAGGGCTAACATTATTCAGGTTCGATAATGATTTTCCATCCGTGAAAAAACCCGAGCATTTGCTTCAGCCGCTTCGCTACCTTACTTCGAAACAGGAATACGATGCGATGAGTTCCTATAAAAATCTGAAATCCGCTGTGGATAGTTTCTGGGTATATGCAGGAGGAAGCCATGACCGCGCGCGCGAACTCGTGAAGAAATTTTATAACCGCGTTGAAGATTCAAACGATTATTTTTCTTCTTACATCGAAGGATGGAGAACCGACAGGGGTTTGATTTACATTATTTATGGTCCGCCAAACATCGTCTATAAATCTTCCGATTCAGAAAACTGGGTATACGGAGAAGAAAATAATTTCAACTCTCTTACTTTCACTTTTCTGAAAGTAATCAATCCTTTTTCTGATAATGATTATCGCCTCGACCGTTCTCAGGTTTTCAAAACAAGTTGGTTCAACTCGGTGGAAATGTGGAGGCAGGGAAGAGTGTACGCAGAGAAATAAAAATTAAATTAGATTCAATTGACATGGACAGCAATATGCCAGCCAGAAAAAAATCTTCTTTCTCCAGAGAGGATACGAAGAGTGCTACAAAATTAATTTTTGGCATCCGCCCGGTCATTGAGGCAATTCGCTCAGGAAGGGAAATTGAAAAAATATTTTTTCAGAAAGATTCCGGCAGCCGGTTAATGGGCGAACTGAACGAGGATATAAAAAAATATAAAATCCCTTTTCAGTTTGTGCCTGCCGAGAAAATGAATCACCTCATCAAATCGCGCAACCATCAGGGAGTTATCGCACTGCTCTCTCCTGTTACCTACCGCGACATTGAAGATATTATCCCGACAGTTTTTGAAAAAGGTGAAACTCCACTCATCATTATTCTCGACAGAATAACTGATGTGCGGAACATTGGCGCCATTGCCCGAAGCGCGGAATGTGCAGGAGTGCACGCGATGATTGTCCCTTCCCGCGGAAGCGCACAGATAAACAGTGATGCGATAAAAGCATCCGCAGGAGCGATTTATCAAATCCCGATTTGCAGAAGTGAAAATCTAAAACAAACTTTTGATTTTCTGAAAAGAAGCGGTCTGAGAATTATTTCCTGTACAGAAAAATCCGAGAAGACAATTTATGAAATGGATTTTTCTCTTCCCACCGCCATTATTCTCGGCTCGGAAGAAGATGGCATTTCAGAAGAATATCTAAAACTCTCAGATGCAAAAGTGAAAATTCCTCTCTATGGAAAAATTGAATCGCTGAATGTTTCTGTTTCCGCAGGTATCACGCTTTATGAAGTGGTGAGGCAGAGAAATTTTTCGAAATGAAGAAACTGCTTTCCGAGAACATAACGGTTCAACTCATTTTTATTTCTCTTGTAGTTTTTCTTTCCCGTCTTCCGTTTTTATATGTAGGATTTGGCGCTGAAGAAGATTCCTGGCTGCTTGCTGTCACCGCAAAAAATATTTCTACAAGCGGAGTATATGAAATGTCGCGCGCGCCTGCTCATCCCCTGCAGGAATTAATTTATTCATTGATGTATGATAACGGCTTGTTTGCTTTTTCAACTAACCTGCTTAGTGCCATTGCGAGTGTAATCGCGACAATATTTTTTGCTTTATCGCTTAAGCAGATTGGTTTCAAACACTATTTATTCGCGTCATTCGCTTTTGCATTTACTCCTGTTGTTTTTATTTCTTCAACATATACCATTGATTATATGCTGGCGATGGCGTTTGTGATGGCAGGTTTTTGTTTCCTCCTGAAAAATAATTTCTGGCTTGCAGGGTGTTTGCTTGGTATCGCCATCGGATTCAGAATTACTTCTGGAGCGATGCTGATTCCTTTTTGCATTTTTCTTTTTCCGATATCGAAGAATTTGCGGGGCTTATTAATTCTCATATTTACTGCAGGATTCATCGGTTTCCTCTCATACCTTCCTGTCATCATAACTTATGGATTTTCCTTTTTCACGTTTGCTGACCAGTTTCCTTATCCTAATATTCCTAAAATGTTTTACAAGATAACCGTTGGGGTTTTCGGAATAATTGGAATAATTGCCATTATTTTCTTTGCACTAAAAATACTTGCAATAAAAATTTCATTGAAAGAGAAATTGCGTTCGTCAGAAATGCCCGCTAAATTATTTCTGGCAAGCGTTGCGGTAATTATTATATATATTATTTCCTATCTGCGTTTACCACAAAAATCCGCATACTTCATTCCTGCTATACCATTTATTATTTTATTTTTCGGATATTTTCTCAAAAGCCGTGCATTCAAAATCTTTTGTGTGCTGATGACTATGTCTTCTTTTCTTTTCAGCGTTAATATTACTGATTCACTCAGGGGTTCAGCGCATTCACCGCTGGCGATGAAATTCACCATGGCAGGACAAGAAATTTTTGTTGACCCGATTACCGGTCCTGTGTTTTCAGATTATACTAAGCGTCTGAATAAAATGGCTTACACAGAACAAGTATTTCAGAAAACCAGAAGCGAACAGAGAAAAGTTGTTTTGATTTGCGGTTGGTGGTATAACGAATTACTAGTAAGAAACTGGAACTGCGAACAAAATCAAAACATTAAACTTGCTTTTTACAGTAACAAGCCAACAATACAAAAATATATTTCCGATGGCTATGAAATTTTTTATCTGCCCGAACAAAATCTTTACAACGACCAATATTCTCAGATGAAATTCACTGATTCTGTCGCGAAACCTTATATGTAAATCATTCGTAAGTTTGCCCCATGAAATTTCGTCTTATACCTTATGTCCTATACCTTGCACCCGTTCTCCTGCTTTTCTCCTGCCAACGTGAGAAAAACCTTGACGAATTCGAATTTCTCATTGGGAAGTGGGAGGGTAAACGGGATGAAATGATTTTGCAGGAATTATGGAAAAAAGAAAATAACAACGCATTGCTGGGAGAAGGAATTGTTTTTTTAGGAACAGATACGCTTTTTCATGAAAAACTAAAATTGGAAATACGCGAGGGGCAAATTTTTTATGTTGCCACTGTGCCAAGCAATAAAGGACCTGTTTCATTCAAGTTAGTTTCATCTGAAAAAACTCGATGGAACTTTGAAAACAAAGAACATGATTTTCCACAGGAAATAATTTATCATCTTGTCCGACCGGATTCCCTGAATGCAACCATTAAGGGAATTAACGAAGGAAAACCCTCCAAAGAAGAATTCTTTTTCAAGAAAATTAAATGATGGGGAAACTTTTTGAAAAGGAAAATACTTTTTTCTGGTTAATAATTCTCATTGCTTCTGCGTTTCGGTTTTACAATTATTACAATTGGTCTTTCACGCATGATGAACTTGGCGCATTTGTCCGTTTGAACTATGATTCATTTTCTGAATTAATTGCAAAAGGCGTGCGTGATAACGACACACATCCTGCATTTGTACAGGTTTTTCTTTTTATCTGGACAAAAATTTTCGGATTATCAGAAGCATCTGCCCGTTTCCCATTTGTCATAGCAGGAGTAGGAAGTGTCGCGCTTGTTTATCTTATAGCAAAAAAATGGTTTGGCTTTGCAACGGCTTGCTTTTCTTCTCTCTCGATTGCCATTCTTGATTTTCCTATTCTTTACAGTCAGTTGGCGCGCCCATACTCCTTCGGATTATTTTTTTCACTGCTCGCGGTTTGGTGCTGGACAAATTTATTGTTTGGAGACGGGAAAAAGATTTACCAAAAAGCAATTTTCTATGGACTAGCAACCGCGCTATGCATGCTCACCCATTATTTTGCGTTCTTCTTTGCGATGATTGTTGCTTTGACAGGGTTTTTATTTCTGAAAAAAGAAGCATGGAAACCCTATTTGCTTTCAGGAATTATTGCAATAATTATTTTTCTCCCGCACGTTCCTGTTTCGCTTCATCAATTTGGTATGGGAGGTGTGGGCGAATGGCTTGCAAAACCTGAAAGTTATTATCTGTGGAAATTCATTTTATATGGGTTCAATGATTCATCGCTTGTGGTAATTATGGTCGCAGTCCTTTTTCTTCTATCCATTTTAATTTATCATCTTAATTTATCTCTTTCTAAATTTCATTTTGTCTGCCTTGCATGGTTTCTGTTTCCTTTTATGGCGGGATATTATTATTCCGTAAACGTAAATCCTGTTTTGCAGTATTCCACTCTTCTTTTCTCTTTTCCGTTTTTACCTATGTTGTTGTTTTCTTTCTTTAAAGAAAAAAACAAAAAACTAAATAATCTTCTTCTTGCTTCATCGGGCATTCTTCTTTTTTATAGCACGGTCATTGAACAGAAGTTTTACAAAAAAGAATACTTTGGTGTGT